>Ga0163180_10000543_pt1 | contig 22029 bp, 19 predicted proteins | sample AtlANTMetagenome_2_FD_109647 | JGI IMG/M metagenome (GOLD analysis project Ga0163180, IMG submission 109647) | Marine eukaryotic phytoplankton communities from the Atlantic Ocean - Atlantic ANT 4 Metagenome | ecosystem: Environmental > Aquatic > Marine > Oceanic | place: North Atlantic Ocean...
AAAAGAAATGGACAGACCTTACTATAGTTATTCTGGGTTTGGTTACTTGTACTAGTGGATCTTTTATATTTTATTTTATGCTGTTATGGCTTGACTTCTATAGTTGTTTATGGTAGTATTTTAAATTCTGTTCGACCTACCCAAGGAAAACTTGGGGAGCTTTTCCGCTGCCCAATGTGTGTAGGATTTTGGGCTGGGGTTTTTCTAGTGGGATTAAACCCTTTTACAGAACTATTTACATTTGATGTGACTTTGGCGAACTTCCTTCTCTTGGGATGCTTGTCTTCTGGCACATCTTATTCGTTATGTATGTTAATCTCAGATGGAGGATTACAACATGAACACAGAGTTAATGGGAGCCTGGACACAAAAGTGGATGCTAAGGCCAGTAGCAAATTGTTGCAGGGGTAGCAGTATCGTGCGGGTAGCGCCCGCACAATAGGAGTTTATAATGAAAAAAGACGAATTAGTCAAAATAATAGCTGAACAAGTTAAGCCAATTATGTTGCTTTTGGAATATGATCGTGGTTTTGCTCAAAGAGTTTTAAACTGGGCTAAACAGGGTAATATTAATCTTGGCGACAACGAGGGCAAGATGGATGGGCAAACTATTAATAGGGCAGCACAATATATGTCCCTAGTTCCGGACTATCAAGAACTGTTTGGAAATAAAAAGGCTGAAGAAATAGCAACCACACAAGACGGATTGAGAGTAATGGATTATATTATTGAAAAAGATCCACAACCAATCCCAGTCCCCCCGGAAAGAAAAGATGATTTTGAACAATTAGTCAGAGCCGCCTATGGTGGCGTGCCTGGAACGCTTGGTTATACTGTTTCTAAATTTATGAACAGTGTTATCAATTCTCTTGATATCGAAGACTCCAGTACGCCTGGTAAAATGGCAGCATCTTTTGACGCTATCAACGATGATCCTAAAGTTCAGCAGGCAATTGCTCAAGATCCCAAAGCAGAGAAGGCGGCACAAGCAGTTGATCAGGTGGCGAAAGACCCCAAAAAGCTCGATCGCTTATCTAAAGCTGACAAACAGGCAGCCCTGAAAAAGGCTATGCCAAAACCACTTGAGAGTGCGGAAGCTCTAGCGGCAGCGGCGGAAGACGTACTAAAACGTCACTTGACGATAATGAGGACAAAAAAGGGAGAGGCTCTTTTTCGTGAAGAGTTAAGAGTTCTTTACCTTCAGAGAGTTTTTAATGTTTTGATACAAATTATGAGGGACGGTAACGTTTCGACTGCTTGCAGCAAAGCGAACGCCGAAAAAGGCGGGGTCACTTCCGCCTCCACAGCAGTAGGCAAAGGAAGAGAAAAAAGAGCCGCAGCAGCCAACCGCAAAGATAGAGCCACGATAGAAAAAGTGGTTCGAGAATCACTTAAGAGATTGAAGGTGAAAAAATGAATAAGAAATATGTCCTACAAGAGTTTATGAATCTGGATTATAGTGACGATCTTCTCACAGAAGATGAGAAGGAGGGTAATCGCCAAGGTCAGCATCTTATTGTAGCCGGTAAGATTCAAGCAGCCGGCAAAAAGAACGGTAACGGACGTATATATCCCCGACCTATTTTAGAGCGGGAAATGAAAAACTATGAAAAGCTTGTCCGTGAAGGGCGAGCTATCGGAGAACTCGACCACCCAGATAGCTCGGTGGTTGAACTCAAAAACGCTAGTCACCTTGTAACCGAAGTTTGGTGGAATGGTGATGATGTTATGGGCAAAATGAAGATTCTTGACACTCCCGCTGGAAAGATAGCCAAACAGTTGGTAGAAGGCGGAGTTCAATTAGGGATTTCTAGTCGTGGGTTAGGCTCGACTCGCCAAGAGGGCGGAACCACCATGGTTGAGGACGACTTTCAACTATTATGTTTTGACCTAGTTTCAGAACCCAGTACTACCGGGGCATATTTGGTAGCTGAAAATCAAGTAAAAACCCATCTTACCAAAGCGGATAAAATTAATAGAGCCCTTAATGACATAATCGGGGAAGAGTAATCCCATGGCAAGAACCGCAGGCTACGGTGCAAAAGATGCTTCCGGTAATTTTTATTTTAAAGCCCTAGGTGACGGCGAGATTAAGTTAGGGAATAGTTCGGATGACCTCGTTGAGATCACTGGAACAATTGAACAAAACGGCACATCATTTCAGATCAGCGGCGACGACGCTAGGATTAAAATAAACGGCGACACGGACAGTCACCCCGGTCTTGAGTTTTACGAGAACGGCTCCCGACATTGGATTGTTTATAACGACTATACTACGGACAACCTTACATTTAAGTCCTCCGCCGACAGAGTGGTGATAACTGATGCAGGACGTCTCGGTATTGGCACAACATCACCCGACTACAAACTTGACGTAGCCGGAAATATTTCACTAAATGAGCACATCTACCACAACGGAGATGCTAATACTCGTTTTAGTTTCCCCGGCAATGACGAAATTAATATAGTCGCAGGTGGAAATTCTGTTTTTAAATTTGCTAGCAATACGATTACACTAAACAATGGCAACCAAAACTACGATACGAAAGTGATGGCTGATAACGGACAAGTGGTATTACATGTAGATGCCGGAGACAACAGAGTGGGCGTCGGAACTACGTCGCCCAGTGTTGATTTGGACGTTGCTGGCGATGTTAACTTTGATGGTTCTGCTGTTTTCAATGAGAGTGGTGCTCAGGCGAAAGACTTCCGAGTAGAAAGTTATAATAATACTCATATGTTCTTTATTGATGCAGGTACTAACCGAATTGGTATTGGAAACAATTCGCCACAAGCAGTCTTAGATATCACAGATCCGTTTGAAGGAACGGGTGCGGAAAAAGATGCTGTTATTAGGTTAAGAAGCAGGAGAGATGTTGGGATTAAGTTAATCGCTGACACCGCCAACACCTCGGGCGAAGCCGATAATCCTTTTATTGACTTTTACCAAGATGGACAGGCAGATTCATCTGCACGAGCCGGTCGCCTTGCCTCTATAGCTATGGAGGGTAATGCTGCAACCACATTTACTGGCTCTTTGGCTAATGCACTTTTTATTGACGCATATTGCCCACAACACGATAACTCAAATATTAGAACAATCCAGTTTGCAAACGATTCCTCTAATAACGGTCACTCGGCTCGTATCACAATAGAGGGAACAAATGGGTATGTAGGGATTTGGACTAGTACCCCTTCTCATGCCCTGGAGGTTGCCGGACAGTTTAAAGCAACCGAAGAAGTAATATTTGGCACTACAAGCACCAACCTGGGGAGTGGAGACACCAGCACACTAACCCCAGAAAGCTCAGTTCATCTTCTTACGGCTACTTCGATCACTGCAAGTGCGATGGGTTTTCACACTATGACTTTAGCAGACGGTACCACAGCGGGGCAAATATTAAAAATTATCATGGTTACAACAACAAACAATCAACCAATCATGATAAGTACCACAAACGTTTTGGGTGGAAGTTCATTTAGTGCCATAGCCATAGAGAACAATAAACAAGGTGCTGCCATTGAGTTTATTTGGACTGGAAGTGCTTGGGCGGTAATAGGCAATAATTCTTTAGCGAGCGTACAGTAATCCATCAGAAAGGAAAAAAATGAAAAAATCGGAACTCAAAAATATTATTAAAGAATGCGTTAGAGAGGTTATTCTAGAAGAAGGAATGTTATCCAGTATAATTACAGAGGTAGCTCAAGGACTTCAAGGCAGCCAACTATTAACAGCAGCCCCACAGAGAGAAGGTGGTGCTAATAATTTTTCTAAACGCTCAGAAACCGTAGAAAATACAATGGCAGAGACAAGAAAAAGAATGCAGCGGGCAATGACAGAACTCAAGCAAGCTCCACAGCCCGTGCAAAAACCAGAGTTTGCTCAAAAAAACCCCCTCTTTGAGGGTACTGCTCCAATACCCGCCGATGGTGATGGGAAAGGGGCTCTTTCAGGGATGTCTCCAAACGACCCTGGATTAGATATTACAAACTTGCCAGGTATGGGCCGATGGGGATCGGTTGCTGCCCGGCTAAACGGAAACGAAAGATAAAACATGAAAAAAAATAATTGGTTTAATAAAAGAGGACAAAACAGGAGATCACCTAAAAAGATTTCCGGGTGCCTAGAGGTTAGACTTGAACCTAACAGTAATATAACTTCTGAAGCACTCGTTCGTAAATTTATAAAAAAGTCTAAAAAAGAAGGCATTGTAGAGGAATACAGAGCAAGACGATTTTTCAAAAGCCAGTCAGAAAAGAACCGGGAAAGAAAAAGAGATCGAGAAAGATTACTTGAAAAGGTAAAACGAAAAGAAAAAGAACTATTTAAATTTACGGATAGAGGCAGAAAAGTCTCACCTCACAAAAAAAGAGAAAAACGGAGAAAATAATAAATGGCTGAAAATTACAAAGGATACCACGGTCCAGGGATTAGTAATGTTGGCTCATATCAAGTTGCTGGTATACCGTTTATTACAGGGTCAAGCAACCTAGACGACGACTCGGAGCACACAATCAACTTTCCCTCTGTTACAAGATCTATAACCGTTGCGAATTATAGCGCCTCCCCAATCCGGTTTTCCTTTGCTTCAAGGGATACAGGGCAGGTGACTCAGGGACTTCATTTTTGGCAACTTGACCACGCAGTTGCTTCCGGTAGTTCGAATATAATGACCATGAATGTTAAGTGTGATCAGATTTTTGTTTCAAATGCTTCAGGCGATGACAACTTGGAATATAGGGTATTCGCAGAGCTTACAGGAATTGATAAAGGTGAAATGTTCCCACTTAGTGGACCGGGCATTACAGATTAACAAAGCACAAAATGAGGCATTTAAGTCTTGTAGTAACTATTTAATACGATGTACTTTTCTTTGTTCATCAAAAGACACGGAGAGGATTAATAATGTCTAACATGTTAGAGCAGGCTATTGTTGATGCAAAAGCACTTAAAGAAACGGCACTTAAAGACGCTGAGGCTACAATTTTAGAAAAATATTCAAGTGAAATTGAGGACGCTGTTTCAAAGCTGCTTGAGCAGGATGATGACTTAGGTCTTGGTCTTGAGGATGAGGGCGAAGAAGGTTTGGACCTTGGCGCTGAAATGGGTGATGACCCCGCCGCCGCTAACCTACAACCAGGGGATGAAACTGTTGTGGCTGATATCCCTACATCTTTCGGACCAGAGTCTTCGCCGGAGCAAGTAATTGAATTAAACCTAGATGATATTATAGCACTAGAGAAAGACGCACCTAGTGACCCAGTTGAGAGAGAAGAACTGGCGGATTCGATTGGAATACCAGAACTAGAGGGCGAAGCCGCTGCTACAGGAATGGGTGATATTCCAGCGAACAGAGAAGATACGGAAGTTGATATCAATGAAGATGAACTCGTAGAAATGTTTAAAGAAATGCTTACCGTTGATATTCCGACGGAAGATATTGAAGAGGCGAAGCACAAAGAAGAGATTGAGGAAGAAGAAAACAATAATGACTTTCCGCTTGCTCAAAAAGATGGTGTCGATGCCGCTGATAGAAAAATTGAAGAATTAAAAAATACTGTTCAAGATTTGACAGAAAAACTGACAAGCGAACAGAGTAAAAATAAAGAAATAAAAGAAGTTCTTCTTCGAGCAAAAAATAAGCTTGAAGAAGTTAATTTATCTAACGCACGTTTATATTATACCAATTGTGTTATGAGAGATTCCTCCCTGAATGAGCGGCAGAAACATGTTTTCTCCGAGACAATCTCCAAAATTCAAACGGTAGATGAAGCGAAGGTCGTTTATGAGACTCTTCTAAAGACTGTGGCGGCAAAGGCATCTAAGTCAAGCCCAGAATCGCTGTCTGAAGCTGTAGCTAAAACATCTTCCACTATAATTGGTTCTCGTCGTAGAGAACAAGCATTTGAATCGGATCCAACCAAGGCTCGCTGGGCTAAACTAGCGGGACTATAGGATCTAATAATAATAAGGAGACAAAAAAAATGCTAGAAAAACTAACAGAAGGCATTCGTGAAAGAAGCCTGTCTCGTGAAGGCGAGGCACTTGTTGGTAAGTGGGAGCAGACTGGTCTTCTTGAAGGACTCGATAATGAGATTAGCCGTAATAATATGGCTCGCCTTCTTGAAAACCAAGCCGCACAGCTTTTGAAAGAAGCTACTACCATGTCGTCCGGTGAAGTTGAAGGATTTGCATCCGTTGCATTCCCGATCGTTCGTCGTGTCTTTGGTGGTTTGCTTGCTCAAGATCTTGTGTCTGTTCAACCCATGAGCCTCCCAAGTGGTCTTATTTTCTTCATGGACTTTAAATTAAACTCTGCCCGTCTTGGTGCCGCCGCTGGCGATTCCGTATATGGTCAGGGTAAAGTTGCTCGCCAGATTACTGGCGGATTGGACCTCAGTGAAGCAAACGCTGAAAAGGGCTTTTACAGCCTGAACAATGGCTATGCCTCGCCGACAGGTTCGGTTACAATGACTCTTACCGTTGTTGCTTCGGGTAACGTCGGACACCCTGATACAGGTGGTCTTGACCGTACTGCTGCCTCCGTTGGTGGTGGTGACCGTACATTCTCGGTTGATGAGCTTTGTAGGTTTGATCCCGATCTTTCGGGAAGTGCGGTGGTTATCGCCACAGCACCTGGTGACTCGGAATTGGCACAACTTAATGTCAATAACCTCATCACCTTAACAACAGATACCGCAGCCGGTGATGGTTTCACCACAACCGCTGGTACTGACAGTTATCGACAAATTCGCCGCTTGACGCAGCTTGTTGGTCGTGTTGCTGGTAATAAGAACAGTAAAGCAAATGCATTGGATGCCACAGATTCAACCAATACAAGCGTTCTTTTGGTTTATGAATTGATTGGTGAATCGTTTGAAGCTTCGGGATCGGCTGATCCGGGTGGAGCGGATGACAAGGCTGAAGCCGTTGCTGGTTCGACGACTCATACCTTCGCCATCGATGATAAATTTGCTTCGGCAGGCGACCCAAGTGGTCTCGGTGCCGTTGCTGGTTCGAGTCTCTGGGACCTTGAGGCAGAGCCGAATATTCCTGAAATCGATATCCGTGTCGATTCGATCGCTATTACAGCGATGACCAAGAAGCTCAAAGCTAAGTGGAGCCCCGAGCTTGCTCAAGATTTGAATGCTTATCACAACCTCGACGCCGAAGTTGAATTGACAAGCATCCTTTCCGAGCAGATCGCTCTTGAGATCGATCAGGAAATCCTTAATGACCTTGTTCAGGGAGCCTCTGAGGGTCCTCTGTATTGGTCACGCCGTCCAGGCAAGTTCGTTAATGTTGAAACCGGAAGAGCAATCACCGTTGCTAATGGTGCTCCCGATTTCACAGGAACTGTGTCGGAATGGTATGAAACCCTTCTTGAGACCGTTAATGATCTCAGTGCAAGAATCCACCGCAAAACACTCCGTGGTGGGGCTAACTTTATGGTTTGCTCCCCAGAAGTGGCTTCGCTTCTTGAATTCACTAGTGGCTTCCGTGCTTCGACCGCTTCGGACGAAGATAGAGGCTCTTGGGGTGCTATGAAGGTTGGTTCGCTTAGTAAGAAGATGGACATTTATGTCGATCCTTACTTCTTGCGCCAGGTTATTTTGGTTGGACGTAAGGGCAGTAGCTTCCTTGAAAGTGGCTATGTGTATGCTCCTTATGTTCCGTTGCAAGTCACACCGACCATTTTTGGTACCGAAGATTTCGTGCCCCGTAAGGGTGTCATGACTCGCTACGGTAAGAAGATGGTTCAGCCCGTGCATTACGGTCTTGTGATTTGTCAGGACCTCATCGGTTAAAATACTCGCTGCTTTAAAACAGTGATTTAACCAACTAACCCCGCCCTTGTGGCGGGGTTTTTTATTGGTTTTACAATATGTAAATTAAAATAAACTCCAGCACTTATCGAAAGAGAACAAACAAAACTATTTAATGAAGGTTGTTTCTAAAAAATAAATAACAAGAGGTAAAATAGATGCCCGTCGATTTGAAACCTACAAGTACTACAAGTGCAGTAATCCTCCCCTCAACGGGATCCCACTCAGATGTTATATCTTCTTTGTCTTTGGGAATATATTTAACAGATGCATTTGTTAGTGGTTGTGTTGATCAAGTTTCATACACTTTTAATAAATTGGGTGGCGAAATACTTGACATTGAGCTAACAACTAATAATATTTACAATTCCTATGAAGATGCATGTTTGGAATACTCTTACCTAGTAAACACCCATCAGGCAAAGAACGTTCTTTCGGACATGTTGGGCGCAGTGACCGGGACTTTTGACCAAGATGGGGAAATGGTCACAGGACCAACAGATGATAACATTCACTTAAAATTTCCAAGATTTACTTTGGACCTGTATGCTCACATAGGCAGAGGACCAGCAGCACAAGCTGGTATGGGTGGAAACTTTACTGTTTATTCTGCTTCCTTTGATACTGTCGCCAATCAACAAGATTACGATTTACAGGATATTATATATTCTGCTTCTTTAGATACGTCTAGTGACTTTTATGGAAAAATTGGAGATTCAAAAGTTACAATCCAAAATGTTTTCTATAAGACACCAAAAGCCCAGTGGAGATTTTTTGGCGGTGGCTCAATCACCGCCCCTGGAACTCTCTCTACTTACGGCATGTATGCAAACGATACAATCTTTAACTTAATTCCGGTTTGGCAAAATAAATTACAAGCGGCTCAGTTTGAAGATACTTTAAGAACCAGAGCTTCTCATTATTCGTATGAACTAAGAAATAACAACCTAAGAATATTTCCCGAACCACAAGGCTCAGGACCAGACACAATGTGGGTTGAGTTTAGAGCCGGCGAAAACACTTGGGATGAAGAACCTGATAGACAATGGGGTTCAAAAGGAATTAACAACATCAATACACTTCCGTTTCCAAATGTACCCTATCAAAACATTAACAGCATAGGGAAACAGTGGATACGGCGTTTCGCTCTTTCGTTATCTAAAGAGGTCCTAGGTCAAGTTAGGTCTAAATTTGGATCAATACCTATCCCTGGCAATGATGTTCAATTGAATGGTTCTGATTTGATAAGTCAAGCCAAAGAAGAACAAACAGCTTTAAGGGACGAATTGAAAGCAGTGTTCGATGAACTTGTTTATGGTAAATTAGCAGAAGGCGATGCAGCAATGGAAGAAGCTAGTCAAAGAGTCCTTGCTAAAGTGCCTTCAGGAATTTATGTGGGTTAAGTAAATGGCAAAATGGAAACAACCCGCATCCCCGCCACCTCCTTTATTTGTAGGGAAAAAAGAAAGAGACCTTGTAAAACAGGTCAATGATGAATTAATAGAAAAAGTAATTGGACAGCAAATATTGTATTTTCCAATAGACGTTCAGGGCAGTGATTATCATCCTTTGTATGGCGAGGCAATAACAAAAAACTTCTTACCTCCATTGAGAGTGTATGCATTGGTAGAGTGGGAAGGAGGAGATAACACATCGGAATCTTTTGGTATCGACAAAATAGATGCAATTAGTGTTCATTTTCACAAGAGACGCCTCACTGAAGACCAAGACCTTTTTGTAAGAATCGGAGACTTTGTACAGTATGATAGCAAATATTGGGAAATAACTGCAATATCAGAGCCTCGGTATTTATTTGGGCAAGATCCTCATAAACTTGAATTAGTTGCTAAGTGTAAGAGAGCCAGAGAGGGATTGTTTGATGCCAATTAGAACTAAGGCAAAAGAAAATTTAACCGCTAACCATGCAATAGAACCTTCAACTCTTGAAGATATCGACTATGCAATTTTCAATTACATTAACGAAGAGTTGGATATTTTTACAGACACTAATAAGGGGTTTAAAAAAGTACCAGTTACATTTACAAACCCCGAAAGAGCGTTTCAAATTAAATCAGATGAAAGTACCAGGCTTGACGGACAGTTTTTAGTTTTCCCGCAAATTTCTATAGAAAGAACTTCCGTATCAAAAGATCCTAGTAACAAGGGAATATACGCATTACACATCCCAGAGGTGAGAGATGCTCTTGGTGGCTCTATAACCATAGCAAGACAGATAAAACAAAGTAAAACTAGAGACAGGGCAAATGCTGATTCAATTAGAAGAAGCGGCACCAAAGAAGATCCAAACAGAAAAACATTTCCTAGGGAAAATAAAAAAATTGTTTATGAAACGATCTCAATTCCGATGCCTTCCTATGTTCATGTGACATATAGTGTGAAAATAAGGACTGAATACCAGCAACAAATGAACGAAATAGTCGCTCCCTTTATTACAAAGACCGGCGCACAAAACTCTTTTTATCTTGAAAGAAATGGACACCGTTATGAGGCTTTTATACAAGCCGACTTTTCTCAGGAGAATAATGTGGCATCGATGGGTCAAGAAGAACGGTCATTTTTGACACAGTCGAAGTAAAAGTCCTCGGTCACATCATCGGTGAAGATAAGAATCAAGAAAAGCCGAAAATGGTAGTAAGAGAAACAGCAGCAGAAATAAAGATACAGCGTGAGCGGGCTGTTTTTGAAGACGAACTGGATTTTCACCTGGAAAACAAAAACAAGATTCGTTCTTAGTTTTCTTTCAAGGTGATTGAGACTTTATCCTACTATTTATTAAGTAGAAACCATGTGTAAAGCATTAGTATTTACATATAACTTATGTTTGATTTATAAGGAGACTTTCCCAGAATGGCAGACGGCGTAAAAAAGTTTAAATTTGTCTCACCAGGCGTTTTTGTTGATGAAATAGATAATTCACAACTACCAGCCGAAGCGGCTCCAATTGGACCCGTTATAATCGGTAGGACAAGCAAAGGTCCAGCAATGAGACCTGTTACTGTTTCTTCTTTCTCAGAATTTGTAGAAGTATTTGGAGCCCCTAATGCCGGTGGCGGCGGTGGTGACCTTTGGCGAGATGGAAATCATACTGCGCCAACTTATGCTTCATATGCAGCACAAGCTTGGCTGAGAAACAACCCAACAATTACTATGGTTAGGGTTCTTGGAGAGCAAGATCCAGACGCTTCGACCACTGGTCAAGCAGGGTGGAAAATTGGAACAACCGGAACCGACGCTTCTACTGGCGGTGCCTGGGGACTTTGGGTTTTCCCGTCTAGTTCTGTAGAGAGTTTTAGTCAACATCACTACAGTGGAAGTTTGGCAGCCGTATTTTATGCCTCCTCGGGGCGTGTCGCTCTCTCGGGCAACGACTTGAATGGTACTGCCACAGCTTCTGTTTGCACAATGATAGCTTCGGATAGCAATAAAGAATTCGCAATGTCGGTTATCGACTCTCAGGGAGCAGAAACTGAGAAAATTAAATTTAACTTTACAAAAACTAGCGATCGATATCTTCGCAAGGTGTTTAATACAAACCCGACACTAACGAATACAGCGATCACTAACACAGCAGCGCAAAAAACTTATTTCTTGGGAGAAAGTTATGCGTCTTTGGTTGGTGGTGACTTCACACAGGTTGCTATAACCGGCTCCACCAGCGATATTGGTGCTTATCACGGTGTCCTACTCCCAATGCAAAACATTAGGTCACAGGCACAAGAGCTTAATGACCGACGTTATGCTGCAAGAAAAGCAACCACTGGTTGGATCTTTTCGCAAGACCTCTCGGCAGGTTATGCAAGTTACGACCCGACAGGACAGCAAGTTCTGTTTAGGTTTGAAGCTTTGAGTGTAGGGAGTGAAACACAAGGTAACATTAAAGTATCCATAGTTGATATTAAAGCACCAACAAATGAATTTGATCCTTATGGTACATTTTCAGTTGTTGTTCGCAAGCTTAGTGATACCGATAATGCTCCTATTGTCTTAGAAAGGTTTAGCAACTTAAATCTTAACCCCGCATCGCCAAGATACATTGGCGCACAGATCGGCGACAAGTACTTTGAGTACGATTCGGCAGAGAAGAGAAACAGAGCATACGGACAACACCCAAATCGATCAAATTATATTCGTGTAGTTATGGATGAGGATGTTGATAGAGGTGTCACCGATGCTGCACTTCTTCCTTTCGGCTTCTTTGGCTCACCCAAGGGACGAGACGTGTCTTGGATCAGCGGAAGCTCTGGTTGGAATGAAGTAGGAAATCATGCTACTGTCGGTTCAGAAGGTGCAAGTGTTCATTCGCTGTTTGACGGCGGTGGAGACTTTGGGGTTGGTGTTCATGTTAATCATGTCGATACACCAACAGTACTTATCAATATCGCACAATCCGATGAGGCTGCCGAAGAGGCTGCCGGTACATTTACGGGAAGCTTCTTCTTCCCATCGCCGCCTTTGAGGCTTGGTAGTGAATGGGGTTCCCCAAACAATCCTAAGAATGTTTATTGGGGATCTTACACTGGTAAATCATACTCGGACGCAAAACTTAATGAAGATTTGCTCGATATGCTTCAGCCACTTCCTTCCGGTTTGGAAACATATGATGTTTCAACAACTCTTGACGAAGCATCCGGTTCGCAAACCAACGCTAGTACCGTCCCGGTTGTTTATTCGCAAGTGTTCTCGTTGGACAATGTTGGTCCAACCACTGGTAAAGAAAAGCAACACACTTACCACACTGGCGGACGCCTTGGTGGAAACAGTTATACTGCCGGTGCTGTCCTTGAAGGTGGAGCCATTACTAGAACGGATGCCTCGGCTTCCTACCAAGCTGTCCTTGACCAAGGGCAGGATAAATTTACTGTCTTGTTCCATGGCGGACACGACGGTGTGGATATTACCGAGCGAGATCCTTTCGCCAACCGTAACATTTCAGGAACAGACGAAGCAGAAAACTATGAATTACACTCTCTGAAGAGAGCCGTTAATCTCATAAGAGATGCAGAAGATGTTCAGTTCAACCTTGCTGTAATGCCAGGAATTACGAACACTACGGTAACACAACACCTACTCGACACAGTTGAGGACAGAGGTGATGCACTGGCAGTTATTGACTTAGAAAAAGTTTATGATGCAGATGTAGAGAATACAAAATCCTTTAAGGACAGAAACTCTTACACTGTAACAGAAGCTGTAAATGCTTTGAGAGATCGGAACATTAACAATAGTTACGGTGCGGTCTATTATCCATGGGTCAGAATTCAGGATACCATTACAGGTCAAAGCCTCTGGTCTCCTCCGAGTGTTATCGCACTTGGAACTCTGTCGAGGACAGACAGAATAGCCGCCCCTTGGTTTGCCCCGGCAGGATTCGCTAGAGGCGGACTTTCTGAAGGTGCTGCTGGACTTCCTGTGCTGGATACAAGCCGTCGCCTTACATCAGATGACAGAGATGAGCTTTACGAAGCAAATATTAATCCGATTGCACAGTTCCCGGCAGAAGGAATTGTGGTCTATGGACAAAAGACGCTTCAGGTCACCCAGTCAGCCCTTGACAGGATTAACGTCCGTCGTCTCATGGTGTTTGTCAAGAGAGAGATTTCTAGAATCGCAGCCAGAATGATCTTCGAGCAAAACACCAGAGCAACTTGGAATAGCTTCCTGGGTCAAGCAGAGCCTCTGCTGAGGTCGGTCCAGGCTCGATTCGGTCTAGAAGACTTTAGATTGATTCTTGATGAATCGACAACAACACCAGACATGGTTGATAGAAATATTATTTATGCCAAGTGTTTGCTTAAGCCTACAAGATCTGTTGAGTTCTTTGCGATAGACTTTGTGATAACGAACTCTGGAGCGTCGTTTGATGACTAAAAAAATGTTACGACAACTATTTATAATAATGGGAGAACAAAAATAAATGGCTACTAAGACGACCTTTTGGAGCGAGCCAAATTCAGATCCAAAAAGAAAATATAGATTTGTTATGTATGTTGGTGGGATACCGCTTTGGACCGTTAAGACAACTAATAAGCCAACTGCCAATGTTAGTACGGCGGAGCACCAATACTTGAATCATACTTTTAAATACCCTGGTCGTGTCACTTGGGATCCAATTAGTGTAACCCTTGTTGATCCATTGAACCCAGATGTTTGTAAGTCATTGATGGACCGCCTCAAGCGAGCCGGCTACACAGAACCTCTTGGACCTAACGTAAGAGAGACAATGAGTAAAGAAAAGGCAACCGCCGCTTTGGGAACCATCAGAATCGCACAGATTGATGGCGAGGGACGCCCAGTGGAAGAGTGGCAGCTTATTAATCCATGGTTTAGCAAGCTGCAATTTGGAGATTTAGATTACTCGTCTGATGATCTTAATGAGATATCTGTAGAAATAACTTATGACTATGCTATGCTTAGTAGAGGTGTTGGACCAGGGCAAGCAGTATATTAAAAGTACAGTTAGAGACTAGTTACTAAAGAAAGGTTTTAAAATATGAGTAGAAATGATGACCGCCTTAGTGTGCAAGATATAACACTAGGCGATACTCCCGCTCCGGCGGTTGCAGTAGGGTCGGAACCAAACAACAATAGTTCCTCAGCGTTCAAATGGACGTGCCCTACTGAAATTGTCGACCTTCCCTCTGAAGGGCAATTTTACCCAGAGGGGCACCCACTGCACGGGAAAGATACTATTGAAATTAATTTTATGACTGCCAAGGAAGAAGACATTCTTGCCTCGAAGGCTCTCTTAAGAAAGGGGGTGGCTATTGACCGCATGTTAGAGAGCCTTTTGGTAGATAAATCAATTAATGTAGGTGACTTGGTTGTCGGAGATAAAAACGCAATCACAGTGGCAGCAAGAATCACAGGCTATGGGGCAGAGTACGAAACTAAAGTTACTTGCCCTGCCTGTGGAGCGGCTTCTGAACATACTTTTGATTTGTCAGAAGTAGAAAATAAAGATCCTGCGTTGGCAATAAAGGAATATGGTGTTGAAGTTACGGATTCTAGAACATTTATTATTGAGTTACCAATGACGAAAGCAAGAGTTGAATGCCGACTTATGACAGGCAAAGACGAACAGTCACTAATGAAAGCAGCCCAGAGAAAACAAAAACACAACTTGAATTCGTCTGCCTTATTAGAACAGTTCCGATCTTTTATTATTTCCGTCAATGGTGACTCTAGTATGGAAACTCTTAGTACTTTTATAACAAGTATGCCAGCAAGAGATTCTCGCCACCTAAGAAAAGCCTATGGCGCAATTACTCCAAATGTGGATATGACCCAGATGTTTGAGTGTGAAGAGTGCGGAGAGGAAGCAGTATTGGAGATCCCGCTTACAGCGGAGTTTTTTTGGCCTCAATGACCAATACATAGCCAACGTCTATGAAGAGTTTTTTCAATTAAAATATCATGGAGGTTGGAGCTTCTTTGAAGCATATAATCTTCCAATTTTTATTCGCAGATGGTTTTTAGATAGATTAGTTTCCCAAATTAAAAACGAAGCAGACGCTCAGAAAAAAGCGATGGACCAAGCAAAGTCCCGATCCCGTCGAAGATAGGTGAAAATAGTCACTAAATAACTATTTATGTTGAGGTCATTGTAATGAAGAATAAATTCGAGGGAAAAGTCTTAGATTTAGGGGAAATTAAAAAATCCCAAAAGCTAAACGAATACTCTGCCGACACAACAAGTGTTCTTAATATTCTAGCTGCCTGGCTAGAGTATATTTTATCTAAAATGTTTAAGGGTCGAAAGATCCCTGTCCGTGTTCGAGGGACAAGACTAGAAGTTACAAGATTTACAGATGCCTTAATCGCCGAAAAGCGGTATATGATAGCAGTTAAGAAATATGGTCTTGATGACCCTATGACATATAAAAATAAATCCAGACTTGATGTTGCCATAAAACGCTTTGAGCGTGAGACGGGAATCAACTGGCCACTTAGGTAGGTAACTAAACGTGGCTGAAGATCAAATACAAAAGCAACTAGAGCAGCAAGCTAAGGCACTTGCCCAGCAAGCAGAGGCAAGACAAAAAGATCTTGCTGCTTTAAGACAGAAACAATCCATAGAAACCAATCTGGCGCTTTCGACGGAGCAGCAGCAAAAGGCATATGAAAAGATAAAAGCGGCTCAAGAGGCTGGCATCGAACTTACACAAGAACAGTTAGATGCGATAATTGCCAACAGAGATGAACAACAAAAGATCAAAGATCTGATCAGAGATCAGAACATAGCGTTATCTGGACAAAAACGCCTTCTTGATGAAATAAAAGACAAACAAGAAGAAAACAACAAACAACAAGAAAAAAGAACCAAAGAACTAGAGAAGCAGGCAGAAGCCATGGCTAACCTGACTAGTATGATGGGCGACCTGAATTCTTTGGCGACGACCTTCACAGGAATTGATTTTGGTAGTTATTTTTCTGCCCCTGTAACTACAATAGCTGGTCAGCTTATGGAACTAGCTACGGCATTAGATACCGCCCAAAATGATGTAGGAAGATTGACGGGCGGAATGAGCACCCTGGGGCAAGGAGTAGAGCAACTTGCAAATAGAAATAATGCATTAGCTGTTTCGTATGGAGAAGCGGCAGAAATACAGGGAGGATTGTTTTCTTCTATGAGTGATTTTTATCACTTGTCAGAAGACATGCAGATGCTCCTAGAGGATCAGGCAGCCACATACAGTAGATTAGGTCTGTCCGCAGATGTCTATGGAAAGACAATAGACAACCTTACTAGAAGCATGGGTCTCACCGGACCTGCTGCCATAGAAGCCTTTGCAGAAATGGAGAAAGTTAGCTCTGCAATCGGTATTGGTCCATCACAAATGGCAGAAGATTTTAATTCTCTATCGGGCGAAATGGCAAAATATGGAACCGAAGGCAGGAAGGTCTTCATGGGACTACAGAAAGCAGCCAAGGGTCTTGCCATAGCAACTCAAGATGCTATGAAGATAGCACAGTTGTTTGATACCTTTTCCGATGCAGCAGAAACTGTAGGTTTATTAAATGCTCAATTGGGTCTTGGTCTCAACTCGGTAACAATGATGGCAGCCCACGAAGATGATCGTTTAGGGATTTTACGAGATCAATTTATTCAACAGGGGATGAATTTCGACGACCTACACAGAAGAGAAAAACAAGCAGTTGCCCGCATGTTAAAAATTGATGTTGGATTAGCGGAAAGGCTGTTTGGGGACCCTCTTGCGTTTAAGGAATATAACGAGCAACAAAAAGAAGCAGAAGAAAGAGCAAAAGCATTAACAGACCTCCAGCAATATATGGCGACGATCTTACAAGAACTCGCACCAGATCTAAAACTTTTTGCCGAATACATAAAAGATTTTGTGATTAGTTTAAGAGAAAACAAAACTGCGGTACTTAGCTTTATAGGCTTACTCGGTGTTATGGGCAAGATTAAAGGTTTTGTAACCTTCATTGCTTCGTTGGCTTTCACTTTTGCTGCCTTTACTGGTGCCATAGGACCTCTTCCTCCGCTCATCTCAGCGGTTGGGTTAGCTCTAAGAAATCTTACGCTTCCTATTTTAGCAATCGGCGGAGCAATTTTTATAGCATCAGCAGGAATGTCGTTGCTGGCAAACTCTTTCAAAGAAATGTCACCCGAACAAATATCTGCTACTGGCGGCGCTATGATTGATCTTGCAATTGCTATGGGTATCTTTGCTGTAGTCGCAGCCGTTATTGGAAAGTTTTTACCAGTAATAGGACCAGGGTTAGCCGTCATGGGTACGTTCCTTCTGTCGGCAGCAGGGGCAGCAATGCTTTTTGCGGGGGCGATAGCCCTTACGGCTCAGTTTCTTCCGATGATGTCTGCTCCTTTGACTGAATTGGCAATGGCAGCACCAGGGTTATACATGGTTGCTGGAGCTATTGGGGCAATTGCTGTTGCTATGGGAGTTCTAACGGCTGGAAACATTTTAGGAAAACTATCTAATGTTATTTTCGGAGACCCGCTAAAAGATATAGTCGACTTTGCAAAAGAAATTTCAACAACAAATATAGACCCAACAAGCTTGCAGGCAATATCAGAAGTAATGGTATCTACGGAAAAAGTTATTTCTGCTGCACCTCAGTTATCTGACGATCACGTTCAGAAAGTAAAACAAATAGTTGAAGCCGCAGTTAGTGTAAAACAAACTGGGGCAGCCCAAACCGCAGCATCTTTAAGTGCCTTGAGTTCTGTGATGACAACGCCAGTTGCAGCCGGCGCTGGACAGGCGCAACAAAAGCCATTTAACATCTATGTACAGATAGATGGCAAAGAAGCAGCCAGAGTTTTGTATCCAGAAATAAAACAGATAATGGGCGAAGACTAGCGGAGGAAAATAGAAATGGGATTTTGGTCAGGATTTTTTGGCGGTGTAAATTACTCAAATCTATCTAGGTCTGATAAAGGGCTAAGACAAAAAATTAACGCAAGAGCAAGAAAAGCGGCGGATAATGTATCCCTCGACGCTGGGATTGACGAGATCATCGATGCCGACGACCGCATCTACGCCATGAACCACCTAAATGAAAAAACAACCCTGGCAAAAGATACTGCACAGCAGTTTTATAATGATGCTGGGGAATACCATGGCAAAAGTATTTTGCGTCCTGGTACCGCAACAACCGAAACAACTGCCCTACATAACGCAGGATTTACACTGGCTTTTGTGCATGTCCCCACAGGCAGAGAGGTCGAGTTCAAGGCGTTCCTCGATCAGATAAGCGATGCCTATACCACCAACTGGTCAACAGAAAGTGTTTATGGTCGTATGGATCAGATAGCTACTTTTCAAAACACACAGAGGGCAATTGCAGTGTCATGGATTGTGCCCGCCGGCTCGGAGCTTGAAGCGATAGATAATATGCGCAGAGTTCAGCATCTTATGCAATTTATGTACCCAGTATATACGGATGACTCAGTATTAGCCTCTGCTCCTCTTTTGCGTCTTAAGTTTGGAAACTTAATCAGAGACGCAAAAACAGGAAAGGGTCTTTTAGGTTATGTGAATGGCTTTACTGTTGATCCAGACCAAGACGCAGGATGGTTTGCTTATAGTCATGGACCAATGACCGGCGACCCTGAACTATATCCTAAAGCGTTAAGGTTAAACTGTGACTTTACTGTCTTACACGAACACGATTTAGGCTACAAACAAACTGCCGAGGGTTATGTCTTCGGTAGATCAGCGAAAGAAATTGCAACAAACCCTGACGTCAATGGTATTGATTTCCCTTTTCCTGCTGGAGCAGGAGATCCAATTATTGAAGCCAACGAGGATATTATTAGATTATCTCGAAACTCTCACTACTCTAGTGAAGTTGGTCCAGTGGTGCCAGGTCAAGAGGCGGAAAGAAACTATAAAGATAGTATATTGCGAGAGGGCGGCTCCGTCAGTGCTGCTTTACGAAATGATCGATATGAACTAGTCCTTGGCGGTGATGATTGGTCAAAGGGAAAATACGGTAAATAATATTTTTTTGGAGAATAAAGATGGCAGGTAACAGAAATATAATTAGAGGTGTTGTAGAAAACCTAAACCCAGGGTATGCGGATATCTTTGACCGCCGTGGTGAAACATCTATTGTGCATTACGAAATGCCATTTAATCCTGCTCCAACTCAAGATTTTATAAAAACTCTTAGGGTTGAAAGTTTTACTTGGGTCTCAAACTATAAAATGTGGAAACTAGCAACACAACATTATGGTGATCCGAGTTACTGGTGGGTAATAGCTTGGTTTAACAATAAGCCGACCGATGCCCACTTTTCTTTAGGTGATCCTGTGTTGATACCTTTTCCTCTAGAAAAGATCCTGTCTTTTTATGGAGTATAGAATAAAAAAAGATGTCGTCTACAAACAGTAAAGATATAGAAAATCAGCGATGGCTAGCACAATGTGCTTTGCTGGATAATATGTACGAAATGAGCTTGGTTATGGGGAGCCCTTACCCAGGATCAACCAGAGGAATACCACCAGATGATATATCCCCCACAAAATCTCGCCAAGCTGGAGTTAAATTAACTGGAGCCCCGGATGCCAACGGAGCTAGTAAAGCTGAACCAAATTCTCGAAATCTTGTTACCGCAGCAAAGTGTATTCCAGAAAATGCAGTTCTATACCAAGCTCCCCCAGAATATACTCTGGCTCATCTTAATAATACCAAAGACGCTGAAAGGTTCTTTGAGGCAACACCTGCTCAATTATCTTCCTTTGTTCCTAAAATACTTTTAGAAGTTAAGCAAGATGGCAAGTGGGAGAAAGTAGAGTTTGCATCATCAGCCGTGGCTAAAGATTATAAAAACAAACAGAGACTCCTTTTATCTTCCGATGTATCAAGCAACGATCAGTCATCAACTGATTTCGTAAAAAAATATTTAGGCGATGATTATTTAGCTCAAGGCGGAATAAAAAGATTTGACTTTAGTTTTGACAATAATATGTTTTATGAAAAAAACATAAAAGCTACTTTAGAATTACACTTTCAATCCGCAGCGGATTTAGGATTAGGTATATACCGCCGCCTTTTTCGTTTGTCTGATGGCAAAGTCGAAGGACAAGCTTCCAAAGACCCAAGCGAATTTAAATCTCACAAAGATGTAAAGCAGGATATTATTAACTGTGCTGTGCTTCTACGAAACGCAGCAATCCAAGGACTATCTTTTGGGGCTGATGCGTTTACAAAACAAGGGGGAGATGGACTAGGAGTCGGAGGTATTGAACTGGTCAAGGGAGAAAGCACTGTCAATCCAGACCTTAAGTCGCTCCGAGTATCTCCGAATCTGGCTTCGGGCGCAAACATGGATAATTCGATCAGGGGAGTCAGGGTTAGTATTCCTGATGCGTGGTTAAATGACGAAACTCCAGTGACTAAAACTCATCGAGCAAAGTATCTTAGATGCACTATAGGCTGGAACGCTCTCAAAACCAACATTGAAGGTTTTGATGATGAACTAGAGAACGCAATCAGGAACACACAAAGAACTTTTATCTTAAACATGACGGACTATGATGTTGATTTTAAAGAAGACGGACAGGTAGCAATAACATTTAACTATATCGCAAGTATAGATTCTTATACCAGGCAAGCCCCTCGAATGGACATACTAGAAAACATCTTCACGACAAGAGTAGAGACAGAAGGTTATACCGATCGGTGGATCCCCGGTACCGATCAATTAGAGACGGAAATAAAGGTCAGCTATAAACCACATGAATATAAATACTCTTTAGTTCCCGTCCCTTCAGATAGTGATATTAAAGCTTTGTACCGACCGCTAGCGCCATATGGAATTATAGGCAGCGAATATGCAGATCTTATCGGCGGCGGTGGTGTGCCTGGAGTAACAAGAAAAATTGACCCGAATCTTGTTTTGAATTTAAATCCGGATACCGTAGAAACTCTTTCCTTTTCAGGAAGATCTAAACAAGATTTAATTAACAAACTTACTGCTGGAAGAGCCATTGAAGGTTCAGCAACCTCTGTTACAACTGGTGACGTGACAACTACAGCAGGCGCAGAGTTTGGAAGATCAAGAGCAAAAAAACGCATGGACAATGTTACTGGTGGCGGATATATTATAACGAGATTGGTAACGCAGTTTGAGGATCCCTTCGGGACCGGAAAAAAAGTTTTCCAAGTCCAAGAGAAAGCTGTACAACTAGAGATGTCTTTGATAGAGAAAGAAATAAGAGCCTGGCGAGACAGAAAAAGACCATTAAAAAACAAAGAAAAGGATCCTGTGTGGAAACAATGCGAAAATAATATAAAACAACTTCAGAGGGCTCACGCTGTTGCAAAAAAGATTTTAATTTCTGCTCGTCAATTTCGAAAGATAACTCAAGCAACAGGTTTCTTTAAAGCTTTAAATGAAAGCGGTCTCTTAAGAATGGCTAAAACAGTAAGAGAGAATATATTTGACGAGTCCGGCGACTCAGTACCAATTAAAGAATACAAGGAAGGTGGAGTAAGATCAGTGGTTGATTTCTTTCCTCTAGGGAGATTAACAGGAAGAGAAGCAGAGGCGAAGAAAAAACTTGGTCAATATATGGCAAGAGTGGTAGCAGAAAAATCCTACGGCTCAGGTCAAGGTATGCACAACGTTTTAACAGGCGCAGGGATCAACCAAGGAGATGACACTTTTATTCCTTTCATACAATTTGGT
>Ga0163180_10000544_pt1 | contig 22009 bp, 17 predicted proteins | sample AtlANTMetagenome_2_FD_109647 | JGI IMG/M metagenome (GOLD analysis project Ga0163180, IMG submission 109647) | Marine eukaryotic phytoplankton communities from the Atlantic Ocean - Atlantic ANT 4 Metagenome | ecosystem: Environmental > Aquatic > Marine > Oceanic | place: North Atlantic Ocean...
TGGGAAAAGAAAGAAGAAAAAGTCGGCACATTTTCGGCCCCTCTCGAAGAAAGATACAAAGAAAGACAAAAAGAAAGAAAGAAAGATACACCGCGAGATGGTGTTCTCTCTTCTGTCTCGAGCGGCGACGGCGACGACGACGACGACGACGACGCAAAAGTGGCGTTCGCCTTCTTTTCCTTTTCCGAGGACGAAGAAGAAGGGCTGGAACGACGCGAACACAGAGAACACCGGGAGGAGGAGGAGGAGGAGGAGGAGTCGAGGGATTGTGCAATCATCATCGACACCTAATAATCCAGACGACGAAACAACGTCCGTGATTATCGTCGGTGGGGGCTTGGCTGGGTTAGCCGCCGCGACGCGACTCCAGAAAGACAACATTCCGTACGTTTTGTTGGAATCTTCGGATGGTTTCGGCGGCCGAGCGCGAACGGATGTGGTGAATGGATACACGTTAGACCGAGGATTTGCGATTTATCTCTCGTCCTACGAAGAGTGCAATCGGATTTTTGACCTGGATGATTTAGATTTGAGAAGGTTTTACGCCGGCGCGGACGTGAGATTTGAGAATCGGTTTTATCGAGTGGCGGATCCGTTTCGGCACACCGCGGATGCTTTGCCGAGTCTACTCCCTGAACATAAGATTGGATCCCCGCTGGATAAAGTGTTAGTCGGTTTGGTGAGATTGCAGACGGTGTTCTTGAGAGTGAAACCTTTGCAAAGAGAGAGCGAGAAAACTATCGAGGAACGATTGTCTGAGTTTGGATTTAGCGACGAGATGGTGGATCGGTTTTTTAGACCGTTTTTGGGTGGCATTTTCTTCAATCCAGAGTTGACGACAGATTCGAGATTATTCGATTTTGTCATGCGGTCGTTGGCTCTGGGCGAGAATTGTTTGCCCGCAAAAGGGATTGGGGCCATGGCAGAGCAATTGGTCGGGAAATTAGACGAGAATAGTGTGCACAAGAATGCAAAAGTGGAGGAGATAAAGAACGTAGAAGACGGCGCTGTTGAAGTGCGCGTGAACATGGTGAATAAAGAAGGCCAAAAAACGACAACAACTAAGAGAGGTAAAAAATGCATTTTGGCCGTGGAAGGACCAGAGTGCGATCGATTACTCGGCACGAAGGATAAACAAAGAGAAAAGGGCGTGGGGACCACGTGCGTGTACTTCTCGTGCGACAAACCGTACGACGCGAAAAACCCGATGTTGTATTTGGACGGCGAAAAGTACAAAGGCTCGAAAGGCGGGAAGAAAACGCTCGTCAACAACTGTTGCTTCCCATCTGTTGTCTCTCCAACGTACGCGCCAAACGGGAAGCACTTGTGTTCTGCCTCCATTATTGGTGTTCCAAGCGAACTTTCGGACGAACAAATCGGAGAACGAGTCAAATCGGAACTCTCCGAATGGTTCGGCGAATCCATTACGAGTTCGTTTGAGCTGTTAAAAGTCTATCGCATCCCCTTCGCGCAACCGGTCCAAACGCCATCTGCAAAAGGAGGTAGCAAAAACGCGTTCGAACAAACGTGCGAGAGTGGAGCGATGAAAAATGTCTATTTAGCTGGAGACCATCGAGACGCGGCAACGTTTGACGGTGCCTTGATGAGCGGGAGAAGGTGTGCCGAATACGCGAAGTCGAACGGTATGTTTTGACGTCTGCACGCTTTTTTGTAATACAAATGACACAATTTTGGGGGGGATTTTTCTAAAGAAAAAAGAAAGGGGAGAATTTCGTTTCACCGGCTCCCCACTTTTTTTGCCGCACGTAAACGCACTTCTGGCAAACGCAGCGAGAGAGATACAATGAACTTCGACTCCCCGCAACCTTCTAGCACCTATCCACCGCGCGAACAGGTCTGCTCTTCCGTCTTAATAGACCTTCCAACCAACCCAGAGTTTACGGAACTCATCAAACGAAAATCCGAAAAATTACTCTTCCATAAAGCGCAAATTCGAGAAGGGAGTTCCCCAAACCCTGTTCCAATGTCATGTATTTTAGTCTTGAACAACGATAGAAACGAGAGGTTAAAACTGAAAATCAACAACGAGATCGTGTGGAAAAACGACGGCGTGCCAATTATTGCGGCAGATTTAGGGGGGGATGCGTTGGTGAAAGGATTGAGTTGCGGGATGAGAAGTGGAGCGGATTATGTGGTGGGAGATATGGACTCGTCGTCGTCGCCGTCGTCGTCGTCGCCGTCGTTCGATGAAAAGGTAAGAAAGAAGAGACGGACTTTAGCACAAATGAAAAGAGGTGAAGGTAACGACGAAAAAATGCCGTTCGTGAACAGAGAGCAAGTACGGAAACGACGGTTTGATGATTCAGACGATACCGCCAGCGGCGACAACGACGACGATAAAGGTGTAATAATAGGGGAGTGTATCGACCTCAGTCGAGACCAAGATACGAACGATATGGAGAAGTGCTTGAATTTTATTCTAGAGAGAGGTAAACAAAGTCACCGAGATCCGATTATCTCGGACGTGGTAATTTTTAACGCCATGGGTGGAAGATTCGATCACGAGTTTGCGAACATATCGGCGATTTTGAAAGCACCGGGGTTGTTGAAAGGCGGGCCGAGTTACGTGTGTTACGACGCGTACGATAACGGAGCGAAAGAACAGGAGAAGTTAGGGGTGCAAATTTCGTTTCCGATACGGAGAGGGTATACGGTGTTGAAATTTAAAGTCCCGGCAAAATCTTTGGGGTTGATTCCGTTCAACGGGAAGACGAAAGTGTGGACGAACGGGTTGAAATGGAACCTCGGAAACGAGAAAAAAGACGGAGACAACGCAGACGACAATGGATACATTGAGATGGGTCAGAAAATCAGCTCGAGCAATGAAACGACGTTTGAAGACAACTTAGGGACGAATGTGACTGACGTGCACGTGAAATGCGACAAGGATATCTGGTTTACCGCGAGGATTCGATGATTCTTTTATCGATGACGCCGGTGTTGGTCACAATAGAGAAGAGAGAGAGAGACAGAGACAGAGAGAGAGCACTCTACTCGTATTATATTGTAGGAAACTAACTAGAATTAGAATTGTACATTATATTCAAAGACTATAGGACTAGAATTGCACCTCATCCAGGAATTAAATAGGTCTCACTTTCATGTGTACGTTCAACAGCGACAATGCGAAGCACTTCAAATCCTGCACGAAATAATAAAACTGTTTCAACCCCTCTGGATCTTTCGAGTTTTGCACGTCTAAAAGCGAACCAATTTTCGAGGTTTGAAACGACGCGTGTTCGTCATCGCACACAATTTCCAGCTCTTGTTGCCCGATTCGGTCTGCTTCCGGCCAATCGCGATCGTCTTCTTTGAGCACTTCCGATTCGATGACCATGCGTTTCAGTTCGCGCATGACTATTTTATCGTACGCCGCACGGATAAATAAAGGGGAGTATACGCGGTGAGTAAATAACAGGTATCAAACCCATTGAAAACTCGTCCAGGGGTTAGAAAACGCCGCACATCGTCGACCACCTGTGCACGTGCACGCGGTCCCGAGAGACGCTACGGCCGGTTGTCGCGCAAAAAAAACTCGAACGATTCCATTTTTACCTGCTTTCGACACGCACATCTCCTTCCGAATGCATTTGTCTCCTTTATAGTTACTATTGTTTGCGTATCGTAATTTCCCGTTCGGTTTAAACTCAAACTCGAGAAACTCGTGCCCGAACTTGCCCTTGTGGCCCTGTCATCGATCATCGCGGAACGCAGAGAACAGCTCTCGTTGGTCAGTGGTCTCGTGGACGCGCGAAGGAAGAACGCCGGCAATTTTAAACATCATCATCATCATCATCATCATCGGGATCAAAAGACAGATTCTTCACCCCCATGACGACGCGACCAAAAGCGCAGACACCGAGGAGAGCGAAAGTCGTTTTTAAAAAAAAAAGCCGCCGCCGCGCGAACGAAATACATGTCGCACCACGTAGTACCGAACGTAAAAGTCGTCGTCGTCGTCGTCGTCTTCCATCATCGCGCGCGTTGGATGTATTTTTTTATGCGACATTATTTTTTCCAAATTTCCCCCCCATTTTTTTTCTTGGAGAAAACAACACCATGAAGACGACCACCACCACCGAGAGCGGCTGAGAACGCCTCCACTCATGCCCGAAGAAACGCGAAGAAGAACGGGGGTTGTTCTCTCGTGCACGTCGTTCGCGTTCGAGAACGGCGCGTCGTCGTCGTTGCTCGTGAAGACGTTCCCAACGACGCGAAAGAAGAAGAACGCCAACACGACGACGAATGGGTCCGCCTCGGCAATGCCGAGAGAATATCTGTTCAACTGTCCGGAATCGCTGTCTCGACTGTGCATGGAAACGTACTCGAGACCGAGACGAGGCCTCTCGGCGGTGTTCGGATTCGACGATTTAAACGCGAGTTTAGGAGGTCTTTGCTCCCTCGTTTTGAGATTATCGGTGGATGGACACGAAAAGTGCGCGATAATTGGGAAGAGAGGGGTGGAGAAGGTGGTTGACAGGTGTGACATTTTGTTTTTTCTCAAAAATCGTAGAAAGACGTAACGCGCGTACGCGCATGTGTGTACGTGCGTGCGTGCCATCTGATGCGTGCGTGCTCTTCTCGTTCTTCTCGACTTCTCGTTTTTACTGACCTCTCCTGCCCGCCTTTCTGCGCGTGTGAAACAAAATAGTCTGTCATCTGTGGCCAAATGGAAGCACCCGAAAGTCACCGGCGTGTCCTTAGCCGGAGAAGAGCGCAACATGCGAGAGGATGAGAATTTGTGCTATCAAGATAGCGACGTGATCGTATGGCCGGTGATGGATGCCATTGAAGAGGATGAAGAAGGTGTAGAGATGTGCGCGATATGTCGGTTTCGAGAGAGGAAAGAGAAGCGAATGAAGCGGAAACGAGGGGAGCTCGCGGAGGAGAGTAGTAGTAGCGAGGAGGAACAAGAAGATGAAGAAAAAGAAGAAATGATAGAGCAACAACAAAACCAAAAAGAAAAGAGAGAGTTTAGCAGCAAACCACCACCTCCTCCTCCTCCGTCGAAACGCATGCTCGGGTACGTCCTAGAAGTTTTGGAGAAGGAAGATGAAGACGAAGACGGAGGAGATGAGACGAACGAACCGGTAAGAATTCTCGTCTTAAACTGCACCGAAGAAGACGTAAAGAAATCAAAACATGCGCTGTGTAAATGTTTAGTGAACAATGATGGCATGCGTAAGCACAACATCAGTGGAGTGTTTTTTCTCTCTTCTGACGACGGGAAGGAAAACGACGCGATGTTAAAGAACAACAACGAGGCGGTGATTGACATCGATAGCAAAAATATATTCACAATTGGAGGCGGTGATAATAGCAACGAGGTTGGATTTAGATCTTCGATGAGGCATTTAGCGCGTTTACATTGCGCCGTTCCCTCCGTGTTTCCTCTTCCGGAGAGCTTGACGAAGACATCGTGTCCATCGTGCGAAGACAACGATTCTAAGAGGACAACAATGACGCTTGGATTATGCGACGAAGTCGCATTCTATTCGAATCGGAATATAAACGGCGGTGAAAAGAATCAGCATGAGATAACGCGAGGTGAGGACATACTGAACGAGCGAACAGGAGATCGAAAATTGCCTAAACTAGGTCTACTGGACGTTTTCGAAAACTTAGAGCGGTTCGATTCGTTTAAAGAAAATGCGAGGAAAGCGAAACACAAAATTTTTAGCAGCGATATCGGCGATGAACAGAAGAATACCAAAGAAGTAGAAAGAGAAAAAGACGAAGACGAAGATGAGTTACTACCAGCGTCGTTTGGTAAGTATCCCGCGCACCCAAAGAAAGGGCGCGCGGCCCCTTCGAGTGCATCGGGAGGTCCCGAAACCATATTCTTAGGAACCGGATGCGCGGAACCCTCCAAGTATCGAGCGGCGTCCGCGATTCTCTTGCGCGACGAAGAAGGAATAGGAGCATCGAAATCGTCAATTTTACTCGATTGCGGCGAAGGATGTTTAGGCGCTATGCGACGTTATTTAGGTGACGACGGATGTTTGAACGCGTTGAAAACCTTGAAAATGGTCTGGATTAGTCACCATCATCCAGACCACTGTCTGGGTATTCTCGCTGTTCTCGAAGCTCGATACAAGGCTTTACGACAACAGTCAGCGGCGTCATCTTCTCCTCTCACTACACCTCCACCTCCATTACTCATCGTCGGCCCCACGCCAATCCAGAAATGGTTTGAAATCATCGATGTTCCGAGTTTCAAATATACCTTCATGAAATCGAGCGAGTTGCAAGCGCGTGGTGGTATCGGCGGCCCATTCCACATCTCCGTTATGAATAAGCCTGGGTTGTCACATCCTCCTCCGCCTCCTCCTTTAGCAACAAAAGGCAACAATTCCACATTCTTACAGCCAAAATACCCCGACGTTGCCGCACACGTCGCGAAAACCATCAACTGCCAACAAGTCGTCGCTGTTCCGGTCACTCACTGTCCGGAAGCCTTCGCTATTATCCTCCGTGGATTATTCACCACCAAACGCTCCGTCGCGTACAGCGGAGACTGCACGCCGTCGAAAGATTTCGCCAAGGCGGCATATGCGGTGGATATATTAATTCACGAAGCGACGTTTGGAAACAGTTTATGGTCGCATGCGAAGAAGAAGAAACATTGCACTACCGAGGAAGCGTTACGAGTCGGTCGAGAATCAGACGCAAAGACAGTGTGTTTGACCCATTTCTCGCAAAGGTACCCGAAGGACATTTTCACTTCTTCTAATTCTGCTCCTTCTCAACAACAACAAGAACAAGAACAAATGTTCGCTTGTGCCTTCGACGGCATGCGAGTCAAGTGGAAAGATTGGGAGCTTTTGAAATCTAACCGGGCGAGAATATCAGATGTTTTATCAAAGACGTCGACAGAAGACATCTTTGTCGATAAAGAAGAAGAACATTTGGCACACATGGATATAGATTAGAAAGGAAGAAAGAGATAGGAAGAATAGTAGTGGGAGTACAACTTTGTTTGTAGTTTATCTTTGTACCACACTTCTCTACTTCTTCTCTAACTGACAGACTACTTCTAAGAAATCCGCGTGCCACGGAAAATGATCAAACGCGGCAAGCCTTTTCACTCGATGCGTTTCGCTCAATTTCCTTTCGCCTAAATCCCTCGCTAAACTTCTCGCGTCGCAGGATATGTAAATTACATCTTTAAACTCTCTCACTAAATCTAATGTTATCTCATCTAACCCAGCTCTTGGAGGATCCACGAGAATGAAATCGTTTTCGGTGAACGGATACTCCTCGCCTTCGATCTTGTCTTCGCCTTGCTTCTTCTTACGCAGTCGGGAGTGGAATCGTCTGGCGACTTTTTCCACCGGCGCGTGTATAATCGTTCCGTTTTCTATCGAATTCATCTCTAAATTTACTTGCGCTGCTTGGCACAAACTCTCGTCTCTCTCCACGCCTATAACTTTACCTCTCGGGAAGTATTTCGCCAAGTAACACCCGTGATTCATGTTCCCACAATAGAATTCTACGAACGACCTTTCCAGTTGCGTCGCAATCTCATCGTTTTCCATCGCTCGACACAACCAATTCGCGGTCATTTCCGCGATGTCACCGTTTGGGTTTGAGAATGAACCTTCGGGTTGTTTGTATCTTAAAATCCTATTCTTTTTACTACTGCCATCTTTAATCTCCATCTCTTCGATTACAAAATCCTCGCTGCTCTCATTCGACACTCTCCTGTCGCCTTTCGTCCTCCCGACAATCGCTTTCACCCCAATCTCTTTCGCTAGTAAACCGCTCACTTCAGAAAAGTCTTCTCGAAAAGGCTCTCCTCTCCACAAAGTCACCACACACTCCGTGCTCTTCCTGTTCTCGTGAAACATCACCGCCGATAGCCGGCCTTCGCGCAACGACTGGAATCGATTATCCGTGTTCAACGCGTTGCGTAGTTTATTCATTATTCTCTGTAACGATTCCGACGCGATATCAAATTTGGTTTCTATTCTCGTAATTTCCGCGCGTTCAAAAATGCAATAATCGAAGAATCCTGCGTCATCATCCTCGCGCGGTTCGCAGATGCCAAACCTCACTCGTTGCCTAAAATGTTTCGACTTCGGACTCGGAAAGACTTCAAATTCGATTGTGTCATCATCATCCTTCTCGTAAAACGGTCGCAACAAATCCTCGATCGCTTTAGCTTTCAGATTCAAAACGTTCTCGTACGACTTCGACGACAACTGGTACTCTTCCTCTTCCGTCAATTGCGATTTCGTGAACAACCGTCGACTGACGAAGGGCAGATTTGGGTTTCGCGCGTGGTGTTGTCTCGCCCGAGATGCTTTCCGCTTCCCCGATGACGATGATGGCGGCTTTGACATTTTCGACGAATGCAGTCTCCACTTCGACGATGCCGTTACCGCAAAACGGGTCGCCGCCTTTCGCATCCGCGCGGAGACACAAAAACAGTCTCTCTCTCTCTCTCTCTCTCTCTTCTCTCTCTTTCTGCCACGCGCGCGTCTTTTTGAAAGCGCTTTCTCTCGCTTATCTAGGGGATTTTTTCTCTCTTTCTCTCGAAACCCTAAAAAAAAGAAAAGAAAAATGTAGGGGAATGCCGTTATTTTGTTGTTCTACGACTCCTCTACTAAACGCTTCAAAAAAAAATTCTTCGCGCTTTCGCCATAACATAAACGCGCGCGCGTTGTTGGAACTCTCCACAGGACATCTCTGCATTCATTCTCCCCCATTATTTGGTGGGACGCACTAGAGAGACTTCTCTTCGAGAACGCCTTTTCTTTTTCTCGCGCAAAGTGTTTTTTTAAAGGAAAGATTTGTGTGTTAAAAAATACGCGAAAAATCCATCGAAGAAACGTCCACTAAAAAATTGGAAAACTCTCGACTGGAGGCACCACCACCACGCGTCGCGAGACGACGACGACGACGATGATGATGATGATGATGAGAGCGAAAGAAAGCGCGCTTTCCGCGTTCTGCCGCCGCTCTCGTTCTTTCGCGGGGACGACGAGGAAACGAAAGACAACAGAGCACCCTTGCTCAGCGTTGGCGGTAATCGCCGACGCCGGACATGGGTTAGGTACGTCGTTTTAATTGTGCGCGAGCTTTCCTCGAGGAGGTCGTCTCTTCTCCGCGACGACCTTTTTTAACGGCGACGCGCACTCAAAAAAACGTATCTCTCTCTATTTCTCTATTTCTCTCGATGATGTCGACAACAGGACCGTTCATCGTGGACGCGTTTCTCAATTACGCGGATATTTACTTTTTCGTGGCAGCAGCTACTACCTCTGAATCTGCGAAGATTGAACTCCAAGATCAATTTGCGTCGTACTTTGCGGGCGAACGCGTCTCGATCGAACGAGTGGATTTGAAGTCGCATACGGAGGTGGGCGAATGGAAGGATAAAACTTTATTCACGCTCGGAAGAACGCCGGATATTGTGGTTGCAAACGTCGGGAAATTACCGCATACTGTTGCAGAAAGTATGCACAAAACATCGTCCGCGCCGAGAATGTGGGCTGAGAAACCGCAACATTGGGCGCGAGCATGCGACGATATGAGAGGCGTCCTGAACGTACAAAGCTCGTTTGCCGGGACAATGGTTTGCGGAGACGAGAATGTTTTAGGGAAAGGGTGGCAGACGTTGAGATCACCGGAGGAGAGCTCGTGTCACATAAGGCCGAAGAAGATTGTGAACGTGACGCAAGTCATTCATCCGCCCTGCGTTCACTCGGTAGCGCCATATCGAGTATCCTTGGCAAGCATTCAAGCGGCAACGAAACACTTGGCGAGAGATTTTAAAGGCGAAAAGGCGGACGAGGAGGTGATTTGCGCGAGTTTAGATCCTGGATGTTTACCTGGGAGGACGTGTGCGACATCGCCACAGAATCCGTATCAGCCCGTACAAAAGGATAAACTTCAAGACGAGCAGTTTGAAAAGCACGGCATCATGGAGAGAGAAAAGTATACACAATGGGCGAAGGCGTTTGTCCCGTTCGTTTTGAGCTTGCAAAAGCCGCAAAATGGGAAAGCGTTACACGTGCCGGGGTTTCCCGGGGTCCCGAGCTTAAAATAATCAGAAAGACGCCGAGATAAAGACACACACTTTTTATTATTATCGCTCCTACAGCATCTACACATTGCAATATACTACTACTGTTTCACGATCCGTTTCAACCCAGGGTACCAGTAAACAGCCTCTTCCCAGTGCTTCGCGCCTATATCTAGCAGCACCGCGTTAATCGTCCCATAATCCATCCTATCTAACGCACTGGCTAAATCGTTCAACTTTACACCCAACTCTTGCGTGACCGCACCGTCCTCTTCCGTGATATCTTTCCCCATCAGATAAAATAAACCTCCAATCTTTCTACTCACGACTTCTAACTCTTTCTTCTTCGCGAAGGACATGCTATTGCTATCGCTATTATTATTACTACCAAACAATCCTTCGTACCTCTTCCTAAAAGTCTCGCAACATTTCGCGTATTCCGGTTTCACTCGAGAAAAATCGCATGTTTCCACCATGCATGTCGAAGGAGGCGTCGGCCACGCCGGCGCCGGGCCAACCCAAGCGCCACCTGAACAGTACCGTTCGCGCCCGCGAACGGTTGTGTTCGTCGTTCCTGGAATTTGCTGTTGCTGATATGGTTGATTATTTGACGACGAAGCCGTCGAAACTGGAGCTGGATGTTGTTGTTGTTGTTGCACCACAAACGGCTGTTGCTGCGAATTCGGATTGAAAAACTGCGTCGGCGGTTGCTCCTGTACAGATGTACCGCCAACCGACGCGGGAGGTACCATAGCGGTTGGCATGAAATGTTGTTGTTGTTGTTGCGGATCCGCGGGACTCGTACCGTAGGACGGCTGCTGCCGCTGCTGCTCCTGAACCAATCCAGGAGCAAAAACCGGTGGCGACGTTTGGGAACGAGTTTGATTATATCCGGAACTCATTATTGGCGGAGAAGGTGCCATCATCGTCTGCTGTGATGGTGGTGGTGGTGGTGGTGGTTGAGGATAGGCAGAAGCAGCGCTGGAGTAATCCGATGAACTCGGGGGAGGCGTGCCGATCTGATTATTAGGATTTTGGTGTTGGTGTTGCTGTTGCTGTTGATGATGAGTTTGATTGCGATTAGAAGGAGGAGGAGGCGCTTTCAAATCGGATAAAGGCGCGCTATCCCTGAATCCCATTATTATTATTATTTATTATTATTATTATTGCTACGTCTACTCCGCGTGGGAGAGAGTGTGACGAATTTAATCTATGCGCACAAAACGTTGTGGGGGGGTAGAAAAATGATGACGAGAAGAGCTTTTGTGTTGAAAATATTAACTCTCAAAAACAAATTTCTACTCTACTAATGATACTAATCGGCACCTATTCGATAGACCATGTCCAATCTACCGTGCTGCAACCGCAATTCGTTGCTATTTTTCCATCGTAAACTACTCTTGTTTTGGATTTGTTGCTGTTTTTGTTTAGCATTGTTATTATCCAAGTCGTCGAGCGGGACACAGGGCATGCGTTGCGACGTGCCAAGTGGAACAACGCCGCGCGCAAAGGCGTGACGCCAGCTCGGATTGACGTTCCAGACGTATACGAAACAGCGCTCGTGGAGATAGGCGGCGATTTGGTGTCCTTCATCGTCGAACGCGACGGCACCGAGGGAGGAGCAGATGACGTTATTGCTTTTGGGAAAGGAACTACTCGATTGTTTGTTTGTTGATTTAGCTGGACTTTGTCGTTGTAAATCACCGATGCCTAACCCGAACGTCTCCTTCGCCAACGCTTCGACGACACCGGAGACACCGCTCGCCGCGCTGCTCGCAAATTTTTCCGCCGCGTTGTCCACGGTGTCGTCCTCCAACGTGCGCCATTTTTGTCCAACTGATAAATCGTAGATGGCTAAGAGCGATCCGCCTTTGACAGCACCGTGGAGACCTACGGCCAAACGCTTCGTTGGTTCGTGGAATGCGACGTTTCGACAGCGTTTAGCGAGGATCAATGCTAACGAGATGACTGAACGTTTATACGTCTTTCGTAATCTCGAAAGTCCGGGTGACGGTTGAGCAGACGTAGGTGAGAGTTGCACTGCCAACGAAATTTCCGGCATTTGTATGCCCCCTCCACTGCTTACGTTACTGCTCACGCACAACGAGAGCATTTCAGCAATAGCAACGACATGTGGCTCAAACGTGCGTCTTTTTGTGGAGGATTGTAAAACCGCTTCCGTTAAGGCATCGATGGATGTCGCGTGTAAAGGCGAATCGGCTGGAATTTCACGGAACCGCTTCATCACGTGCGCAACGTAAAACGACGGCGAGGCGGACGCCAAAGCCGTCAAGACTTCAAATGAAGACGATTTGAAGGCATCTTCGAGACATCGGTTTGGATCTCGCACGCACGAGAACCAATTATTGTTCAACCCAGTCGTGTTGACAAAATTATTATCCTCTTCCTCTTCCTCCTCGTCCTCCTCCTCTTCCTCGCCATAGATAACACATCGTAAAATGCACGAAGCCAACGAATGCACGTGCGTAGAATCATCGTCACCCGTGTGAGCGACAAACTTCAAGAGGTGTGAAATGGCTGCGCCTTTCCAGGCATCTGTGATTCGAGTATTACTCGTGGTATCATCCGAAGAGAGTAAACCAACCGCGCACACGAAGAGACCAAACACGCCTTTTTGCATTTTCGTCCTTGAGGACGAAAGTATAGCTTCGTCCTCTTTCCGCATAAAGAACGCGTGCCAAAACGACGCAATTTTTTCCCCTGACGCTTCATTATCACCATTTTTAGCAGCAGCTCTGTCGAAAAAGTCGCCTCCTTCTTCGTTGTCTCGCTCGTCCTCATCAGCTTCAGGAGGTGCCGGTAAACGCAGCGCTTCAGAGATACCAGCTTTGTGAAGAACCGCTTTTGCGATGTTTCTTGCCGCTGCTCGAATGCACGGCGTCTCACTCGACCAAAGAGATACACATCGGAAGAAAAGTTGTCTCGCTTGCATCTCCGTGAGATCTTGGATTCCTACGCTTTCGATCACGCTATTCATTTTTGTATGGGGCGCAGAATTCTTCTTGGAAGCACAAGATGCAGCTTCAACCGCCGATTGGGCTATCGCAGATTCCATAAAATCATCGTAACTGGCTTCGTCATCTTTGTCGTCGTCCAGAAGTACCACTGTCGTTGCGTCGTTATTACATCCAACGCGAACTTTCGAGAACATTAGATTTCGTTTTTGCCACCCATTGGTTGCTCGAGAAGCGACCGATAACGCAGACGTGACAACATCCGAAGATCGGTGCGCCGCACCATTCACGACTACTTTCCCAAGATGTACAAGACTCATAAGGAATGGCGCGCATGGTGAAGCTAACGGCACAACGTCTTCGCGAAACCAGCTGCTAACGTTTGGCGATTCTACTTTTGACGAAGACGCGCTTCCATGCACTCGCCAAAACTTACCTCCGCCAGCAAACCTCAAGTCTGGCGGTCCCGCCGGTCTCGATTGTTTCCACATCTCCATGCTCGATGACGAACTATACAATTCTCTCTCCAAAACTTCATCTCCAATCGTATCCCAAATCTTAACACTTCCTGAAGCGTATAAAATTCGAAGCAAGTGCATCTTCTCGTCAAGGATGATTTCGCAAACGCCTCGCATCAGTTTCGAGTGGCTCAAATCGTCGTCCGGTTCAAATCGCGAGAACAGTTTACACTCCACAATGCGAAATCGATTGAGATTGCTATTATTATTATTGTCGTCTTCGGTGTGATACACCAGTCCTTCTTCTTCAGCGACCACTCCCAAAATGCCAACGTCGCCATTTTCCGATATTGTCATGAACTGAACTACTTTTTCCTTTTGTTTTCTAGTGCTATTGTTACTAATATTACCACCAGTAAGCGGTAATATCGCAACCGTTGGTGCGATGTGATGTTGCGATTGCGCAACGAGTTCAACGCTTCGCTGACCTTTTCTCTCTTCGACCTTCCAAAGTTTTGTCATCCCATCATCGCCACCGCTCGCAAAGAGAAGCAACTCGTCCGTGTTTATATCGCTATTCTTCCGAAAGGGAGATTTCACTTGAGCGAGACATCGAACCGCTCCCTTGTGACTGTAATGACGATTATTCAAGCTCGAGTACGCGTCTTCTTTATCATAATCATTCTTTCCATCCTCCATCGAGTGCACTTCAATAACACCATTTGCGAATCCAAACGCTACCAAACTAAATCCTACGTCGTGATTACTACTACTACTACTACTACTACTACTACTAATGTTCGAAGTGTCTTCGCCCTTAGATTGTATCATCTTCTTCGTATGTCTTTCTGCGATTAAATATGTTTGTGAGGAAACCACTGAGTCGTCGCAAATTTTCAAGGCACCGTGTTTGGATGCGTTTGTACTCGTTGACGGCATGTTCTGAAAACGCCTCCTCTTTCCTCCCCCAAAACCGGTGTATGCAGCAAACATTGTTTGTGAAGTGTTGTTTTGTTTTACATCTGCATCTGCATCTTCCTCCGTCGTTTTCGTCGTTGCTGCTGATGATGATGATGATGCCGCTTTGATTACTTTCTCTTTCACAAGTTGTCGTTTCGCGAGTTGTTGGTGTTGCCTTTCAATTTCCTCTTTCACGTTGACCAATTTCACTTCACCGTCGTCAAACGTTGCTAAAATCTCGTCGCATTGCACGCCTTCTGGCGCACCAAGTTTTAAACTCATTACCAGTGCATCAGTGTTATCATTGGTGAAAGTATTGCAAACTTTTGCGATCCTTTTCATCGTCTTTGCATCGTACGCCGTCACACCTACGTCCAACGTCGCCACTATGACAACTTCCAATCCCCCTTTCATCTGCAATAAAACGCAATCTAATATTCGCGTCGTTGTGCTCGATTCAATCACGTGTCTTTTTTCCTCGCATTGCATATTGCTCGCATTCCAAATGCACACGCTGCCGTCTCTCGATATCGACGTTACGAAACGTAAGGAGTTACGAAACATCAACACGACTTCCGCGCCATCGTGTCCCCGCAGTAAATGCGTCGGTTGGATCTTTTCTTGCATTAGCACACTTTTCACGTTCTGCCTGGACAGTGGAGAGGAAATTTGCGACGATTGCCATCGAACAATCGACCCGTCTTCGCTCCCCGTCCATATGGAAGAATGAGAAATCTCGTTGTCGTTCTTTCCACCGTAATTATCACCATCCGTGCCACTCCTCCTCGCGACGCACGCGCAAAACGCGGAGATATTCTCTCTCAAGAAAGTAGACGCGAACGGGTCCACCTCTTCTTCCTTTCTTCTTCTCAACACCGCCGCTCTGCACACCGCGAGTTCCGCGTCGAATTTCATCTCCCACAATGATTTTCGCAAATTGCAATTTCGGCAACACCGCAAAGTCGATTGTGCGACGACGATTGCATCGACAACACTGCGCTTTAGCTCGCGTCGTCGTCGTCGTCAAAAGTCGTCGTCAAAAGTCGTCGTCGTCGTTTCTCGCGCCGCGCTCGCGCAAAAGGTGGTGGTGGTCGCAACGGAAGAAGAAGAAGAAGAAGAAGAAGAAGAAGAAGAAGTGTTTTTTATTATGTCTCTTTTGTGCGTCTTTTTCTCCAGAGGAAAAGCGCCCTCCTTTTTCCTTCTTCATTTTAAGGACGACTTTGACGCGCTGTGTACTCCTCCTCCGCTCCGCGCAACCCCGAGAGACCGCCACCACCACTCGTAGCGGCAGACGAAAAGACCACCGAATCGTCTCTCGAGGGCGATTAAATACGAATGTTCTCGTCCGGGGTGGTCGCCGTTGCATCTCCTGCGGCGTCGAGGGGACCCCCACCCCCACGGTCGGATGGACGACACCACCAACACCAACAACGGTCCGAATTCGCGGCGCGACGTCGTTACGCGACGTCTGTGTCTTCTTTGAAAAAAAGACACCACCACCACCATTGCCAACGACAACGACGACAACAACGACACGCGTTCGTGGTTCGCGCGTTGGTCTCCGTCGACGTCGGTCCCGCCGCGGTTTTAGGGACGAGCGTGATGCTGTCGTCGATAGCGCTGTACCAAATTCGAGCCTCTCGACCGGAAGTCTCTCGAGATAAGGACGTGTTTTTCTCCTCCGTTGGACTTCTCTGCGGGGGGATCTTAGTCTTTCAAGGATGGCGATTAGACCCTTTGATGCTGTTTGGACAGCTGATGACGGCTGGAACGGCAATCGCGTTCGCCTCAGAAACGATCAGCTTACGGCAGAACTTGTTAGACGTGGAAGAAGAGAGAGGGTATGATGGCGGTTTGGAAGACGACTACGAGGACGACGAAGACTACGAGGAGTTTGGTGGGAGAAGAGGGAGAAAGGGACGAAGAGGCGGAGGAAGAGGACGAAGGAACAACAGAGGATACGCGTTACCGTCGCAAACGCAAAGCGGGTTTCGAAGGTTCGACGACTCGTTCGAAGACTTGTACGAAGACGACGACGACGATATGGAAAGAGGAGGAGGGAGAGGATTTAGTAGCGTTCAACAAGAAGTGGGTGGAAGTGGAGGACGATACGTAGGTAGTGGTGGTGGTAGTAGGAAAGGAATACCTCCTTCTGCCTCCGCCGCCGCTTCGAGTTCTTTTTCACTCGGCGAAGAAGATGAAGAAGATTTAGGAAGCGACTTTTCTCGCGAGTTTCGACGCTCCCGAAGAAAAGACAGAGACGAAGACGAAGACGAAGACGCCTCTTCTCCTTCCTCCTCGTCGGTATCATCAAAACCATCCCTGGACGTTTGGGGAAGCGAAGGCGACGATGTCTTTTGATCTTTTCTACGCGCGTTTACCGTTCGTTGTACAACACTATTATCATATACATACCATTGGTACTCTGGTACGTACCGTGGTACCGTGTGGTGGTACCACCACCACCTATAACTTTTGTTCTTTGTGCTTTTTGTGTTGCATTCTTACGTATTATCTCGACACACATTTTTACAAAAAAAAGACGTTTGTCTCATTTCATTTGTTTGGTTGGCCAGCCAATGAAAAAGTTCATTAGATCTCACATCATCTCCTTCTTGAGAAAAAAAAATCAACCCAAAACGTGTGCCTCCCCCCACAAAATTTAAGCGGAACCTCGTAGTGTCCTTTTGCGATGAGTGGTCGGTCCACGCCGGCCATCCCAAACCTGCGGGTTTTAGTCGTGGACGATGACGTGTTGTGTTTAAAAATAGTCACCAAGATGTTGCACACGTGTGGATACACGGGTGCGTCGAAGACTTCGTTCGCGTCGCATCGTTTACGAGTTGGATTTTTTTGCTTTTTGTCGGGGGCGACGACGTCTTCTCCTTGACGAGAGGACGAATGCGCGATAGGTTTAATTTTTGATCGGTGCTCTCGTGACTCTGAACGCCGCGCGACGATTCAGAAGAGATGCAAATCGAATGCAATTGATCCTTGTGGACGCCTTCGGAGCCCTCGCGCTGCTGTCTTACCCTCGCTTTCGCGCGTCGCGACGATGATGCGCGATCTCGTCCGTAACGAACACAATCGAGCAATCTATCCATTCTCCCTTTTTATCCTCTCGGGGGAAAAGGGAGACGACCTTTGAGATATTTTTTTTTCTCCAAACTGACCTTTGCGTATTCTAATGCAACGCGCAACACCATCAACAGTAACATCCACGACGTCTTCTGTGACGGCGTTAGAATACTTGCGAACGAAGAAGGAGGAGTTTGACATCGTTTTATCCGACGTGCACATGCCAGACATCGATGGTTTTAAACTTTTGGAGCAAATCGCCTTGGATATTGATATTCCAGTGTTGATGATGAGTGCGAACGCGGACCAGTCAGTGGTGCTAAGAGGGATCATTCACGGAGCGGTAGATTATCTGTTGAAACCGGTGAGAATACACGAGTTGAAGAATATTTGGCAGCACGTGGTGAGGAAAAATGGGACAGATTCGTTGCAGCGGTCCGCGTCGATGTCGATGTCGCCGAGGTCGGGGAGAGGAAGTCCGGAGAAGGACTCGGGGATGAACGTGACGGAAGCGAATAAGAAATTGAGAACGATTGCAGCGGTGAATAGTGCCGTGTTGACAGATACGAATGCGGCAACGAAGGGAAATAAGAAACCGAGCACGGTGCAAGGAATAGCAGAGTTATCGCATCAGCAGCAGCAGCAACAACAACATACAAAAAAAGGCAAAGATAATAACACCAATACTGCTCCAGTACCAGGACAGCAGCAAGACCAGATGAACGTAACACCCTATCCAAACGCCGGGGCAGCACCAGGAGGAGCCCCAGGAGGAGCAGTAGCCCCAGGACACCCTGGTGGTCACCCGCCATTGCAGTCACCACATCAACAACAGCAACAACAACGCTTAGACGGCTCGGTTCCACCACCGGTTAATATGATGGGAGCATATGTAGAAAATGGTATGCCTCCGGGGGCGCATCCGCAATATCATCCACAAGGCAGTACTCAGCAGATGGGATCTCTCTCAACAGATCCAAACATGATGAACGTAGTAGGTAGTGGTGGCGGCGGCGGCGGCGTGGATATGAACGGTGTGCCAGTGCAAGCCAACGGAACGCCTGGAGCAGGACAGTCGGGTGGAAACACTGGTGGAGGCTCGAAAAAGCCTCGCGTAGTTTGGTCGGCGGAACTGCACCAGCAATTTGTTAATGCCGTGAACCAGTTGGGCATCGATAAAGCAGTGCCAAAACGCATCTTGGATTTGATGAACGTGCAAGGTTTGACGCGAGAAAACGTAGCGTCACACTTGCAAAAATATCGATTGTATTTGAAGCGTTTGCAAGGCGGACCGAACAACCCGGGTGGTCCGGGCTTCTTGAGCAACAAGGTAGCGGGCAGCACTACTGGTGCCTCAAAATCATCTGGATCTGGGAAGAGTAAGAATAATGCTAGTAAAGTTAGCGTGCCTGGTGGGTCATATCAGTTCCATCCTGGAGCTGGAGCGCCTCCGCAGCAGTGGAATCAAGGAGTGCCGCCGCAACAGCAGCAGCAACAGCCTCCGCACATGGTTGCAGCCGCAGGTCCAGGCGTGCCTCCACAACAACCACAATATTCTACGTTTCCACATCCTCAAGGTATCACGCAAGGTCCACCACCAGGAACGGTTCCTCGTTACAGTTACGGACCAGTACCTATCGACGCGTCTTCGTTTACGCCAATTCCGTTGGACTTTGATGACTCCGGTCTCGGCCTCGGCGCGTCCAAAGGTGGATTCGGCAGTAAATCGACCGATGATATGTTGAGCATGTTTCTGAAAGACGGCGATCCCGACTCGATTTTGTAAAATAGATAGAGATAACACACCATAAAGGGACGACGTTTAATAGTCTGCTGAACAACAAATGTGCAATAGTATAGTATTTAGTAGCTTAAATATCAAAAAATAATAAGATTACCACTGTATGTGATCGTATTTCGTACCACTAGTATGTCTGTAACTATTCGCCGAATATTTGCTCGAGTTGTGTGATAATTTTCGTGTTCATGGCAAATTCTCGTCATAATGCGTCCGTCGTGCACTCGACGCACAAAATCTGCTGCTACCGTCTTCCTCAACCACCACCACCACCGAAGTAGTGGTAGCAGTAGTCACCATTGTTTTATGAATAGTAGTGGCAGTGGCACCGCCGCTTCTTCGTCGTCTCTCGCGGCAGCGCGTTGTTCTTCTTCCGAATTAAAAAATTCCCGAAAATTCAGAACAGCAATGCACTCGTCTCTGTATCAATCGAATCGATTATGCGGAGTACCATCGATCGGCAGAAAAACGAGTGCAATGAGCACATTGGCTGGTACTGCTCATTCTTCGAAAGAGCACGACGAAAGACCTATTCAAGTGCAGCCACACGTGCTCTCGGCGTACGCGTTGAACGTGAATCCGAATTTTGAGCTGAACGTCTCAACTGTCGCGAGAATAGATGGTGCAAAGGATTTTCCATCCGAGGAAGAGGTGAACGAAATCACGGAGGTTTGGGATAAGACGAGAACAAACAGGGAGAAGATGAACCCAGTAGAGTCACCGTTTATGAGAGCAGCGGCGTCAAATAATGGCAAAGATGTTGAATACACGGTAGAATTGTTTGCACGAACGAAAGGCGAAGTCGTGAGATATGGCGGACGAGGAAGAGGAAAACAACTAGGTGAAAGGAAAATTGATATGACAGGATTAGTGCCTGGAAGTAATAGTACAATGGAAGAGAGAGAAAATGACGAAGACACAGAATTGTGCGTGGAGTTGATGCGAGAAGGTCTGTACATGCATTGCAATGCCCATAAAGCCATTCGCGATTTGTACGCCGTTTCGAGAGGGAAGGATAAATCGAGCATCGTGTTGACGGCGAGAAATTCGAAAGACGATGTGTCAAAGAAAAGAGGAGGGGAACAAGAATACGATGAAGATAGCTTGCTTTTAGACCAGTTTACGGTGACTATAAACGCACGTTCACTTCCACCGAGACTCGAGGTCCGACTGGGAAAAGAACGTCGAAGCGCTTTAACTGTGCGCCAAATTCTGGACGATCCGACGTTGCGAGACTCCTTGAAAGATGGAGACGAGGTTGTCGCTTTGGGTGGACCGAAAGTATCTGGGAAGATTGATTTGAGCAGTAATAGTTTTGGCTTAGTTGGCGAACGAAGGACAGAGTTGAACGGAGAATCTTTGTTGGATTACCATCGCTCGCGGTATAAAGATCGAATTCCCATGCTCGCCAATGCGAAAGACGACGATAGGGCGGTTGGTTTGAAACTGCGCGGACAGAAGTCAGCTTGGCCATATCCTGCAGAACTTTTGTCATTGAAGAGTGAGAGTTTGAGCCCATTATCTTCGTTGGTTGAATTGCCGGATCCCGAGACGTACCAGAAGAAAGTATCGAAAATCAGACAACTCCTCGGCGACGACGCATTTGTACCGTTGGCGCGAATACACCCAAAGATGATGCGCCTGAGCGGCGAGACGGCGTCTTTGCATTTGTGTTGCTCATCCAGAGAAGGTGGATTGACTGGACCGTCGAAAATATTCAGCGATTTTGAGACGTCGTATTACGAGTTGGCGTACATTTCATCCGGCAGCGAAGAAGACTCTCGAGCGCGAATTAAGCAGTTGGCGAACGAAGTCGAATTAGTGCTTAGAACAAAGTGGAACTTTTCGGAAGAACAGGTGGCCTTTCTAGTGAACGATGTGAAATCGATGCGAGTGGTGACGAAAGAAGAAAAAAGAAAAAAAGGACAACCAGTCGCGTACGTTCAAAGCATTGCGAATGGTGATAAAACGAAAAAGAATAGCAGATGGGCAGCAGATGTAGAGCGAGAGCGTTTCGCATTGTTTCTAAACGCAAACAGAGGAGGAACAAGCGTCACAAATCAGCTAGGTTTGACGGACGATGTGGACGATTACGGATTATCGGAGACGTATTTTGTTGGGTGTTCGGTTGACTACTATCAATACGGCGAAGGATCACACGGAGGAGGACGACAAGATGTTTCTCCTGGATATCCTCTCGTCGATTCTACCGGCGCAGTTGTGGCGAGAGATAATACTGCTGTTGTTGATCGCCACAAACCGATAACCTCGGCCGTTGCGTTTGCATTAGAGCACATGAAAAAGAAGACGAAGAATGATGACAACGGTAACTACGAGAACAAAACGAAAGAGCTCACCGTGCACGCATTGTCGTCCTACTCAAACTCGAAAGCGTCACCAACGGACGTTGAAAGCGCATTCGCGTTAGTCGCGGCTTCGAAATCCTCGAACGATCGAGTGCAACTGAAAATTATGGAAATCAAAACGGGATACAACAATTTGAAAGTGCTCAGTTGGGATTCTAACCTGAAGAGAACCGCCCAAGCGCAATACGGATTTCACTGCGTCGATCCCACGAAAAACAACGAAAACGTGTGCGTCACCACGCACCCGAAAGAAGATGGCGGAGGTGTCGTCGCGCCCCTTTTCGTTTCATCCAAATCTTCTTCTTCTTCTTCTTCGAGCAGAA
>Ga0163180_10000546_pt1 | contig 21978 bp, 53 predicted proteins | sample AtlANTMetagenome_2_FD_109647 | JGI IMG/M metagenome (GOLD analysis project Ga0163180, IMG submission 109647) | Marine eukaryotic phytoplankton communities from the Atlantic Ocean - Atlantic ANT 4 Metagenome | ecosystem: Environmental > Aquatic > Marine > Oceanic | place: North Atlantic Ocean...
CAAAAGAAGATGTATGGGGCGGCGGTGAGAACCTAGTAAACAAAGTCGACTATAGGAAGGCTCAGAAAATGCTTGAGGCTTGCGGGTGTCATGATAAACCTATGGACGGCTATCACCAGATGAGAGAGGAAGGTCACTACTGGCATGGTCCAGGATGTGAATCTACGATCCCGGACATGGATTCATATAGATCGGTTGGAGACGTTTTAATTAGAAATCCTGGACTGATACCGTTTATGCTAGAGCCCCTTCTAGAAGCAACCGGAGCTACTTGCCCTGTATCAGCGGCAATGGCTTTGGCAGATATTGCAGATTTATATAGCAGAGAATAATATGAGACAGATTATTTTACTTTCACTTTTTATCACCGGTTGCCCAAAGTCTACAAAAAACTTTGACGAGAAGGAGAGGGAAGAAAATCTAAAAGAGTTAATGGAGAACGAAGACCTTTTTGAAGATCTTCCTGAAAGTATTCTAAATACAGAAGAAGACGAAGGCAAAGATGATGAGTAGAGTTTTTCTTGTTTTTCTATCTGCTCTCACCCTTTTTGGATGTAAGGGAAAATCTCAAGAAGAAGTACTTCCTCAAGAAGAAAACTTAATTACGTGGTCCGAATGCGGATACGAAGTCAATGACCATCTTTGTAATTTTACTCTAACTGATCAGGCAGGAGACACCTTTGACCTATACGAAAATGTAGGCAGGCCAATTGTTCTTGATTACAGCACTATGTGGTGTGGCTACTGCGGGCTTGCAGCTCAGGAAGTTGATCAGGTTTCTGAAAAATACAAAGACAACAATCTTCTCTATGTTACTGTTTTAATTGAAGATCAGTATGGTGATCCGCCAGATGCTTCAGATTGTAATCTTTGGGCACTTAACTTTAAAATAGAAAATAATCCCGTCCTGGCGGGCAGTAGAGACTTGATAGGTACACCTGGAAACAATGATGGACTACCTGTAACAGGATGGCCTACATTCGTCTTTCTCAGAGAAGATCTATCTATCTATAGTATCAGAGCAGGATTTTCGTCTCAGTCGTTAGATATTGAAATTTACAACTTAGTTTCTGAAAATGAAAAAGCTTCTGACTGAATCTCACTTAAGGCAGTTTATACATAGATCTATAGTTGAATCTGCAATTAAGAACCCTAGCAGATCTATATCTGTGGCAAATAAAAGAATTCAGGTTGAGATTGCGGACACTGAAATGTCAAGAAACATGGGAATGATGTTTAGAAAAAATCTTAACAAAAACTGTGGAATGTTATTTATTTTTGAAGATTCTGCACCGAGAAGGTTCTGGATGAAAAATACTTATGTACCCCTCTCCATTGCCTACATTGATTCTTTTGGTAAAATTATAAGTATCTCTGATATGTCTCCTCTCTCTGAGTCGGGTGTGTGGTCCGGTGGTCCCGCAATGTATGCGCTTGAGATGAACAAAGGATGGTTTTCAGAAAATGGAGTTGCTCCGGGTGATTTGGTAAAGATATAGATGAATAGGCTCATCTCTTTTTTGAAAATTGAAAGTCCTGTTATGTTAGTTATCTCTATTGCAATTTCAATTTTTATATGGTCACACGTAAAGAAAGGCATGCACTCTCAAACAATTGTTCATACAAAGTATGGAATTCTTGTAGAAAAAGACCAAGATGTGTATAATAATATAAGAGGTGAGGATAATGGGTGTTCTTGTAAATCTGAATGAATGGAAAAGAAAAAAAGAAGAGGAAGCTCACAAGAAGGAGCTTGAAGAAATTGTCAAGCTTAGAGAAGAGCTGCTAGCTATGATGGATGATCTTGGAGAAGTAGAGACTGGTCCTTACCATGATTGGGAAGAGTCTGATGAATCTTTTGCCAAGCGCCTAACTGAGATTATGCTTTCAACTCTCGATAGGTTTGAAACATGGCCTATTGATTCAAGTGACCTTTAATTTTGCAAAAAAACTTGTAAATATCAAAAAAAAGTTGTATTATTCAAGAGATGGATAAAGATAAACCTGATCCGATCATTGGAGACTTTGTGGTCAGTACTGACTATGAAAACAAGCAGATTCCTGTCGGTGTCCCTGTCAAGATCGTAGGGCTTGAGTCAGACCCGTCTGCTAATTATTCTTCGTGGAAAGATCTCCCAGAAGAGATTAGAATGTCAGGAGAGCCGTTTTATGTTGTTGAGTTTCCTGATATCTTGCAAGGCGGTCTATCACTTGGATTTCTTAAAATAAAAAACACAGAACTTTTTGTACAAGAGCTTGTCTCTGCTCCGATAGAGGAAAAAGATGAGTTCTATAGTAACGAGGAATTTTTTAAGTACGATTAAACTTATCGGCTCCTAGCTCAATCAGGTTAGAGCAACGCTCTCATAAAGCGTGGGTTCTGGGTTCGAGTCCCAGGGAGCCGACCATTTTACCGGGTCGTTAGCTCAGTTGGTAGAGCACCGGGCTTTTAACCCGTAGGTCCTGGGTTCGAACCCCAGACGACCCACCACCCGAAGCATCATCACAAAAAGGAGAAAAAGATGAATGTACAGCAAACCCTTGTTGAAGAGTTTATTGAAAAACTACTTACAAACGAAAGAGAAAAAGCTTTAATTGTTGAAGACAGGAAGATTCTGATTGCAGATTATAGAGATCGACTAGACGTAAAGACTGTCCAGGCAGCAATTAGAATTGCAAAGATCAAGGCAAAGCTAGATAGCTCTGACGAAGAGATCGAAAACATCATTAGCGTTGCTACGAGAAATATTTCAGTTTAGGTTGTTTTTAGGCTGAGTGGTGGAATAGGTATACACAAGAGACTTAAAATCTCTCGCCCATTAGGCTTGCGGGTTCGAGTCCCGCCTCAGCTACCATTGAAAACACATTGTCTAAAAGAAAAACCATACGTAGAAGAAAGTCTTCAACAGAAAGAATACAAGACACTTTGAAAGAGTTTATAGAGGATAGAATATTTGGACTCGTTTGCGATGAGTTAGATATACTTACTTCAGATCTAAGACTTTCTTCTGTGTGCTATGAGCCTGTCTGGACGAGAAAGGCAGATGAGAAATATATTAAGCAAATCAGAATCAATCTAGAAGGTGAAGGTTTTAAGTTTAGAACTTTGGATATATGTATTGTTGAAGCCTACAGCTTAGAGATGGAAGATATCGTTGAGTTTTTTGAATACAATTGCTCTAAAAAAGTTAGATTTAAAAAGAGCTAGTCTTTTTCTTTTTTTATCCATGGTAGTCGGCTGTGCCCACGGGAAGAAAGTTGCCAGTCAAGTAGGGCTAACTGAGAGCTTGTGTGTTGACGGGCTTGTTGCTAACATTGATAAGGGTAATTGCTCTTCTGTCTATATGGGCGGAGACTTTACTTCGGGACCAGTACGAGTTAGATGTACAGTTTCAGAAGAAGAGACACTCTGGACCTCATCGAGGTTTTACATTTTTGCTAATATTGGGTATGAGTCTATTGATACTACAAACCTTTTACCCGTTTGCCAAGATGCCGCGGTGACAGTGTTTGTTGAAATTCCTCAGTAGAGCACGAGAGAGATATGCGACCTATTGTTTTGATTTGTATGATTTTATGTACTGCTTGTAACGAACTAGCTGATCAATATGACACAGCTCCGGTTGATACAGAGAGTGATAAATATTGCCCAGCAGATGCCCGATCAGGGTTTTCTGACCCACAAGGTAGAAGAGAGCAGATGATTCTTAAATTTAGAAGTAATGATCTAGCCGACGATAACCCAGAAATAGAATTTTATGTAGATTAAGAATATTTATAAAAGATCTACCCGGTTCTCATTTATGAAAACGTCAAGACTTTTAAGAATTATTGCTGAAGAGCTAGAAGCTTTTAGTGAATATAGAACCTACTCTCAGGAATCACCCTTGGGAAGGGGTCAGGTTGGAACTTATGACAAATCCAAACCAAAATCCCAGGGCTCAAACGACGGTAGCTCAAACGATATCCAGGCGTTTCCTGACGAACTTCCTGTTAATATAGGCAAGGCTCGTGCAGCTGAAAGATATTCTCAGGAGCAGGCAAGCATATCTGCACAGATAAAATCAGCAGACTCTCCTTCTCAGGTTTCTGCTTTACAAGGCAAACTAGACGACATAACCAGAGAGAAAAACAAGCTCGCCATGTCAGAAATCCACAGTATTTTTGAAGAGCAAGGTCTTTCTACTGAAGAGAGAATTGAAACGCTTGAATCTCTAATCAACGCGATGTTTGAAAAAGAGAAATCCGGGGCGGGATATGTTGATAGACTTCAGCGACTGGAACAGCGAGTTGATGCTCTAGACGATGCTGTCGATGCTTCTAGCTCTAAAGAGCAGGAAGACGGAATTATAACTTAACAAATATTTCATGTAATTCCTTAAGTATTGTTGTATAATCAATATAGAGAGGTGATTAGTGAAGAAAGGTGATTTAGTAAAGCTTAGACCTGACGATCCAGAGATTGCTAGGATTTTGGACTGGCCGCTTGGTGAGAAAGATTTCATAGCTAGCCGACCGACTACGAGTGAAGAGCGGGAGCTGTGGCGGGAAGATAAGAGAATTGCTATCAAAGAAGCAGCAGAGAAAGGTGAAGACACATTCTCAATTGCTTTTGACGATGGAGGTGAGTCTCGATTGCCACCTCGATCTGTTTCAATTCCTTTGCCAGTCAATAGAATCTATGTAGTGGAGAGAGCAAGATGTCGAGTCCAGCTTGGATGGGGGAATGCTACTGGCGGGATGGCCAGAATATTAGACACACAAACTGGAGAGCATGCTTACGTTGCCCGTGAAATGCTGGAGGTAATAAGCTAATGCTGGCGACTGTAACTAATACCGCAGGGATTTTGTTTCTCGTTGAAAATGCCAAAGGTAGGAACCGATCAGTTTTTGAAGACAAGTTTGAAAAAGAGATCGATCCAGATGGGCTTCACGTTCTTGGAATGAGCTTTCCTCATAACGACATTGAGATGAGAACACAGTGGTTTTGTAAAATGACTAAGTCTGATGAGCCGACAGAAATCTGGCTCGATGTAGACTTTAGTACTTTGAAAGAGTGTACAACTGATATCGAAGTTCCAGATAGAAAGGGAGAGGCTAATGTTTAAGCTTATCAAGTCTTTGTTTAGCTCTGACCCAGCATCAGCTATCCGTAAGGCCCGGGATAGAAAATATAAGCAGGCTGTTCAATTACAAAGGAACGGAAAGCTTAGAGAATATGCTGAAGTTATGAAAGAAATTGAAAATCTTGAAATAAAATACGTGGAGGCTATAAGTGAGCAACAAAACATTTAAAGATGATATTGAGAAAGCTGAGAGAAATATTCTGATTATCAGCTGGATTGGAGTTATTTCTGCGATAATCGTTATTGTGCAGTCCCTGGTAAGCATCTAATTAAAATCGGTGACATGATTAAAATCCATGAAGGTGACCAATGAGTCTAATTGAAATTTATAATGCTGCAGGTTTAACCGAAGACGATCGTGCCCGGATGCCCTCTTATATTGAGGGTGAAGATGAGTTCTACGGTTCAGAAGCTTACGGCAAACTATACGATTATTACTGTCATTCAGGCGAAATGCCGTACGGTGTGGCTAAGGCACGGACAGAATGTCCAGATGCCTGGATTCTAGAACAGCTTGAGGTAGCACATGAAAATCGGTGATTTGGTAAAGTTTAAGGGCGAAAACGAGAACGACGAGGGAGCTGCAAAAGGCTTGCTAGTTGAGATTCGTGACACCGTTGGAGGCAACTACGGTATTATGTGGGACTTTCTCGGTGGTCAAATTGGCTGGCAGCGTGGCCACGAGATCGAGGTGATCAATGAAAGTCGGTGATTTGGTCAGAGACTGCCCGGCCTGGTGCACAGAAGATGCCTTTGGCGAAAAAGAGCGTTTCGGTATCGTGGTTGAGTTACAAGATGTAAGAGTGGTCCCGCCATCTGCACTGATTATGTGGCAATCAGGTGAGCTTGGAAAAGAATGGGCAGACGATATAGAGGTTGTAGATTGATTTATCAAAACACGGTATTGAGATATCTTGAATCGACCGGGATCTTAGAGCTTGGTGAGACAGTCTATTGTTTTGTAGACGAAGGGCATCAGTTTAGAGTACAGACTCGACGACCAGTAAAAGGAGTTTTTCAGGTCATCTTTCCAGATGAGTCCCGCCATAAGTTTGAGATAGTGAAGTAAGTGAGCGATGCGTGGTCAATGTATGTCTTAGAGTGTATTGACGGATCTTTCTATTGTGGAGTGACTAACAATATCAAGCGAAGGGTTTATCAGCACAATCAAGGGAAAGGTGCAAAATACACAAGAGGCCGGGCACCGGTTGAAATCATTCATTGTGAAAACCATGAAAACAGATCGAAAGCACAGATCGCAGAGGCTGCATTTAAAAAGCTAACCAGAAAAAAGAAGGAAGAATACGTTGGCTATGAAACGACCAGAGATCGGAGATCTCGTAAAATATAAAAATCTTCACGGACATGTTTCCAGAGGAAAGTTTATTTCTAAGTCATGGGTCGGGCTTGTGATTGATATAGAAAAAAAGAAAGAAAAGAATCTTATAGTCATGTGGTCTTCAGGCATAAAAGGTTTTGAGTCTGAATCAGCAATCGAGGTGATCAGTGAAAGTCGGTGACCTTGTAAGGCTTAATAATCTTAGCTATGAAAACTGGGGCGAGCTCGGTCTTATTACCGACATTAGACCTACAGAATATGGAACTGGGATGATCACGATGATGACAAAGGCCGGCCCTAATTGCACCATCCCATGGGCTAACAGAAGGACATACATTAAAGAGGTGATCAGTGAAAGTCGGTGATCTAGTAAGAGTCCCTCAGGCGAAATGTAATGGAATAATTATTGAGATTGACGATTCTCATCGTCAAAAGGTTGTCACTGTCCTAACAGAGCACGGATATTTTTTAGAAAATATATGGGACGCTCATGTTAGTTTAATTGAAGACAGGGTTCCGCTATCAATCCTTTCGTGCAAGATTGCTAGAAATAATGTACAATAATATCAGGAGGTAATTAGTGAAAGTAAAAGATCTTAAAATAGGAATGATGCTTACAGTTGACTCTAGTGAACGTCAATTTAAAAGGGTGTACTCTGGTGAGTGGCTTGCTGTAGTTCATCGGGATCCTCGACGAGATATGAGATACTACCGGGGGAATCGAAATGGTGACCCTGACAAGGTAGCAATGTATATTGGCAGGAAGAAAGATATTGGAAATCCTAAAGTTGAATGGAGTGATAGGTTTGTCTTGTTTGAGAATTCTGTCCTACCAGTTGATCCAACCGCATGGAGATATATACAGGAGCTTGAAAAGTGAAGTCAAAGTTAGTAAGAGATTATATTCCTAGAATCATTGAAGAGACAGGGTCTCGGTGTGTATCAAGACAGGCTCACGGTATCAGCGAGCACATGGCACTGCTCAAAGAAAAGATTGTAGAAGAATCTCAAGAGTTTATTGAGAATCCATCATACGAAGAAGCAGCAGACATGATTGAAGTTATTAAGGCTTTCTGTCATCTGAACGGTCTGGAGTGGGATGTCGTACTCGGATGGGCAATCAACAAGCAAGAAACGCACGGCGGATTTTATTCCGGTATTGTTCTAGAGAAAGTTATTTATGAAACTTAGGCCTAGTAAATTTTTACAAACTAGCTTAAAGCTAAAGGCGATATCGGCTGGAAACCTTCAGGCTGGTGATGTCTTTATGTACGATAATACTGCGTGGATAGTTCTAAACAGGACCCCCGAAGGAAGATTTATTCGAACACTGATTGGAAATTATCACAAGTCTAAAGTTATAAAAACATCAGAAAGAGTAGAGAAAATTATTTCTATTAAGGAGGCTGATAGGTGGAAATGTCTAAAGAAAGATACGAAGAGCTTCTTCTTCGATTTGCTAAAGAGATTCATGAAGTCGGGGTAACTGAAAATATTAAAAAGATTGTAGAGTCCCAGTTTACCCGGACACCTAATCTTTCAAACCCGCACGCTGAAGAGACTGTTAGAAAGTTTTACTATCAATATGACGGGTATTCTATTGAAGCTGTTCAGGTTGTCGGTCTCAAGCTGAAGAAGATCAAACCGTGAAAACTGGTGATTTGGTAAGGTTTAGAAAAGAAGAGTTTCCAAGAAAGAGACCTAGCGACTGCGGTATTTGGACCTGGAAGCTTGGAATATTACTAGAGTATCACACATGGGAAAAGATTGCTACTATCCTAAGTGATGGAAAAATAATGAGGATTCATGCAAGCGAAGTCCAGAAAGCAGGGAAGAAAGATATCGAAAGATTTAAAGTATCTTAGTCAAAAAAAGATGTACAATCTCACATACATGATTAAGATTTAGAGTCGACTTTTTGAGGAATTTTGAAACTTGACATAAAAGACACTTTACTTAAAGTTGTTGCCTGGAGGCTGACATCTATCTCAACTACTCTGATTTTTACATCTATTGTAACGGGGGATATCAAACAGGCAACAACTTTTACCTTTATGCTTCATGGCATTTTAATGGCAGTTCACACAGCTTTTGAGATTGGCTGGAATAAAATGGAGAAGAAAAATGAAACCAGGTGAGATTTATGAATGGCTAGATCAGGGCCCAGCAGTTCTTCTAGAAGAATGCGAAATTCCTGACGTCTTCGCTGAAGAAGAGCTTGAAGAGCTTATGATGGAAGGAAGCGTTGATCTAGATAGGTGGCCGACTGATAATGGGTGGAGGGTTAAGCTGCTTATGACAGACGAGATTATTGATGTACATGCTGATACACTTTGTCTAGATCCTAGTTAACTTTTTCTAAAGTCTAAGTAAGATTATTGAAACGGATGACTTATGAAACTTTATCTTGCTAGAGTCCCAACAATAGCTTCTCAGATCGTTGAGTCTTTAATTTTTGATGGCTCAATAGAAGTAATAGCATCGAACAGGTTTGAAGCTGAGAACGATCTTTCTGCAATTATGGAAGAGTTTCTAAGAAGAGAAAAGCAGATTATGAGAGAGACTAAAGACACTATGTCTGCTTTTGAAATACCTTATGATAGATTTTCTTCACAAAGGTCGAAGCTCTGTAAGAAGAAAAATCATCCAACAGGGAAAGATATAGAAAAGTATCTTGCGAGACAGTTCATTGAAAGCTTCATGATATCAAACTTTGTTGATGAAGTATATGCGACTGACGAAGACATGTACAAGAAGATCTTAAGTATCTTAAGGTCGTTCCACGTAGATGAGGCTGCGTTAAGAGAAGAAGCAAAATCTAAAATAACAAATATTACTGAGGGTACAGTTGAATATGAAATGGCTCTCAGGCAGGCAATCGTTGAAGTTAAAAGAAAAAAAGGATTGCTAAGCAAAAGAAAAAATTAATAATTCTAGGAAGGAATAACATGAAACAGTATATCTCGCCTGTGATGGCGTTTTTATTTTGCATTGGTACGATTGATCAGATCTCGAACGGTCTTGCCCATGCTGAGCTAAGATCTGAAAACTACATCTACAACGTTGATTTTCCAATAGAGATGTTTCCATGCGAGATCTCTGAGGGTGACCTCTTCTATATCACGACGATAGACGGAGTAACTGAGCTACGCTGCGGAGAGCCCGATCCGCAATAGATTTCCTAGAGATTTACGGTCCGCACAGTAATTTGCCTACTCTGGACCTTCCTGGAGATCACGCTGGACTCAGACCTTGTTAGCGGGATGTCTGAATCAAAGTCAGATATAATTAGTAGAGTCTCTCCTGGAGACATGTAGTCTAGGATAGTCCAGTAAGAATACCATATTTCAGTCCTGCCTCCTGGTGATACATTGTCAAGAGATCTACTTCCTGGGCATCTTAATGCAGTTGAAAGATATATTCTACTACCTGGCTCAAAGGATGCATTTATAACGTCTGTCCATCGCCTCCACTGGCTCCACATAGACCCTGATGCATCTATAAGATAAACGTCTGCAGGTATCTTTTCAATCTCAGTTGTGACTGTCCTTCTAGTGTGAAACACTATATCAACCCTTCTTGCCCTAGCGTCGTGGCCTCGTGAGCCTTCACCAGCAACGACCGTTCTAAGTCTCCTTCCGGGAAACTGCCTCCTTACTCGATCTCTTACAGTCTCCATCCGCTCTCTTGCTAGATTCGTGTTATAGTCTCTACTTCCACACCCGTCTGTGTATCCTATAATAGTAATCTCTCTAGGATTAAGATCAGACAGATCTCCTTGTGCTCTATCAATTTTTGAATTCTGAGATGAAGTTACTTCGCTAGAATCTTCAGAAAAATAAATTGAAACTCTCCTCTCTGAAGGGAGCAGAGAAGTTACTGGGTCTGGAATTTCTCCCGGTCTAACTCTGCAAAGACAGCTTGAGGATACGCACCGCATTCCTCCGTGTGTGCTGTTATCAACTTGAACACCGTAATTTCTGAAAGATAGATCATGCTCAACATGGTTAGAAACTTCAGGGAAGAAAAGAAAGTAAAATAAAAAAAGACCTACAAACAATTTTGTATCCTGATTTGTGGGGTTTAGAATATACTTATTACCATGATAAAAATAACAGAGAAAAAGCTTCGGTCAATTATTAAAGAAGTTCTAAAAGAAGATGCCCCTGCATCTTTCGATGTAGAAGATTTAGATAGTAATCTATCCTGGCTTACCGATCCCATAGACAAGTACAAAGGGCGCGCTGATGTCGAAGGGGAGTATTTTAAGATAGCACCCGAGACTTCTGATATTAATCTTGCAAGATCAACTCAGGACGTTAGACGCTTTGCCTCAGCTTCTGGAATAATTGCTAGAAGATTAGGTTTCGATCCACCTGTCGTTACTTCAGGCAAGAGAAGTCCGCGCCAGCAAGCTGTAGCTATGCAGTTAAAGTTTGACAAGGGAGATGATCTTTATGATTTGTACATCAATCAGTGTAGCGAGTGCACTGTTATTGCGGGCGGAGAGGCATCTGCTCGACAGTTAATTGGCAGGCTTGTTCAGATCTTTTCAGAGAAAAGGGATGGAAATATTTCTCAGCCTGAAGCGATTCAGCGTGCTATCCAGGCTCTGCGTGAAACACCGATCTCAGCACATCAAGCCGGAATGTCTATTGATTTTAGAAGAGCTGCAGGAATGGAGAGAATCTTTGATGCTCTTAGGCCATATAGTTCGTTTAATGTGATTGATGAAACATCGACTGCTGCCCCTCACTGGCATGTATTTGTTAGGACCTTTACTAGAAGTAGATACGAAAGACTTGTACAGGGAGCAGCGCCTGAGGATAGTCGAGAACAGGAGGGAGTAGATCCAGACATAGACACTGACTGATGAGAATCATGTAAACTATCTTTCTATGTTGTATAATAAGAGTAGATACAGGAGAAATCTAATGCAAACACTTATGTCTTCCTTTCTTTTGATCACAATGGGTACACTGCTATTTGCTTCTTGTTCAGCATCGCAGTCTCTAGGGCACGAAGCCTCTGCTCGAGGTGCTGAGCTTGATCCAGGCCTATGCTTCGACAATATTGATGGCGATGGCGACGGACTCGTTGACTGTGAAGACAGCGATTGCTGCTGGGCATGCCTGCCAGATTGTGGTGGTGATCCTGATTGCAAGGGAGCTGACTGGGTGATGGCTCACGTTCTGTCTGAAGAAGTGCAATAGTTTTCAATGCTAGCTAATAATTAATATTGTTCTAGGGACGATTAGATGGCTTGCACTGATAGGCTGGACAATGGGGCTTCTTACGCTGTCATACATGCTGCACTTGTTGATAACGGTGCCCTGTCTGAGAGTGAAGATCTGATAATAATTGACGGCTCTCGTCAAAAGATTTACCTAATACAGAACGGAAATGTCTCTGCGTCTTATGAGTGCAGTACTGGATTTAAAGGGTTCGGCAATGATTTTGGCAGTGAAAAGACTTCTACAGGCCTAATGTATATTTCTAGGAAGATCGGATCTGGCGAGCCCGTTGGCAGAGTTTTTCAATATAGAGTGCCTACTAGATATATTCTTCCTGAAGATTCAGGAGACTATGCCTGGGTCTGCACACGCCTGCTTACACTTCAGGGTCTCCAGGAAGAGAATCAAAATGTTTATCAAAGATCAATATACATTCATGGAACTAATCGAAGAAGCAGGCTCGGAATCGCTGCAAGCGGCGGGTGTATTCGGATGTCAAATAACGGAGTAATAAATCTTTTTGACAGAGTTGGTGTGGGAACGAAAGTTTTTATAGCCGCAACGGATCCCGCAGAAAATCCACCTCTGCCGTGTGGAGATCCAGGGCCGGGCATAGGTCGCAGGGTAAAAGATCTTGCAGGTCAAATTCTTAGAACACCCGATCCTTATAGCGGTAGGGATGAAGTTGGCGGAGAGCCTGAGCACGATTAAACACTTTTAGGAGAATATATATTGTTGTCATTTATAGGAGTTAGACATGACAGGAATATTACAATCTCTCTGGGGTTTCGTTGTTAGCTTGCTAGGCTTAGCCTGGGGTCTTCTAGATTCTGCGCTAGATCTTATATGGGGAGTGCTCTATCATTTGCACGTTGATGCCCCTAGACTTGAAGGTCTTCTGGTAGGTATTGGACTAGCCTGGCTTCTCGCACGCAGAGACAAGCATCCGCTGCTGAGAGCTCTAAGTGCTCCTCTCAAGCTTGTGATTGATATCTTAGACCTTGCCTGGGATCAGTGTGCAGAATTTGTCTCTGACGTCTGGGGTGTTGCCTGGGGGTCTGTGGTAGGTACTGCCGGCTGGGTAAGAGGCAGAGTTAAGGATGCATACAGCCTAGTTGTGGGATCTCTATCTAGAGTTAGAGACAGCTTAAGAAGAAGCAAGTAGTGAAAATATCAAAAGAAAAGCTCTTAGAGATTATTAGAGAATCTCTTAGAGAAGGTCACGGTGGTTATCGTGAGTACGGCGAAGATGAAATTGAATATACTTCAAGGGCTGGGACATTATATGATGACCTCCCTGGGTCTGAAGGATCTCTCGGGCCACGAGACGATCATCTTGAAAGCATAACTTCTCAGGACATGGCTGATGCGAAAAGGTATGCTCGGAGTGATCTCCCAAGAGATCAGGCAGATTATCTTGATATCAGCGTTGAAGACTGGCATAGAATTCGACAAGAACTTGATGATCACTACGAAGATAGACACATGGAAGATCAGATGGCGTTTGATGACTATGATGAGGATTTTGGTCAAGAGACGGGAGATCGCCACCCTCTTGATACCGACGGCGACGGGAATGTTGATTGGGACGAAATATCAGAAAATAAAACGAAAGCCCCTCGCAGACAATTAGAGAAAGATGTTGCTCTCGACGGTGATGACGACATTGTCGGGGAACCTCCAGGTATGCCAGAGCCTACAGCATAATATCATGTAAAGCTGCCTGACTTGTTGTATAATAATATTAACGAGGTTAAGCTTATGAGAAAAAAGGTTCTTGTTGCTGGGTGCTTTCTTCTAGGTTGCGGTGATGTTGCTGCTTCGATTACTGATAGTATTATTACAAAAGCTCACTGGGGCAGAAGTACGCTAGAGGCTAGTACAAAGTTGCAAGGTGAAGCTGAGTTTACTAGATGGCTTGGAGATAATAATCTTGAAACTGAGTATGAAAGCTTTGTCAAATATCTCTCTGAGAGAAATGTCGCTGAGGTCGTTGCACCATGGCAGCTCCTTCGTCAAGGTACCGACTGGCAGAAAGTAGATCACCCGCCGTTCTCCATGCCACCTAAGAGCCAGTGGCATGAGATAGTGCCGACACTAGAGCTAATTAGAGATGAGATTACTCCTGCTGTCGGAGCAGTTGAAGTCGTGTCAGGGTATAGGACAAGAGAATATAATTCTGTTGCGGGTGGGAGTACAAATAGTCAACACATCTATTTTTCTGCAGTTGATTTGATTCCTGAAAATTATGTTTCTAGGGATGAACTGGTAGGCAGTCTTAGAGATATCTACGTTGATTCTGGTGATCATCATCACATGGGCCTGGGTATTTATTCAAATGTTAGGTTCCACGTGGATACGCATAGAAAGAGGACGTGGTAGATTGTGGAGTAATCTTGGAATCGGGGTTGCACTTTTTGTAACCCTTCATATTATGATTTGGTTCAGCACCAATTTACAGTTTGTTAGTGAGCAAGCTGCTCAAAAAAGTCTTGCAGTAACTCTTGCCCTCTCTGTCCCTATTTCTCTTTGTGCTTATTATGGAAGTAGGTTTACATATGAGGCGCTTGAAAATTCTGTTTGGGCAGTAAGGTTTATTGGATTTGGAACTTCTTATCTAATATTTCCTGTTCTCACTTGGGTTCTTCTAAAAGAGTCAATGCTTACACCTAAGACACTTATTTGCATACTTCTATCTGCTGTCATAGTATGCATTCAGGTGTTTTGGAAGTGAAAGTAAATACTTTTAACGCCGGAGACCTTGTATCGATCACAGACAGATACACTGGAGAAAAAACAATAGGCATAGTTATTCACAATACGAGAATGAGCATGTATGATCCTGATAGTCCGGGTAGATCTTTCTATACATACAGCGTCATGGTTGAAGGAAAGGTCCAGAACGTCTGTGAAGATTCAATGAGAGTTAAAGAATGAAAATAGTCTTGTTTGACATGGATGGTACACTGACCGAACCTAGAAAGAATATTAGCAAGGAGATGCTCAAGGCACTTGAAGACCTCTCGAATCACACAGATATAGGTATTGTTACCGGGTCTGACTTTGACTATGTTGATCAGCAATGTAGTGAGCTGTTAAGAAGTAAAACTTTGTCTAGTAAGCTACACATTTTTCCTTGCAATGGAACAAAGCGATATACACGAGAAGAGGGTGAGTTTGTCATCTCTTACTCTGCAGACATGATAGATGCAATCGGACAGGCAGACTATAATTACCTAGTTCAATCTCTAATCCCGCACCAGCTCATGATTTCCTTGAATCATGAGTTACCGTACACAGGGACGTTCTTTCACTACAGAGGATCAATGCTTAACTGGTGCCCTATTGGCAGGCAGTCAGGAGATTTTGCTAGGAAAGCCTGGGTTAAGGCAGACACTGAGAGCGGGATAAGAAGCTACTATATGAAACAAATCCAGAACATAATCTCTTCAAGAGAGATACAGGCATCTGTTGCTCTCGGAGGATCAACAAGCTTTGATATATACCCGCTGGGATGGAATAAAACTTACGTCTTAAAGCACCTGTCAGATTACAGTTCTATTTATTTTGTAGGCGATAGATGTGAAGAAGGCGGGAATGATTGGCACATTTATAATAAACTGAAAGATATCTCAGACAGAGACACTGGGTCTTTTGCTACTTCAAGTATGTCTGATACAATGAAGATCATACAGACTCTGATTTCTAAGCTCTCTTAAGATCGAAGCATATGAAAAAGTCTAAGTATAGAATTGGTGATACTGTACTAGTAAAATCTCCTGCAGGAGACGCCATTCCTAAAATTCACGTCAAGCTTCTCCGACGTATAGTTGTAGACCCTACACCAGGAAAGAGAGTAGGCTTCAAGACAACTATGGACTGGCCAGGGTACGCTGGCTGGGAAGCAACACCCGTATTTCAGTCAGAAATAGATGCCCTAAGAAGAGACTGGTGCATACCTCTGGTCAAAGCTAACGTAGACGTGACCTTTGTCTACGACGAGTGTATTGTAAGAAAGCCCAGATCCCCTGTTGCAAGTCCTGCTCCCGGAAGAAAGGGACACAGGAAGAAGGGCAAGAGAACTATTCTAAGAAAAAAGAAGTAAGAAAGTATAAATATCTCATTGTTGATATGGGAAACAAAGACAATAGATATAAGCCCGGGGATCTGTGCTATTTGAGGAGTGCTGTAAACAATGAAATCCTATCTGGTTCTGGGCTTGCTCTTGTTCTTGAGGAAGAGATTGGATATGCAAATGCTCCCGGATATTCTCACACACCTGGGTACGTGTACACAATATATTGGCAATCGTGTATTGAGGATAGAATATCTTCTGAATGGTTAGTTCTTTTATCTAAATTGTAAACACTGTATTTGATCGGTATAATGTATTAATGGAAGAATTTTGGAAAGCTTTGATTAGAGGTTTGACACCTGAAAAGAAGGAAGATGTTCAGATGTGGTGGAAGATTCCGCTTTACATCTTGCTTGGTATTCTTTTCTTGTCAGTGTTTTAGTGAAGGTTGGAGATCTTGTTAGGTACAAAGGCTGGGGAAAGGCAATGTTGCAAGGACCCCTTGCTGTAGTAGTAGATCAAGTTTCTTCTAGCTCTAGCTATCATCACAAAATAAGGGTCATGTGGGCTGATAAGACACCTCCTATTCAAGCACAGGCTCTTTCCGTATCAGGTGAAAGAATTACAACATGGGTTAGTCCAAAGCACTTTGAAGTCGTTTCTGAGACAGAACAACAGGAGAAAAACATTGAGACAAGTTTGGGAATACGAAGACTGGAAAGACATTCAGATAGGGGAGATTAAGTCTGCTTTTATTGAAAGGTCAAGACACTCTCCTTGCCTTGGAAACATTTCTGTTTCTGAGCTCTGCTGCCTTGCCTATAAGGGCTGCTCACCTGTAGGGATTTATGTGTTTTCTAAAGAGGATAAAATTCTTTATGTAGGAAAAACGCATGGAAGATCTCTCCACGAAAGAATAATCTCCCACATAGACAACAGAAAGCCCGTCGCAGGTAGCCCGCATCTTGCTAAGTTTGTTGAAACACTGGTGAAAAAAGAAGGTGTCTCTAGTGAGGATGAAGCAATTCTCCACATTTTAAATATGAAAGTAACCTGGCTTCCAATTCCTATGATATCTGAAGATATCAGCTCACTTAAAAAGTCTATCGCAATAATAGAGAGAAGGCTTCTTTGGAAAAAATGCCTTGACCCTTTCTACAACTCGCCCAGGGTTAAGAAAAATGACACGTTTACAGTTAAAGGCCAGAGATATTATCTTTCTGAAGACACAGCTCTAGGAGAAATATAGATCTATGAAATTTTTTAGATGGGCCAGAGACAGGCTCGGTCATAAACTAGGCCACCTAAAATGGGAAAGCATTAAGAAAACAATGAAAGAGCATGGCCTCGCTCTCGTTATAATTATTGTTGGATGGGAGATTATTGAAGATGTTGTATTCCCTGTGCTTTTTGCATTGCTTGGAAATTATGTTCATCCCGCCTTTTACGCCGGTATACCTGCCGCCTGGTTGCTATGCTTCCATTGGCTGGCAGTTCCAATAATGTGGGGGTGGTGGATTAAAATGTCAAAAAAAGGAGACGAAGAAAATGAAAGAATACCAAATTGCAAACATTAATCTCGCTGAGTGGGGAAGGAAGGAAGTTCAGTTAGCTGAGGCTGAGATGCCCGGACTTATCTCTTTAAGAAATAAATACGCTAAAGAGAAACCTCTTTCAGGTGCTCGAATTGCTGGGTGTCTTCATATGACAATTCAGACTTCAGTCCTTATTGACACTCTGGTTGAGCTCGGCGCCGAAGTTCGCTGGATGACATGCAACATATTTTCAACTCAAGACCATGCTGCAGCATACACGGCATCAAAAGGAATCCCGGTTTTTGCGTGGAAAGGGATGACTGAAGAAGAGTACGAAGAATGTTTAGAAAAAGTTATTCAGTTTTTTGGACCTGAAGAGGGGCCGAACATGATCTTGGATGATGGTGGAGACTTAACTAGATTTATTCTTGAGAAGTATCCGGCAATGTATGATGATATTGTAGGAATTACAGAAGAGACCACTACCGGTATTCTTCGTCTTAATGAATACGAGAGAGACGGAAAGCTACCAGTTCCAGCAATCAATGTCAATGACTCTGTGACAAAGAGTAAGTTTGATAACAAGTATGGTTGTAAAGAAAGTTGTGTTGATGCGATTCGAAGAGCCACGGACATTATGATGGCAGGTAAGGTGGCAGTTGTTGCAGGATACGGAGATGTTGGAAAGGGAAGTGCTGCCTCCCTTGCTGCAGCTGGCTGCCGAGTAATAGTAACTGAAATAGATCCGATTTGTGCGCTTCAAGCTGTAATGGATGGGTTTCAAGTTATGCAAATGAAAGATGCCATTGCACAAGCAAACATCGTAGTTACTGCAACTGGAAACTGTAATGTTGTTAATTCTTCTCATTTTACCGCTATGAATGATAAAACTATTGTCTGTAACATCGGTCATTTTGATAATGAAATTGATGTGGCTTGGCTTGAAGAAAACTGTGAGAAGTCAGAAATAAAACCCCAGGTTGATCTATACAGAGTGCCTGACTGGAAGGGTTCTTCTAGCTCAAGAGAAATTATATTGCTCGCTGAAGGTAGGCTTGTAAACTTGGGTTGTGCTACGGGTCATCCGAGTTTTGTAATGTCAAACTCTTTTACAAACCAGGTTTTGGCTCAGATTGAGTTGTGGAATAACTCGAGTAAATATGAAAACAAGGTTTATGTTTTACCTAAGATTCTAGACGAAGAAGTTGCCAGGCTTCACTTAGATCACGTAGGAGCGAAGCTAGACAGGCTAACCGAAAATCAGTCAGAGTACATTGGCGTAAGTGTCAGCGGTCCTTTCAAGTCTGATATGTACAGATATTAAAAAAATAGTATTATTAATCTATGACTAAAAAGCAAAATAAGAAAAGAAACTGGCAAAAGAATAGACCTATCTTGAAATCAATACCAAACCCATCCCGGGACGCGTATGAAATAAAGATGAAGATTCCTGAACTTACATTCGAAGGTGTTCGCTCTCAGCCAGACTTTGCAAACCTCTATATTACTTTCTATCCCGGCGACAAGGTAATAGAGCTTAAGTCTTTAAAGGAATATTTCTTTGCATTTAGATCTCAGATTTACTCATATGAAAGAATAATCAATGTTATATACGATGATATGATGGCTGCCTATGAGCCCACTCGGCTTAGACTTGTGATGACTTGTAACCCGAGAGGCGGAATATCATCTAAGCTTACTGTTGATTCTGACTGGGGTGTCCGAGGAGGAGAAGACGTTTTTAAAGACTGGGTAGGTCAAACTGATGAGTGGTGAAATTCACGAGTGGCTCATTTACATAGTTGATAAGCATGGTTTTCCTAGAAGTCCTGCAAAAGATTTCCAGGTAAAATCACCGACTCTTCTTGGTGCTGCAATGAAAGCTAGTAGAATAATTAAAAAAGAACACGAAGGCTGGAAAATCCATAGGCTTTGGTGGCTGGATCCTAAAAGACTAAAGAGATCATAGCTGTGAGGTCTAGATTAATAAAAGCAGGTTGCGCAATATTCCTTCTAGTTTTTTGTACGTGGCTATCTATCACTCTTGGAAATCTAATCGCTTAGTAGTGACTGGATAATTTCTAGATCGCAGGCAAATTCTTCTGACAGGCCTGTCCCTGGATCATTCCATTTTTCCTCTGCCCACCTCACATAAATTACCTCTAAGATAGATTGTGTCTGCGGGTCATGACCAATTATCTTTGAAGATATATCGACGATAACACCGACTGGTCTTTCATTGTGGGGGATAACTCTTCTGGCAGGAACTCTTGTCGCTGGGCTTTTGCCATACCTTACCAGATCTCCAATTCTCATATCACGCCTAATAAATCTTCCTGATGGAGATAATTATTATCGTTCAAAGGAGTGATATCGTGGCAGTTCCCGAAGATGCATATGAAGATAATATCGGAGGTTTCTCTGAGATAGGCGGTAAGAAGGTTTCTTTTTATGTTGATGCTGAGTGTATTATTTGTTCCGTCTGCTCAGACTGTGCCCCTAAAAACTTTATGATGGCAGATGATGCTGATCATGACATTTGTTTTAAGCAACCTGAAACTATGGAAGAGCTCGAGCAATGCTATGAGGCAATGGAATGTTGCCCTGTTGAAGCAATTGGGGATGATGGGCTTGATGCTCAGCAGACAAACTAGAGATGAAGTCCTCTAGTCTATTTTTTATATTCTTTCTTTTCTATGCATCATTTGCACGTGCAGAGACTCCGGTTCAAGTACCGCTAATTAGCACAGAAGATGCCGAAGGATTGCCTGAAAATATTCAAGATGCAACTCTTTTTAGACGTAAGCCTTTTATTTCATCTTACTGGGATGACCCGCCAGCAATCCGGGTTTGCAAGTCTTCTGGAGTAACTTCAGCAAGAGTAGATAGGGCAATAAGATTTTGGCAAAGACTTGGGTACAGGTTTGCCGAAACAATTATGGATGAAAATTCACATGTCTGCTCTTCTGGCGGTGTCCCTGGGGAGATTACAATAATGCTTGTGAGATCAGACATTCCAATGGGTGACAACATGGCACTTACAAAGACTTATTATTATACTAGCACTAGAAAAATTATACGTGCACAGATTTTCATGCATTCATTTTCAGCTGGAAGAGAGCGCATCTTAGAGCACGAAATAGGTCATGCTCTTGGGTGGATGCACTTCAACAGGAGCCAGCACATTATGAATAGAGATTATGATCGTGGGGGTCATAATTCTTATGGCGTGGCCTATAGTGAATATGTTTTACAATTGCAAAGAATAGTAGAAGAAGTGGAGCGAGCTGAATGATTCTCACGCCTGCTCAAATTAGATCAATCATAATTCTAACTGTAGAAGGAAGACTTGAAGAGAGAGATGAGTTTGTCAGAGGCTTAAGAGAAAGATATGAAGATTCTCAAAAATATATTCAAAGAAAACAAATCCAAAAAACCAAGTAAAATATCTGATGAAATGGAATTAATCTCAACTCATTTTTGTAAATCTGCAAATGTAGGATATCATGGGAATCTGTTTGGAGGAACGATGCTCGCGTGGCTGGACGAAGCTGGGGCAGCATTTGCGTGTCAGGCATGTGATACACCTCGAATGGTCACAAAAAAGATATCAGAAGTTGTATTTGAAAAACCTGTGAGACCGGGTCAGATTATTAAAATCTACGGCGAAGTGGTTCGTGTAGGCACTAGGTCTATTACTATAAAGCTAGAAGCCAGAAGGCACAGTGTTTATAATGGATCTCAAAAGACAGTCTTAACTACAGAGATGGCTTTTGTTAGAATTGACGGAGACGGCGAGGCGATTCCAGTAAGCGATAAAGTTAGGCTAAAATATAACAAAGTATCGTAATATTTATTTACAGGAGAGAACCATGAAAAGAAAAAGTGATAGCTTGCTTGAGCAGAATATTAGAGATTTTCTGGCTGAGACAGGCCATGATATGAGGGAAGAAGAGCCTAGCCTCGATGCTCCGCCTTCTGGTGCACCTGAGTATGATGAGGAAGCCCAATTACAAGATGTCATGGGGCCTGATGAGCTAGCAGCTTATGGTGCAGGCTATGATGAAGATGGTAATCTCATTGATTCTGACCCAAGAAACGATCTATCAGACTCCATAAACGATGCTCTTCACAGTGCTTTATCTGGCGGAATGGATATAAAAAATATCGTCGACGTTTTTGCTGCCTCTCTTGCTAATACCCATGGCTTTGAAGAGGACGAGGTTCTTGACGCATTTAGCAGCTATGTTCGAAGCACTGAAGAAGGAACCCGCCGAACTATGCAGGAGAGAAGAATATTTGAAGCATCAAAGGGAAGGTGGCAAACTCTCTCTGGAATCTCAGAATAGAGAATGAGAATCCTTGACTCTGAGCTGAGAAAAGTGATTAGAGAGAAAATCTTAGAATCACAAAAGCTTCAGCCTAGAGATCCTGAGAAGAGAGATATAACGGTGCAATCTAGGCAGCGCCTCGAGAAAGAAATTGAAGAAACTTCTATGAGGTTAATAAAGAACACAGGACTATTTTCTAGGCTAAAAAAGCTAAGAACAGTTGAGATGCCAATATTCAATAATAAGAAAATTTTATTTTCACTAGACAGCCTAGCTTCAGATGAGATCTCTTTTGATATTCCAAATGCACTACGATATGTTGGATCAGCTGAGAGACC
>Ga0163180_10000547_pt1 | contig 21952 bp, 17 predicted proteins | sample AtlANTMetagenome_2_FD_109647 | JGI IMG/M metagenome (GOLD analysis project Ga0163180, IMG submission 109647) | Marine eukaryotic phytoplankton communities from the Atlantic Ocean - Atlantic ANT 4 Metagenome | ecosystem: Environmental > Aquatic > Marine > Oceanic | place: North Atlantic Ocean...
CCTCCGGCATAGTTGTCGTTCAGCAGCACAATGGAAACCACGCCTGCGTCATCACTCATCCCGGGGTTCTCCCTCTTGTCGATACGCTCATAGGCTACGAAATCATTATCGGCCCATCGGGGGCGCTGGAATCCACGGGCGAAGTGCTGGTGGATATACGCCAGGTTGGGTAATCGGTTATCGCCGAACTGCCCGAGAAACGATGTGTTGGCATGTCGGGGGAAGGCTCCCCCGCTTCCTTCCAGCGTTCCGGCATGATAGTTACCGTCGGTATATACCAGGGGCAATCCTTCACGGGTAAAGTAGAGCGCGTGCTGCAACTCACGACGAACAGCGTAGTCATTGTCATGACTCTGGGCATGCATCACCGAGACAAATGGACCGAACCCACCCGCACCCGCCTGGTCATAACCTGAAAGGGTCGCGGAGGGGTTACCGAGGATCTCATTCAGATTGTTGCGAAGGTCATTATCGATAAGTCTCATCCCTGCGTCTATGTATGGCCCATAGGCAGGAGGCTCTCCAAGATGCTCTCCGAAGAACATGGCATCATCTCTTGCCGCATCGACGCTGAAAACAGTATCGCGGTGGTTCCCATCGAGATACCCCCTGGTAAGGTTAAATTGCCGCTGGGCTTGACCGAGGTAGCCATAGTCCGAGGTATCCCTGTCCGCTCCGAAGGTAGACCCGAAGAAATCTGCAGGGGTGTGCTTGACGGCATCAAGGCGCGCGCCATCCGCCTTGGTTCGATCCAGTTGCCACCTCAGGGAACGATGCAGCATGTCCTCCACAATCTCCCGGTAATACAATTCGTTGGACTGCAGGAACGCACGGGTAATTCCGTTATCCGGGCCAAATCCCACATAAGTTCCTTCATTCGCTGCATGGGTCTGCCCCGGGCCATCCGGAACATAGCAATAGTATTCCGGGTTGTTCGGATGGCGCAGGAATACAGGCTTCCCCGAGACATCGCCCTCGAAGGGGCCATGGTTACGATTGGCCGGGCCCGGTTCGTTTGCGATGTCGATAAGACCTGAAAGCCCGAGGTTCTGTATCTGCCATTCACTTCCCCAGTCCCGGGTATTGTCCCACCTTCGGTAAAATCCTTCTTCGGTCCTCCTCAAGTGGAAATCCCCGGGGCGAAATCCCGGATAGATATCCTCTGGCACCAATTCGTTGTATCCGGGCACATCGAATCCATTATGATTCATGATGTTGTCGAAGTAGACCCGGATCCCGAACCGGTGGGCCACCCGGATAAGGTCGAGAAGTTCCTGTTCCGTCCCATAACGAGTGGCCACGGCCCCCTTCTGGTCTCTGGAACCAAGATCAAACCGGTCGAAGAGGTCATACCCGACAGAGAATCCTCCCCCTGCCTTTGTCGGAGGAGGAACCCAGAGCGACTCATAACCCGCTTCCGCGATCTCAGGCATCTTCTGGCTGATTTCCCTCCAGCCTGTATTGAAATACTGCAACATTGCCTCGCCCCGGACCATGGACAAGGTCAGGAGAAGAAGAGTGGCGGAACGCCAGAGCAGTCTCATGCTGGAAGATCCGGGGGTTGCGGACAAGCCGTCCTCAATAGACAGCCCGAGGCTCTTACCCGCAAAGAAAAACTTTCAACAACTGCCCTGCCGCCTGATTTGGACTTCTCAAAGAGAGCTCCCTTCCTAATCTGCCTTGGTGCCGGAAGAGGATCTGAAAATTCTCGATGATTTGAGACGGGCCATCGCAGCGCGTGACGGAAGCGCCTTCCTGTCCGCTGCCGAGGAAGTCCACCACGCAGATCTGGCTGTAGTATACGAAGACCTTTCCCGGAAGAGTCAGGCCTGGTTCGTCCGCACCCTTCCTTCCGAGCCCTTTTCCGAGGTGCTCGCTGAAATTCCAGACCCCCTCGTGGAAGAAGCCCTGGACTACCTTCAACCCAGCCAGCAACGGGAAGTTCTTGAGGAACTTCCCGACGACGACCGCGTTGATGTCCTCCAGGACGTGGAGGATAAGCAGAAGCGGGAAAAACTGATCGCTCTCCTTGGCGAACAGGAAGAGCGTGAACTCACCCGCACCCTGCTCGAATACGCAGAGGATACCGCTGGCGGGCGCATGACCACCCAGATCGGCGACATCCTCAGTTCCATGACGGTAAAGGAGGCGCTTGACCACCTGCGGCCGGATCTTGAGGACACCGAAACCCTGAGCCGCATCTTCGTGCTCGACGAAGATGAACGCCTGGTAGGAAAACTCCGATTACGCGACCTCACCTTCAATCCGTGGGAGACTCCGGTAGGCGACATAATGCAACCGGTGGAACACACCGTGCTGGCGAGCACAGATCAGGAGGAAGCCTCCATCGCGGTTCTCAAATACGATATGCTTGCCCTCCCGGTAGTGGACAACAACGACCGACTCCTCGGGGTGATCACTTCCGATGACGCAATGGAGATTCTTAGCGAGGAATCTACCGAGGACATCGAAAAGCAGGCGGGTTTGACCGGGGAGCAATCGGAAGAGGGTTACCTCAACACCCGGGTTACTACCCACTTCAGCCGACGCGTCATCTGGCTGGTCGGGCTGGCCCTTCTTTCCATCGCAGCTGGTGCGATCATGTTCCGCTTCGAGGAAACCCTGGAAGGCCTTCCCCTTCTCATGCTATTTCTTCCGATGATCATTGCCGCGGGAGGCAACTCGGGTGGACAAGCTTCGACCGTCGCAATCCGTGCCATGGCCCTGAACGAACTGGATGCCCGTGACGCCTTCAGGGTGGCATGGAAGGAGTTACGTCTTGGAGTCATGCTGGGTTTGATCCTGGGGCTTACCATCGCGATTGTGGCGATCTTCGTTCTGCCGGCCTTTCATGCGGAAATCTCCCCGGAAATCAGCTTCCCCAGATTCGGCTTCGCAGTGGCCGTGGCCCTTGCGATACAGGTCACAGCCTCTACCCTGATCGGCGCTCTGCTGCCCCTGGGCGCCCGGGCCATCCGCCTCGATCCGGCCGTCATAGCAGCTCCGGCTGTCACCACCGTGGTAGACGTTTCCGGAATGCTGATATACCTCCTGGTCGCCACGAGCATGCTGGGACTGAGCACCTGAGAGAACTCTGGTCACCTCATCAGGTCACCAGAACAGTCATCCCACATCATTCCGATATTCAGCTTCCATTCGGGGACAACCCCCGCAAAATCCCTCCAGATCATGAAGAAACATCTCGCACTCGCTGCTCTTCTCCTTTCCTCCCCTTTCGCACTTGCCGCAAATCCCGCCCAGGACATGGGCCGGGCTGCCCACAGTTTTCTGAAGGGGCTCTCCGCTGAACAGAAGGCCAAGGCCGTATTCAAGTTCACCGATGAAGAGCGTGAAAACTGGCACTTTATTCCGCTCGACCGAAAAGGACTCAAGCTAAGCGAATTAACCCCCGCCCAGACGCACCAGGCCTATGCCCTCCTTGCCAGTGGCCTCAGTCAGAAGGGAGTCCTGAACGCTTCCACGATCATGGGCCTCGAGGCCGTTCTCGCCGAAATGGAAAATGATCCGGTAAAGCGAGATACCCAGAAGTACTACATCGCAATCTTCGGGGAACCCTCCAGCAAACAGAAAACCGGGACCTGGGGCTGGCGCTTTGAGGGGCATCACCTCTCTCTGAATTACACCATCATCAATGGAAACGTAGTAGTGACTCCGGCCTTCTTCGGAACCAATCCCGCCATCGTCAGGAAGGGACCTCTCAAGGGCACCCGACCACTGGGCCGCATGGAAGATCAGGCACGCACCCTCATGAAATCTCTCAAGGAGGCGGGCAAACCGGTGATCCTGTCCGATAAGGCTCCCCGCGACATCCTCTCAAGCCAGGACCGCGTTGCCAGTAAACCCGAGTCCCAGGGAGTCCAGGGAGCGGACATGACCGCTGAGCAGAAAAAACTCCTTCTCGCCATCCTCCGGGAGTTCTCCAGCAATACTCGTTCGGAAATCGCCAGGCCGGCCATGGCAGAGGTCTCCGGAGCCGTCGACAAGCTGCAATTCGCATGGGCCGGAGGCCTCAACAAGGGAGATCCACACTACTTCCGAGTGACTGATCAGGGGGAATTCATGGTCGAGTATGCTAATACCCAGAATGGAGCCAACCACGCTCATGCCGTATGGCGACTTTTTGATGGTGACTTCGGTCGTGACGTTCTCAAGGAGCATCTCGAAAAGGATCATCCCAAGTCCAAGTAGCAGTGTTCTATCGGCGCTCAAGCCAGGACGGACAGGCAAACTGATCAATCAATGCTGCGAAGCTCTCTCCCGACGGCTCGCAGAACACATCTTCCACCTTCAGGGCTAACCTGCGGGCCAGGGATCTCATTACCGTATCCCCATCCACTCCCTCTCTGCACATGACGCTACCCTGATGCAGCAGACCGCTGCGGGTGCGCCGCTGCCCGGCCCCCGCCACCTTGCGCCCTGCCTCGTCCAGAATATCCCACGCTACCGGTTTTTCGAAACACACCGGAGACCGGACCAGAGCATCCTCCTTAACAATTCCCACCTCCATCCCTGTCTCCTTCAGGGCCTCTGCCAGCGCCTCGTGAACCACGCGGTAGCTTCCGCTCCCCTTAAGCCCTGCCAGCCTGCTAGTCCTCGGCACAACGATAGTATAGGTAAGATCATCCCGGTGATCCACAAACCCTCCGCCCGTGGCACGGCGTACCAGTGAAGGCCCGGGAACGACGCTCCTCGCTTCATCGGCTGATCCGAAATAGCCCATGCTGCACCAGTCTCCCTTCCAGCCGTAGACCCGCAAAACAGGCTCCCCCCGCTCAAGCAGCCAGCTATCCACTGCCATATTCTCGGGCCCGCTACGCACCAACGGGTCTTTCCAGAATCCAATGGCAGCAATCTCAGCCATACCGGATCACTCCATTCCCGGGGCTGGGATTTCGCTCTGGACGGGATCTGCCCTCAGTCCCTCCTCGTAACGTTCTGCAAGCAGTTCCACTACTCCTGGATGAACAGCAAAGAGATCACTCGCAAAGGTCCCTAGTCCGGGGAACCGGGCTTCAGCTTCTTCGCAAATCCGGGCAATGTCTCCTCCCGGACCAGCATGCCTCCCGGGCGAAATGAAGAGCATCGACAGAACCACTTCCCGTGCAAAATCCGGCGTTCCGAGAAGGTTCTCAAGAAGGGGCTCGTTAAAATCATACTCCTTGCCCTCCCGGCGCTCCATCGATGAAGCCTCCACCACCGTTACCCGGTCCCCCAGCATCTCGGCCAGCTGGTTTGCCACATGGTTCCTCACCTCGTTGACCGCTATCCGTGGCGTCCCGTGATCGACCAGCGTCACAGCAGGACGGTGCAACCCCTTCTCCTCGATCTTGCTGATCACCAACTCGCCCAGGATCCCAGCCACCCGGCAATCGGAAGGCTCATCCAGCTTCACCATGGAAGGCGCTATCCTCACCTCAAGCTCCGGCCAACTCTCCCTCATCTCAAGGACCCTCTGGGGAAGATATTCATAGATGGCCGCGCTGTGCCCGAAGAAAAACGGGATCACAAGAAATGAATGCTCACCCTCTTTACGCCGATCCCGGAGGAAAGGCTCAAGGATCTGGGCCGGAACATCTCCCAACTCGGAAGGATCCACCCTGGTGGAATGCAGGAGCGAGACCGGATGAACCTTCGCCTCAATCCGGGCGCTGAGGAATTCTGCAATCCGGCGCAGACTCAGGGTTGAGTCCGCCCGGTGCGAGCCATTATCTACCAGAAGAATACAGGGAAGATCAGTCACCGGCACTATTCTAGCCTGCTAATCATGGATGTCCAAACGTCATCAACCAGGAATTGAAGGAAGGGGAGACGGGATGATCCTCGCCTTCTCCCCTTTCCTGCTTCTCCGGGCTCTTACTCAACAGGTTCCGGGTCCCCTTCCAGAAGTCCGGTCCGCGGATAGACGCCTGCGGAAAAACTAATCCCCTTCGGAACAAGCCCCTGAGCCTTGAACTCCTCAATCAATGACTCGATTCCCGGAGTATCGAGGTTGACTGCCAACTCTACTTCCAGCACCTCGGGAGGATCTCCCCTGCTGGTCACTCCCGCAAGATAACCTGCCTTCCGTTCCCGCAGGACAGAGTCCATCCTCTCACTGTCAGGATCGAACGCTTTCAGCGGGGTTCCCTCCGGGTATTCCAGCCAGATATATTCCGCAAAGGCCGATTCATAACTGGGTTGGTCGCGCTTGACCTTCCTCCAGACACCAATCCCCACCCCAACTGCCAGCAAGACTGCCAGAATCACAAGAACGCGCACCCGACGACTCATTGCTCTGACCCAACCTAGCCCCTGGCCTCCTGACCGCAACCCTCAAACTACCGGACAAATCCAAGTGGGTTTTTTCAATTCCCTTGCCCGTCAGGATCAACCTCAAAGAGTGGCAGCGCATCAAGAACCAGTTGCAGAGCTTCTCTCCGCTTCAGGTCAGATGGGTCGCTGGTATCGAGAGCTCCCTGCGCAAGCTCCCCGACATGCTGGTGAGTGAGCGGGCCACCAAAGGGGGACTGGCGTAGCACCATGCCCCAGGCGGACAGAGCCACCGCCGTCCTGAGATTATTACTTGCCATACTCCAGTTCCGGGGAGGATTTGTCACCGGGACAACCAACTCACCGCCCTGTGTTCCTGTATCCAGGCTTACCCTCGCCACTACCTGCTGGGCCTCGACCTTTTCAGGAGCGGAGGGGCGTAGATGATAGAGAACGTAATTGGACCTACCCGGAGGCAACCCTACGGAAACCCCTCCTGCGTCCTCCCCGGATCTCCTGCTCGCATACCCGATCAGGCGGTAACTTCTCACCAGGTCCGACTCTACTTCAAGCTGCAGGACCGTATCACCGGCAATGAATTTTTCCGACTCATTACGGAGGAGCACTCCCATCAGAAGCATCTTGCTGTCCCACGGACACACCGCAATCTCGACTGCCAGCTTGATACCACCCAGATCCGCACCTCCTTCCTCAGCATAGGAAACGTGGTTGATCAACTCCTCCGTACGCACGCTATTCCTTGGCGGCAGCGTATTTTCGCTGCGGATGAACCTCTCGACCAGATGATAACTAGCCCTTCCCGAAACAATCGGCACCATTGAACGGGGTTCTTCCTCCGCAGAGATAAAGGGATTATCCTGTAGAAAATCCATAGACCCCAGATCGGCAAGATCTGGCTTCCGGGCCGCATTCTTCACTTCCGCAATAAATGCCTCCGGGTTTTCCCTCCAGAGCTTCTGCAGGGCAAGGCGCTCTTCTTCTGCAATCTCGGAGGGAACTTCAGATGCCGCCTCGTAGACATCTTCCCCGGATGTCCCGGGCAAGGGAGCAGCACCCCCTGCCATGGGCCGGGCGGAGCGGGGCGCAGAACGAAGGAGAATCTGCACTCGAGCCGTTTCCCGGTGACCGGATTCATTCCCCTCTGGCAGGTCGGCAACTTGGTTCTCACCTACGGGGATCTGCTGCAATACCCAGAGCACGCACGCCACCAGACCCGCTGCTACCGCAGCAACTGCAGCCGGGCGAAGCCAATCCCGCCGACGAACCTGCATCGAAACCACATTTTCCGGCCCCGGGCTACGCCCTGCCCTCCGAATGGCCTCCCGCCTGTCCTCCCCCAGTTCCAAGCTTTCCCGACCAAAGCCACTACGAATCAACCCCGCAAGGGCATTGGTCTCAGCCAGAGCAGCGTGCAGGGCCGGGTCGTCCTCCGCCAGACGCCTCAGGACGGCAGCCTCGTGCTCCGGCAACTCTCCCAGAGCGTATGCGGTCAAACGGGGGTCCTCTGAATCAATATGCTTCATGACTTTCGAATTGAATTTTCCAGCAGATCATCCGGCAGCAGGGCACGCAGACGTTTTAAGCCGGTATGCAGCAGAAATCCCACGTTTCCCGTGGCAAGACCAGTCGCTGCACTGATTTCCCTGTAGCTGAGGTCCTGCTGAAACTTCAGCCTGATGACTTCCTTTTGGTTATCGGAAAGGCTCTCCAGGGCTTTCATGACCTGATCTACCCGCTCATCCCAGTCTGCAGTGTGATCAGGGGCCGAGGAAAATCGCTCAGGAAAGACAACCTTGTCCTCTTCCATGGAGACCATCCGTTTCTCCTTGCGCAGAATATCAAGAGCACGGTTCCGGCAGACCGTGAACAACCACGCCTTGAGTCCACTTCCTACTTTCTCCCGGTCCTGCTGATAGAGACGGATAAAGGTGTCCTGAACAACGTCCCGGGCCCGGTCGAGATCATGCAAAATCCCCAATGCGTAGCCAATGAGCGGCCCCTCGAACTCGGCGAGAGCCTGCTCCACGAACTGCTCGTGGGTCTCAACCATACGCTTTCTGTGACCCATCAGGGATCAAACTATATCAGGAACGTCCCGGAAAATAGATCCTTAGGCCTTTTCTGAAAATAATCCGCACAACACCCTCTGCCCGGGGACCTTTAAGATCACCTCCCACTCACCTCACTCTTCTCCGTGGCTGACAAAATAGGAGAGATTCTCTAGTTCGAGGGCAAGATCCACATTGTTGACCGTAACCGCCTCGGGCACCTCCAGCAGGGTGGGCGAGAAATTCAGAATCCCCTGAACCCCTGCATCAACCAGCTCATTGGCTACCTCCTGTGCTACTCCTCCGGGAACACAGAGGATGGCCAACTTCACATCCTTTTCCCTCACAAATCCTGCCATTTCATGCTGCCCGTGGACGGGCACCGATACCCCCCGGGAGATGACCGTTTCCGGATCGGCATCAAATGCTGCCACAACTTCAAAGCCCTCCTTCGCAAACCCCCGGTAACGCAACAGGGCCACCCCAAGATTTCCGGCACCCACCATCACCACCGGTTGCAACTGCTCCCGACCCAGCACGTCCCGGATGGCATCCCGCAACTCGGCCACGGAATATCCCAGTCCACGCGTTCCAAACTGGCCGAAATAAGTAAGATCCTTGCGCAACTGGGCAGGCTTAACCCCTGCCGCTCCCGCAAGAGCGGAGGAACTCACTGTTTCCTTACCATTCTCCTGCAACTTGCTCAGGCAACGCTGGTAAATCGACAGGCGGTATATCGCCTTCTTTGGGATCTCAACCCTATCCACGCATCAGCAGGATCCCTGTCCTTCCCCTGAAGGTCAAGGACAGGATAAAAACCTTCCCCTTCCATTCCCCCGGGACTTCACTACCCCCAAGTGAAGGACCTGAAGGATGGCATACGCTCCCAAGTTCGCATCGACTTCAAGGGTAACGTTCATAAGAAGTTCAGGGGGCATGAACGGTCCACTCGCTGTGAGAACGAGGCCCGTATCCTCAAGGCTCTCGAAGAACGCGAATGCCCCTACGTCCCTCGACTTCTTGAGTATCTTCCGGAGGAAGACTACCTCGTCACCAGCAACTGTGGGCAACCTGCGCCGGACATTTCACGAACCAAATCAGATGCTCTCTTCTCTGATCTTGAGAGGGAGTACGGCGTTCGCCACGATGACCCCGAACCTCGTAATGTTACCTATTCTTCGCGCCTGGGACGGTTCTGCCTCATAGATTTTGAACTTGCCGAACTTCTTCCCAGGCCCGGTGGCGTCAGACAGAATCAATGCGGAGTCTGGAGGGTCAACTGGTCCTCTGTCTCCGAAGGTGGCACCAAGCGCGATTCCAACGATGACGCCTACCTCGCCCTCGAGGTCGGACCGCAGGGGGCACGCAGGTTCGAAGCTCAGGGCGAAGCTCTCCTCGAACCATCACACCTCGTCCTCGCCGTTTCCGACGGAATGGGAGGCGGTTCTGCCGGCGAACTGGCCTCCCGTCTCATTCTCACATGGGTCAAACGTAATTCCGGAGAGCTTTACGAAACCCTCCGCAACCATGCCGGCGAGCAGGTTAAATCCGTTCTGGAGCGACTCATGCGGAACGCTCACGAAGGACTCAACTCTCTCGCTTCGCAGGACCCGGCCCTCAAGGGCATGGGCGCGACTCTGACCCTGGTCTGGCTTAGTCCCGGTGAATTACATTTCGCCCATCTCGGGGACTCACGCCTCTACCTCCACCGATCCGGGGATACAATCCAACTCACAAAAGACCACTCCCGGGCGTGGGGAGAGTGGAAAAGGGGAGAAATTAACGAGTATTCCTACCGGGTTCACCCCAGGCGAAGTGCTCTCTACGACGCTCTCGGCGGAGGGCACCAGAACATTCACCCTCAAATCGAATCACATTCTCTCCGGGAGGGAGACCGACTTCTCCTCTGCAGTGACGGCATCATTGATGGCCTTTGGGAAAGGGCCCTTGCCGCTGAGCTTTCCGGAAATGGGGAATCGGCCGAACTCGCTGCCAGAATCCTCGCCCGCGCCCGGGACAGCAGCCACGACGACGACGCCACCCTCATTGTGGCCAATATTGCTCAACTTTAGGCTTTCCCACCCGGGATTTTCGAGCAATTTGGCACGGCTGCTGCTGCAGATAAGTATCCCCGAGACCCTGCCAGATGACTCTGTGCTGGATGTCCCGGTGAGTGAAACCCGACTAGAATACGACAATGGCAAAATACAAATTGGATTACATCTGGCTGGACGGCTACACGCCCGTCCCGAATCTCCGGACCAAGTGCTGCATAAAGGAGTTTGATTCCTTTCCAGACCTTGCGGACCTTCCTCTCTGGGGCTTTGACGGCAGCTCTACCGAACAGGCCGAAGGCAGCGATTCCGACTGCATCCTGAAACCTGTGGCGGTTTATCCTGACAAGACTAACGACCAGCAAGCCCTGGTAATGTGTGAGGTCATGCTGCCGAATGGTGACCCGCACCCCTCCAACACTCGTGCGAGCATTCTTGACGATGAAGGAGCATGGTTTGGATTTGAACAGGAATACTTCCTGACTCAGAACGGACTACCCCTTGGCTTCCCGAATGAAGGTTACCCTGCGCCGCAGGGCGAATACTACTGCGGAGTGGGCTTCAAGAACGTCGCAGCTCTTGGGCGCAAGATTACCGAGGAGCACCTCTGGCAGTGCATCCACGCTGGAATCAACCATGAAGGCATCAATGCCGAGGTGGCCAAGGGCCAGTGGGAATTTCAGGTCTTCGGCAAGGGATCGAAGAAAGCCGCTGACGATGTCTGGATCGCCCGATTTCTTCTTCTTCGCCTCTGTGAGCAATACGGTGTCGACATCGACTGGCACTGCAAGCCCCTCGCCGGTGACTGGAATGGATCCGGGATGCACTCGAACTTCTCCACAACCTACATGCGGGAAACAGGCGGCAAGGACTACTTCGAGGCTCTGATGGCTGCCTTCGAGGCGAATTGTGAAGAGCACATTGCTGTTTACGGACCCGACAACCACCTGCGCCTCACCGGCCTGCATGAGACCCAGTCGATCGACAAGTTCTCCTACGGGATCGCTGACCGGGGAGCTTCCGTCCGGGTGCCCCACGCCTTCGCCCAGGATGACTACAAGGGCTATCTGGAAGATCGTCGGCCAAACTCCCAGGGAGACCCCTACGCGATCGCGAGCCGGATTCTCCAGACCATCGCCACGGTCCCGACCGGAAGTTGACCGGACCAGGAAAATCCTGACAATCTTACACGGCCAACCCTTCCATGGGGTTGGCCGTTTTCATGATCGCTGAGCACTTGACAGCATGCTCAGTCAAATCAAACTTCCGCCTGCCATGGCAGCAGCAAAACTCGAATACATCTGGCTCGACGGCTACGCTCCGGAGCCCAACCTCCGTAGCAAGACCAAGATCTGGGACTACGACGGGGAAGAGGTTCCCGCTCCCGAATCCCTTCCCGAGTGGTCATTTGACGGATCCTCTACCGAACAGGCCGAAGGACATTCCTCCGACTGCCTCCTCAAGCCAGTCCGGGTCGTTCCTGATCCCGACCGCCTCGACGCCTATCTCGTCATGTGTGAAGTCCTCACCGCCGAGGGAGGCGTCCACCCCTCAAATACCCGGGGCGGCTGGGAAGATGATACAGACATGTGGTTCGGTTTTGAACAGGAGTACGTCCTCAGCAAGGGCGGATTCCCCATTGGCTTTCCAGACCAGGGCTACCCCGGACCCCAGGGCCCCTACTACTGTGCGGTCGGAGCCGGAAACGTGGATGGTCGGGACATTGTCGAGGAGCATCTTGACCTCTGCCTTGAAGCTGGTCTCGGAGTAAGTGGAATCAATGCCGAGGTCATGATCGGCCAGTGGGAATACCAGCTCTTCGGAAAGGGCGCAAAACGCGCCGCTGACGATGCCTGGTTGGCCCGCTACCTTCTCTACCGCACCGCCGAAAAATATGGATTAACCGTCGAACTGCACCCCAAGCCTGTCCTCGGGGACTGGAATGGATCCGGCATGCATACCAACTTCTCTAATACTTTCATCCGCGAGGAAGGAGGCGAAGAGGGGATCAAGGCTCTCCTCGACAAATTCGCTCCGGTGCACGACGAGCACATTGCGGTCTACGGCTCATGCAACGATCTTCGCCTGACCGGTCTCCACGAGACCCAGTCCATCGACAAATTCAGCTATGCGGTCTCAGATCGAGGAGCGTCCATCCGGATCCCGGTGGGAACTGTCCAGGATGGGTGGAAGGGTTATCTTGAAGACCGCCGTCCTGCGTCAAACGCAGATCCATACCGCGTGGCGCAACGAATCTGCCAGACCGTAAACGGCTGATCATGCACGGCCTGAAGACCTTCCCTCAGCATCAGCACTGATACAGGGCCGGGAACCAGAAGGTTCCCGGTTTTTTCGCTGTCGCGGATTCTCCAGCCCCGTCCCCGGACAGACAATCCGGCCAAGTCTGATACCCCGTGCTGCAATCCAGCTCGACCCATTGATATCCCACCGGCATACTGTAGTTTGACGTTAATTACGCTCCTTCCTCTCTCCCGTGACCCGGCGCTGGATCCTTATTCTCTACGTGCTCCCTGCGATTTTACTCGCCGTGGGATCCCTGCCCTTCCTGCTGAGCGACCTGGACATGGAACTCGCCCGGAAGTTCTATAACGAGAAGGCCCGGCTCTGGACTTTTTCCGAAAAATCACCCTGGTCCCAGCTTTCCCGCCTTGGCGCAATTCCTGCCATCGTAACAGCCCTCTGCGCGCTTTCTGTCCTGATTCTGGGGATCGGGAGACCCGGACTGGCACGCCGTCGCAAGACTTCCGCATTTCTCTTCCTTAGCCTTATTATCGGGCCCGGCCTCGTCGTCAGTTTCCTTCTTGGCGAATTCTGGGGGCGCCCTCAACCCTATGAAACCCTTGGACTTGGAGGAAACAACAAGTTTGAAAAGCTCCTGAGCCCTGATCCGACTACCGGAGGCCATTCCTTTGTCAGTGGACCCGCCTCAACTGGATTCTATTTTTTCTCCGCAGGGCTTGCCTTACTCGCCTCGGGAAGACGCAAGGCCAGCCTTGCCGTGATCCTCTTTTCGGGGATCTACGGAAGCGCAACCGGAATAGCATCACTGGTGCGGGGAGCACACTTCGCCAGCGACATCCTATGGTCTGCAGGCGTTGTCTGGCTCACTACAGCCGGCCTCTTTCACCTCCTCGGACTGCACCGCGCGGATTTATCTCAACCGACACAAACAGCGGAGAAGAGCATTCCGACCTGGGTCTCCTTTGGCATCCTCATGGTTGTTCTTGCGGTGATCGGCACGACCTCCCTCGCCTTTCCCCATACCCGTCTCACCACCAATCCCCTCGTCAGCGAAAATACGGAACGACTACCTGATACCGTTCAACTGACCCTGGACCTCGAAGGCCCTCTTGAAATCGCCGGCGGTGACAACCTCCATCTCGAGACAGAATCCCGCGGGATTGGATTTCCGGGAGCTCGGCTACTTAACAAGTTCCACTTCATCGGAGATGGCAGTGAGGTGATTCATCGTCGGAGGGGCTTTTTCACCAAGCTCAATATCCGTAACCGCATTACCCTCCCTCCCAACCGTGTCTACCGGATCACCCTTGGAAAGAGGGTAAGCTCCGTGGTGGTACTCCCCCCCTCAGCAGAGGGAAATTCAGGCCACTTCGCCCATGTCTGGCTCACCTCCGGATTTGGGACCAAGCTCCGCAACATCAAGAGCAGAGCCAAGGGCGAAGACTTCTTCGGTCGCCGGACCCGCTCCTTCAGGGTCGAATAGCCGGTTGGCACTGGATATTTACTCGCTTTTGAAGTGTTCGATTCTGGGGTAGTTCTTCCCCGCACCACCACTCCCATTCCCAATCGATGCACCAGTTCCACTACCGCCAAGGCGTCCTCCATTGTGAAGATGTCAACCTGAATGCCCTCGCTGCGGAACACGGGACCCCTCTCTACGTTTATTCTGCCCGCACGCTCCGGGAGAATTATCAACGACTGGACGAGGCCATCACGGATCTCGACCACCACATAGCCTACGCGGTCAAGGCGAACTCCAATCTGTCCGTTCTCCGTCTGCTTGCCGAACTTGGCAGCGGGTTCGATATTGTCTCAGGGGGCGAACTCTTCCGTGTCATCAAGGCTGGAGGAAATCCCGGACTCTGCTCCTTTGCCGGAGTCGGCAAGACCGCGGAGGAAATCACCTATGCCCTCGAGCAGGAAATCTACTGCTTCAATATCGAGTCCCTCGCTGAACTGGAGTTCATCAATTCCGTCGCCGGAGACATCTCCACCACTGCCCCCGTCGCCCTGCGAATCAATCCCAACGTGGATGCCGGAACCCACAAATACATCTCCACTGGCAAGGCTGAGAACAAGTTCGGAATCGACCACGAAGCCGTTCGGGAGGTCTACGAACGCGCTGCCAAGCTCCCTCACATCCGGATCAGGGGCATTCAGATGCATATCGGATCCCAGCTTACCAGTGCAAGACCGTTCGTTGAAGCAGTTAAAAGGGTCCTCCCTCTCGTCTCCGAAATAAAGTCCGTCCATGACCTCGAATTTTTCTCCATTGGCGGAGGGATCGGCATCGTCTACGAGGAGGCGTTGGCTTCAGGGCATCCGAACTGGTGGACCCGGCAGGAGGAACCTCCCCTTTCCCCGGAGATTTATGCCGACAAACTCGTCCCCCTCCTTGATTCCCTCGGCCTGAAGATTCTTCTCGAGCCCGGTCGCTACATGTCAGGCAATGCCGGGGTTTTGCTCACCACCTGTCTCTATGAAAAGAAAGGAGAGGCCAAGACCTTCAAGATAGTCGACGCAGGAATGAATGATCTCATCCGTCCAGCCCTTTACGAGGGGCATCACGAGATTGTCCCGCTACAGGAATCCCGCATGACCAGCCGAATCACTGCCGACGTGGTAGGCCCCATCTGCGAGAGCGGTGACTTTTTCTGTCAGGACAGGGAGATCCCCGACATCAAGGCCAATGACATTATCGCTCTCATGAGCGCGGGAGCCTACAGCTTTACAATGGCCTCAAATTATAATTCCCGTCCCCTGCCGGCTGAAATCCTCATTGACGGCAGCCAGGTCCACCTTGCCCGCCGCCGCCAGTCCTGGGATGACCTTGTAATCTCGGAATAGTCACTGGGATTCCACTGCCACTGTCCCGCAAGCTCCGCAGCCCCGGACCAGTTGTTCTTCGAGCGCTTTTGATGTCGGCGTGACAGCCAGGCCCCCAAGCCCAGTGCAGCAGATCTCCCTGGGCATCAGCTCACCAACCTGCTTCATGGCATCTACCACTTCGTCGAATGGCACGAGATGCTGGTAGTTTGCCAGAGCCATGTTGGCGGAAGATAGGGCATTGGATGCCGCGGTAACATTGCGCCCGAGACAGGGCGCCTCCACCCGGTTGGCAAGAGTATCACAGGTCATCCCCAATGAACTCTGGAGAGCCATGGAAGCAGCTCCCAGCTGTTGCTCGAAGCTCCCGCCCATCAGAAGGACGATTCCGGCCGCCGCCATGGCCGCCCCGGATCCACATTCAGCCATACAGCCAGCCTCTTCAGCTGCAAAGGTCGAGTGGGCCGCAATAAAAACCCCGATCATGCCTGCCGCCAGCATTGCCTCAACCCTCTCCTCACGACTCTTTCCCAGGGTATCAGCCACTCCAAGAACAGCTCCCGGCAGCGCCCCACAGCTTCCCGCCGTTGGAGCAGCCACGATAACACCCATTGAACTCTTCATCTCCATCATGGCCGAGACGTACATGATAATCCGGTTGAGCACATCCCCTGGAACCAACTGACCCGCCTCCATCTTCTCCGCAAAATGTGGCGCCTGCGCGGGAAGAATCCGATCTGCAAAACTGGTTCCCTGCAACCCTGACTGGATAGACCCCTCCATAGTCTCAATGAGCACTCCCATCCGCTCCCGCACTTCTTCCACCGGAATACCGCCACGCTCACTTTCATACAGCGCTCCCAGTTCTCCCAGGGTGAGGGATCCTCCTTCCTCGCGCTGAAAGGATTCCATCTCCACACAGCGCAGCCAGGGAACCGAAAGACCCCGGCGCGACAGAACCGGCAGAACGGGTCGAAGCACCCGGATGTCGGAAACTGCTGGATTGCATCGCAACTCTTCCATCAATTCCTCATCGAGAGCGCAGCGACTTTTGATTTCAAGCAGCACCTCCCTGTCTCCCCTGCGGATACCCACCTCATCGAAGGAAAATCCATCTGAGAGCCAACCGGACAATCCACTGGCAGCTCCCGGATCGGAGAGGAAGACAAGGGTCTCGAAATAATCTCCCTCGATCCGGACTTCGGCACCCTCAATTTCCTCCACCACGACCATGCCTCCCCCGGTGGAGATTGCTCTCATGCAGCGCTCTTCATCCCGATTACGCAAGGTGAGCTTATAGGTGTTGGGATGCTCCGCCCCGTAACTCACATACCGGATCTCCACCTTGATTTCCGCTTTCTCTATCTCCTCTCGAAAATCCGGCAGGCGGGCATCATCAGTATCCCATCCCATCAAACCACCAAAGAGCCCCAGGTCCGAACCCTGTGACTCATGAGTAGTCACCAGAGAACCATTGGGGTCATACTCCACCAGAACCTCTCCAAGTTCGCCTCCCATCAAGTCACGAGCCAGTCGCCCAATTCTTAATGAGGCCGCACTATGAGAACTAGAAGGACCACGCATCACGGGTCCGAGCACATCATTGAAGATACTGGGAGGCGTCACCAACTCATCCTATTGCGGAACAGGCACCAGATCAAGACACCTGTAAACTCGCCTGAAGATATAATATTCAATGGACAGGACATTACCGCCTCCCAAGGTGCACCCACATCATCCGCAGCCCTCACCAGATTTTTCCCATTAATCCAATAATCCAGTATCATTTCCTGGTCTTCATCCTCGCCCTGACCGCGGTCCTGGGCCGGGTCATCTCAGTGGAAGCCCCTTCTCTCGTCTTCTGGAGGGTCGCAATTGCTGGATTGGCCATGGCCATCTGGCTGGCAACCACCAATCGTTCACTTCTTGTAATGCCCCGTCGACGCCTGCTGGCCGTGACCGGTCTTGGGATGATCCAGGGTGCCCATTGGATCTGCTTCTTCTGGTCCGTCTCACTGGCGAACGTATCTGTCGCCCTCGCTGCCTTTGCGACCATCTCTCTCTTCACGGCCTTCACCGAACCACTCATCGAGCGCAGGGCAATCCGCCTCGGAGAACTGCTTTGCGGCGGAATCGTGATTGCAGGCATTCTCCTCATCGCCGGAAAACTCGGGGACCACCATCGCCTTGGTCTCGCCGTGGGACTCGCGGGAGCCTTCCTTCATTCCATCTTTCCCGTTCTCAACCGTAGATTGGTTACCCACGGAGCTTCCCCCCGCAGCATGGTGCTCTACCAGATGGTCGGGGCGTGCCTGATAGCAACCCTCGCCCTGCCCTGCATTGCCCCCAATCACTTTCAGTTCCCAACCCGGAACGACTGGATCCCTCTCCTCACCCTTGCCCTTCTCTGTACGACCGTAGCTCATGCCTGGAATCTCCACCTTCTCCGGAGGTTGACCGCATACACTGCAAATCTCACCATGAATTTCGAACCTGTCTGGGGCATCATCCTTGGAGCCATAATCTTCTACGAATACGAGCAACTTCATTCGGCCTTCTATCTTGGCACCGCCCTCATTATCATTGCCAACTTCCTCGACCCCTGGCTCAGGAAACGTCGTAAGCCTGCCCTGCCATCAAGTTCCCCCGGGGAAAGCCCCCACTAATTTCCTACATCCTGAAGAGACCTCCCCGTTTGCCAGCCAGGGAAACCGCTCCCACGATGGAGATCCCAAGAAACACCATGGCCCATACCCCGAGGGCTGAGGCCAGCTCATACCCATTACCCAGCGTGTTAAGCAGGGCGTATATCGCCTTCGTGATGGGGAAGTGCTCGGCCTGCTGGGCCAGGATCAGGCTGTCACTGACTTCCAGCATGGCGAAAGCAAAGGCCAGGATGCCACCTGCCAGAAGATTTGCGGAGAGCAGGGGTAGCGCAATCCGCCGCATCATGCGCAACGGAGTTGCCCCCAGGCTCAGCGCCGCCTCCTCAAGGGTGACATTGCTCTGCTGTAATCCTGCTACCGCAGCCCGCACCACATACGGAAGACGGCGCACCGCGTAGGCAATTACCAGCAGGAGCGCCGGATTTCCATTCGCCCCGACCAGAAAGGAGAAGGCCCTCCCCTCCTGAGAGAGCGCGAGATAGCCGAAGGCGAGAACCAGTCCGGGAACTGCCAGGGGCAGCATGACGAGGGCGTCAAGCAGGGCTCTTCCACGAATAGTGCTTCGAACAATCACCCACGCTATCGCGAGCCCCAGCACCAGATCCACCAGCATCGCTCCCGAGGCGTAGAGAAGACTGTTCTGAATCGAGGGAACCACCAGGGGATGCCCCAGCGCCTCGTCATAATGCGCTCCGGTGAACTGCTCCGGAAGAATGGCCCCATACCAGTCGGTGGCCACTGAGAGCAGGATCACTCCCAGATGCGGCAGGGAGGCGAGCAGGAAGATACCAAGGAAGACAGCGGTCAGCGCCCACCCTCTCCAGCCCCGGAGCCTTTTTTCGCTCTGTCTTCCCTTCGGACGGGGAGCCGTCCCAAGTTTCGACCGGCCGAGCAGGGCCTTTGAAAACAGGAAGACCGCAGAAGAGATGATGAGCATCACTGCCACCAGGGCGTAGGGGAACGGATTGCTTTCAAGGTCCTTCAACCCATCGTAAATCTGGACCGGAGCCACTCTTGAATAATCGAAGACCAGTGGCACTCCCAACTCGGTAAAGGACCAGATGAATACGATCGCTCCTCCCGCAAAGATCCCAGGCATCGTGAGAGGCATGGTGATCCGCCTCAGGCGACGCCACGGCGAACACCCGAGATTCTGGGCCGCTTCCTCCATGGCCGGATCAAGATGAGCCAACGATGCCGCGATGTTCATGTAGAGAATCGGATAAAGGTGAAGGGCGTTCATGATTACGATGCCCCAGAACCGCCCTTCTCCCAGCCAGTCAACGGGCGCTGCCGGATCCATCATCCCAAGCTTCTCCAGAAAGGCGTTAAGGGCCCCCTTCACCCCGAGCATTTGCTTCACCCCAACGGCCCCCACAAAGGGAGGCAGGACAAGGGGCACAAGGATCAGAGCAGAAAGAGGCCCCTTCAGGGGGAAGCGATAGCGGTGTGTCAGTAATGCCAGAGGGAAGGCGATCAGGAGAGCCGCAAACGTACTGGTCACCCCCAGGAGGAGCGCATTCCAGAGTCCCTCGAGATAAACCGGGTTGGCAAAGATCTGGATGACATAGGCGAAGGTGAATCCCCCTTCCTTGTCCATGAAGGCCTCCCCCAGCACCATCAGGACCGGAAAGAGGAAAAAGACGCCGAAGAAAAGCGCTACCGCCGCCGTAAGAATAATCGCCTTTCTTGCGTTCATCTCCCTTCTTCCGCCAGTCGGAGTGCCTCCCGGTAATTCTCCCTGAAGAACCCACTGAGCTCGTTCATAAGCTTCACTGATTCCACCTTGCCCTTCTTGAGCGACGCCTTGATCGATCCGCCGGCTCGAGCGTAGGACACCGCGCTGACATCATGAAATCTGGCCGTAGCCTGCGGAGGAAAGCCCGCCTCAATCAGGGCCGCCCAGGCTTCCTTCATCTCGTCATGAGGATCGATACACATCACTCTGATGATGACCCTGAGGGGAGAGAAGAGGTGCCCGGTCAACTTCCGGTCGTAGGTAAACTTCCTGGCCTCCTCAAACGGCATGGCCTCTCCGTCGATCATCGCGGCCAGGGTCTCTCCCTCATAAAGGTCTGGACGAATAGGCAACCGGCGCAGCGCGCGGTATGTCGGGCCCGGAATATTCCCGGGAGCTGCAGCCCAGAGCATCTGACCGTCCCTGGAAAGGACAAACTCGACGAAGGATTGCGCCAACTCAGGATGGGGCGCCCCCCTCATGACCGCAACCGGGTCTACACTGATCGAACTGCCCCCCGACGGCATGACATACTGCAGGCGGGACGATCCGTCTCCCTTCTTAAGCGTTTCGCTGGTAGTTCGCCCGTAGAAATCGATGCACATCCCGGCAACCGCATTACCCTGCGCCACGTCGCGTGGGATCTTGGCCGAACTGTCGGTAAAATAACGTGCGTTGGCACCGATCCTCTGGATGAGGTGCATACTCGCATCCCAGCCACGCGCTACTACCAGGTCGCGCTCCTCCCCGGGAGCGGTCAGAGCCAGTTCTTCCTGGATCTTCTGCTGCACCAGCATCTCAAACGATTTGGTCACCGAAGAGCTCTTGGTGGTGTCGGCAAGTGCGATCCCCCGCACATAGCCTGGATCCCCGAGATCATCCCAGCTGACCGGGGCAGCAAGCCCCCGCTCTACAAGCAGATCGGTATTGTAGCAGATACCGAAACTTGAAAGCACCGACCCGATCCAGGCGTGGTCGGGATCATAAAAGGTCTCTCCGCTCAGGGTGGCAGGGATCCCGTTTTCCCCGAACAGCCCGGGATGGGTTTCAAAGATCCTCAGTTTCTCGAAACGATCCAGCTTCGCCTGGATCGCAAAGTCATAGGCTCCCCCACCAAAAAACACATCAATCCCGCACCCTGTCTCGCCACGCTCCCGGGCTGCCTCGAATCCGTTACCGATGACGCGCACGCATTCAGATGTGCCCCCCGGAACAAGAAAGTTCACATAGACACTCTCTCCCGTCTTCTTTTCCCAGTAAGCCGCGAAAGCCTCTCCAAATTCACGGCGCAGGGTCTCGGTATGCGGGGTAATCACATCCAGCCGGAGATCGGCCCGGTCGGAATCTTCCGCCCCGCTGTCACGCAACACCAGCGGGGCAGCTACCACCACTGTGAGTGGCGCAACGATCAGGAGGATCTTCTTCCAGCTGTTCATGCCATCCTGTTATCAGTCCCTTGGGTTCTCACTCGCGCAGCACCACCACATCCTCCGACTGGAATTCAAGGCTGACCCCCGATCCCTGCTCCATGACACTACGCGGGTTCATCTCCGAGGCCTGAACCTCCACCCCGGTCCTCATCCGGATCCGGTATTGAATGGTCTCTCCCAGGTAGGTTGTTTGCAGGATTTCCCCCTCGGGCTCACCTCCGACTCCGGTGACTCTGACCGCTTCCGGACGGACTGAAACGGTAACCTCGTCCCCTTCGCGTGGCGTCCATCCCTCAAGGGTGAGACGCCCGGAAAAATTTCCTGCATCCGTTTCCACTGCTACCAGCCCTCCATTCTCCAGTCCCTTCACTTTCGCAGCAAGGAGATTGGTTTCCCCTATGAACGAAGCCACAAGAGAACTCTCGGGGTTTCGATAAACTTTCTCTGGCGAGCCCACCTGCTGAACCTGGCCCCGGTCCATGACTGCAAGCCGATCAGCCATTGAGAGCGCCTCTGCCTGATCATGGGTCACATAGACCCCGGTCAGCCCATTCTCCTTCACAATCCGCCGGATCTCCGAACGCATCTCCAACCGCAACTGCGCATCGAGATTGGACAACGGCTCGTCCAGGAGAAG
>Ga0163180_10000548_pt1 | contig 21935 bp, 14 predicted proteins | sample AtlANTMetagenome_2_FD_109647 | JGI IMG/M metagenome (GOLD analysis project Ga0163180, IMG submission 109647) | Marine eukaryotic phytoplankton communities from the Atlantic Ocean - Atlantic ANT 4 Metagenome | ecosystem: Environmental > Aquatic > Marine > Oceanic | place: North Atlantic Ocean...
GTTCTGTCCAGTGTGTGGCATGGCAACCCATCCTCCGAATTACGACTGGCAGGGGTAACCGGAACAAATGGAAAGACCACAACGGCTTTTCTTGTTCACTGGATTATGAAGCGCGCCCTGCAGCGGGCGGGACTGATTGGAACGGTAGTCTTTGATGACGGCCTGAATCAGGAAGAAGCTGATTTCACCACGCCAGGAACGCTTAGAATTCAGGAGTTGCTACGGCGCATGTACAACAATGGCTGCCCGGGAGCAGTTCTGGAGGTGTCTTCGCAGGGACTTGAACAGAGGCGCGCGGATGCCGTTGCCTTTGATGTGGCAGTTTTTACGAATCTAAGCCGGGATCATTTGGATTATCACGGCACAATGGAGAAGTATTTCAATTCCAAGCGTCGGCTGTTTGACAGTGCTGCAGAAGATCTGGCGGGGAAGCGCCCTGTAGCTGTGATCAATCGTGACGATGCCTACGGCGAGATTCTCACAAGGGATTATGCGGACCGAGTGAAAATGATCACCTACGGATTCGGGGTTGATTGTGATTTCAGAGCGGCAAGCGTAACGCAATCTCCTCAGGAAACTCAGTTTCAGCTTTCCGCCAATGGCAAGTCATACCTCGTCCGCCTTCCTCTTATCGGGCGTTTTAATATTTATAATGCATTAGCCGCTCTTGCCGCTGCGGCGGCTCTGGGAGTGCCCATGAGAGAAGGGGTGGCCGCTATCGCCAAAGCTCCCCAGGTCCCGGGTCGGATGGAGTGTCTTGGTTCGGTAGACGGCGCCACGGTATTTGTTGATTATGCGCACACGCCGGACGCCCTCGATAATGTATGCCAAACCCTGCGCGGTCTGGATCCCAGGCGATTGATCACGGTATTTGGCTGCGGTGGTGATCGTGACAGGGATAAACGGCCTCTTATGGGAAAGGTTGCTTCGCGTCAGAGTGATTACTGCGTGGTTACTTCAGACAATCCTCGCTCAGAGTCTCCTGAAAAAATTATTGAGGATATTGAGAAGGGGATGTCTGGATCTGTCTATGAGCGGATTGTTGACAGGGCTGCGGCTATCCGCGCGGGAGTGCGGGAGGCCCGGGGGGGTGATGTGGTACTGATTGCGGGGAAGGGTCATGAGGGTTACCAGGAGTTTTCGGATGGGAGAATACCATTCGATGATCGCAAGGAGACGCGAACAGCGATGGATGCCCGCCGCAAGGCCAGAGGGGAGGAGCGGGTATGAACAGTTATTCGATCAGGAAACTTGCTGATGCAATGGGGGGAGACCTCCTTTCCGGAGAAGATAATCTTCTCATTGAAGCCGGGGTTTCCACGGACACCCGCAACCTGACCCCGGGCGCCCTTTTCTTTGCTCTTACCGGGGAGAATTTTGATGCGCACGATTTTCTAAACGAAGCAGCGAGCGCTGGTGCAGGTGGGGTGGTGGTGCAGCGACTTCCTGACGAGCGCATGGACCTCGGAGACTGTGCCCTGATCAAGGTGGATGATACCCTCAGGGCACTCCAGAAGTTAGCTCGCTGGTACCGGGGTGAACTGGATGTTGTGGTGATTGGGATCACTGGTTCAAATGGTAAGACGACTACGAAGGACTTTACCGCATCAGTTATCGGGCAGCGCTATCAGGTTCATGCTACCAGCGGGAACCTGAATAATCACATAGGGTTGCCACTGACCTTGCTGGAGGCGGATGATGATGATGACGTTCTCGTTCTGGAGATGGGAATGAATCATCCGGGAGAAATTGCTCCTTTGTGTGAGATCGCCCAGCCGCAGATCGGAATTATTACGAATATCGGGCACGCCCATATTGAGTTCATGGGTAGTCGGGAGGCGATTGCCGAGGAGAAGGGTGCTCTTGCCAGAGCGCTTCCGGAGGTGGGGACCCTTCTGCTGACGGCAGGCTGTGACTTTGCTGGCTACTTTTCTTCGCGGAGTCCTGCTCGGTCGATCTCAGTAGGTAACGGACGAGGTGTAATCCGCGCAGAGGCATTGCATTCCACGAAAACGGGTTCGGAGTTCCAACTTGTTATTGATGAGGAGAAGAGCTCGCAGGTGCGTCTCGGGGTGCCCGGCAGGCACATGGTTAACAACGCCCTGCTTGCTGCCGGTGCCGGCTGGGTCCTGGGATTGTCGCCCGATGAGTTGTCCTCGGGGTTGGAGTTGGTCCGGTTGACCAGTGGGCGCCTGCGTTGCTTCAATTACGAAGGGGTTACTGTTTTTGATGATACTTATAATGCCAACCCTGATTCGATGAAGGCTGCTATCGGGGTAGTGGCGGAATTGCCGATCGATAACGGGTGCGCACGAACGGTGGTTCTCGGGATGATGGGGGAGTTGGGCCGATTTTCGGAAGAAATGCATTATCAGGTGGGTGCGCAGGCTGCGCAGCAGAACCTAGGGGTTGTAAGCGTTGGAGTTGAGGCGGCGGCAATCGCCGAGGGTGCCAGGAGCCTGGGCGCGCCGCTGGTTGAGCACTTTGATCAATATGAGGACGCTGCCGAGTGGTTGCAGGAAACGATCAAGGTCGGGGACGTAGTCCTCTTCAAGGGTAGCCGTAGGGCGGCCGTCGAAAGAGTCATGAACCGGGTCTTCCCTCAGAATATCAGCTGATGCTTTACTGGCTATACGAACAATGGGAGCAGGCCCGCGCCTCCGGTGCGGACTGGGCGGAGGCGTTCAGCTTTCTCAACATTCTGCAGTATATCACGGTCCGTGCGGGCCTCGCCACCATCTGCTCGTTCCTCCTGATCTGCCTTTTCGGGCCGCGGGTGATTCGCAAGTTGATTTCGCTCAAGGTCGGCCAGCCTATCCGCAGTGCAGCGGAGGTCCATAAGTTGGCGGAGTTGCATGGCGCCAAGGCTGGCACCCCGACCATGGGGGGAGTTCTTATCCTTGGGGCCGTTCTTGCGGCAGTAATCCTCTGCGGAAGAGTGTTCAATCCTTTCGTTGCGGTCACTTGTTGTGTGATGCTTGCCTTGGGCCTGCTGGGCTTCATCGACGACTACAACAAGGTAGTCCGGAAGAACTCGGCGGGGATCAGTCCCCGTCAGAAACTATTCTGGCAGGTTGTGATCGCGGGTCTGGCAGCTTGCTTTCTCTTCTTCAAGCCGGAGGTCTCGGGTTTCGGCCTTGCTGAAAGCAAGGTGATGGAAGAGCGCCGGGGGTTTCTGATCGAAGTGTCGGATGCAGTGGAGCCCGAGTCGGAAGGGAAGGGTTCCGATCCGGTAGTTCAGCACGTCAAGGTCAGCGAAGTAGGCTTTCCATTGGCAAGGAAACCTCTCGTGGATCTTTCATGGCTGGCCATCCCATTCTTCATACTGATCATCACGGGATGCTCCAATGCAGTGAATCTTACCGATGGCCTTGATGGCCTGGCCGTTGGATGTACCGTCACCGTTTCCCTGGCATATGGGGTGATTGCCTACCTGGCTGGTCGATTAATAGGACTCGAGTATCTTCATATTCCGTTCCACCCACTACTTGGGGAGCTCACGGTTTTTCTCATGTCCCTGGTCGGGGCAGGAATGGGGTTCCTCTGGTGGAACTGCCATCCTGCGAAGGTCTTCATGGGTGATACGGGTTCCCTTGCGATCGGAGGGGCATTGGGGACAGCCGCGATCTGCACGAAACAGGAGCTTCTTCTCGTGATCATCGGAGGGGTCTTTGTGATAGAGGCGCTATCGGTGATTCTGCAGGTGGGGAGCTTCAAGCTGCGGGGAAAACGCATCTTTGCGATGGCTCCAATTCATCATCACTTTGAACTGCGTGGCTGGCACGAAAGCCAGGTCATCACCCGGTTCTGGATTGTCTCCATTGTTCTGGCCATGGCGGGGCTTGGTCTCCTCAAGGTGCTCTGACGTATGAACATCAAAGGAAAAAGAGTAGCAATCCTTGGAGCAGGCCGGAGTGGTCGTGCTGCAGCGGAGTTGGCTCTCCTTCAGGGAGGAATGGTTACATTGTATGATGCTGCCGCTGCCCCCGAAAGATTCGAAAACCTTACAGAGGGAATAGCCTGTCATCCTCTGGCGACAGAGGTAACGGGGCGTTCCTGCGAGGCCGATATCGTGGTGATAAGTCCGGGTATTGAAACGGGAGGTGATTTTGCGCAGGCCTTTGCCCAGGGAGCGGAGCAATTCATCGGGGAAACGGAGTTCGCATCCCGGTATTACAAAGGCTTGGTGGTGGGGATAACCGGAACGAACGGGAAAACGACAACGACCGAACTGGTTCAGAGGATGGTGACGGCCGGTGGGATGAGTTGCGAGTCCTGTGGTAATTATGGGCGCCCATTGGCGGATGTAGTTCTCGGAGTCGAGCATCCGGAGGCAGTGTCCCTGGAGTTGTCATCCTTCCAGTTGGAGACCATTGAGACCTTTCGCCCGAATGTGGCAATCTGGCTTAACTTTTCTTCCGATCACATGGATCGCTATAACAGCGTGGCTGAATACCATTCCGCCAAGCAGCGCATCTTTGAGAACCAGCAACCGGGGGATACCGCAGTTGTGCGCCTGGGTGAGGAAGTAGGCAGCCTGACTGCAACAAGAGTGACATTCTCAGGGACAGATCCCGGGGGGGACTATGAAATGCAGGGAGGTGTCATGCTCGCGGAAGGGGCCAAGGCCCTTGATTTACGGGCAACCCGGTTGCGGGGCGTTCACAATGCGGAAAATGTGATGGCTGCGGTTGCGGCGGCGCGGGCACTGGGTGTTCCATGCGAAGCGGCATTTGGAGCGTTGTCAGATTATGCTCCTCCTCTACACCGTTGTGAGTTGATCAGGACTCTGGACGGAGTGGAATATATAAATGATTCCAAGGCGACCAATCTCCATGCGTTGGAGGCGGCTCTTCTTTCCCAGGACCGTCCGACTGTTCTTATTGCGGGAGGAAAGGAGAAAGGCCTGGACTATGCTCCCCTGCTTCCCCGCCTGGGCAAGCTTGTGGAAGCCGCGGTAGTGTTTGGTGAGATCCGGGAGGGTCTGGCGGAAACGTTTTCACAGGCCGTGACTACTGAGATTGCAGAGAGCCTGGAAGACGCGATTGCGATTGCTCGAAATGCCGCATCCCGAGGCGGAACAGTTCTGTTTTCTCCGGGTACCTCCTCCTTCGACATGTTTTCCGGCTATGAAGAACGTGGTGATGCATTCCGAATCGCCGTCCAGGCTCTCAAATAACTCCAAGATTCAACCGATAAAAATACCTCAGATGAAAAAACAATCGTTCCAGACAAAGCGCCTTGCGCCAGGTGGAGGCCTCTTCGTCTTCCACTCCAAGACCCGGAGAAAGAAGCAGAGGGTGGCAGCCAGTGCCGACCTGGGTTCCGAAGTTCCCAATCTCGGTGTTGCAAGAGCGCTTTTTGTAATCCTCGTGCTCCACGTTGCAGCTATTGCTGCGATCTTCATTCACAACCGGGTGACTGATGATGATATTGTGACTACGGCCGAGGATTCACCGAAGGTGATATCGGCCACCTCTTCTGGTGACAGGGTGTCGCCCTCTCCCGTGGTCAAGAGTGGGGAGACGTTCTATTTCGTGGCAACCGGGGATACTTACGCGCGTATTGCGCGTCTGAAGGGTGTTGATGTGCAGGAATTACGGGATTTGAATAATGGCAAAGGGCTTGATCCTGGTGCGATTCTCCGGATTCCGGCCGGCAAGATTACGGTAAGCGGGGAGGTTGCCTCGGCAGTCCCGGGATCCGATCCTGATCTTTCAGCTGCGCCTTCCAGTATTCAGAGGGCTGTAGTGGTAAAGCCGGAGACAGGTCAACTGGATAAAGCAGATTCTCCATCAATCGTATCCGGGGACCGGGAAGTTTCTGTGCCGGTTGTTCGAAGTGAGATAGCGGGTGCCCCCCGGGCGATTCCAGTTCATGAGGATGCTGCTCCGGTCCGAACCTATGCAGTGAAGAGTGGTGACACGGCCTGGAAAATTGCGCGACAGCACAACATCCCTGTTCAGGCGTTGCTGAAGGCAAACTCCATTGAAGATGCCCGCAAGTTGCAGGTGGATATGAAACTAAGTATTCCGGCCCGGTAGCCGCCAGTCAGGAAATATTCATCCCCATGGGTCGTAATGCTGCCATAGTCCTCTGCCTCGCGGTTGCCCTGCTGGTAGCTCTTGGGTTGATCATGCTGGCGAGTACCAGTGCGTGGGTTAATGGGGTGGATGACGATCCCTATTTTCTGGTAAAGAGACAGGGAGCTTTCGCTGCAGCAGGGTTGCTGGCAGCACTCGTTGCCGGGTGTATAGATTACCGTATTCTTCGCAGGGTCTGGATACCGCTGCTTATTGCAGGGTGCCTTCTTCTTCTTCTTTGCTATGTGCCTGGTGTCCAGGTGGTGGTAAAGGGTGAGGCGCGCTGGATCTGGGCCCCTGTTATCGGACGTTTCCAGCCGTCCGAGGTGGCTAAGATGGTGGTTATCATCGCCCTTGCAGCGTGGTTTGCTCAAAATCAGGCGGAGGCAAAATCCTTTCTGCGGGGATTTGTTCTGCCTGGACTCGTGCTGGGAATTCCGGTTGCCCTCATTTTCTTTGAAAAGGACATGGGAACCGCAGTCGCCCTGGGAGGGGCAGGATTTCTCGTCATGTTTACTGCGGGGACCAGGGTTTCATTACTCAGCCTGGTAACGCTGATAGGTATTCTCGGATTATACAAGGCAGTGGAGAGCGATCCCTATCGCCGGATGAAGTTCGAGGCTCTTCTGAACCTTGACGATCCGGAAGTTCAGAGGAAGGCGGGCTATCAGCAGTATAGGGCTAAACTGGCCCTTGCATCAGGGGGGCTTCTGGGAGCCGGGCTTGGGAACGGGGCCGAGAAGCACGGTTACCTTCCGGAGGCCCATACCGACTTCATTTTTCCCGTAGTCGGAGAGGAACTGGGGCTCCTCTGCACGCTTGGAATTGTTTTCAGCTTTGTCCTGATAAGTACTTCCGGAATTTCGATTGCGTTGCATGCCTCGGACCCCTTTGGCAAACTTCTGGGTTTGGGGCTTACGGCGGTTATTGCGCTTCCAGCACTTATGAATATTGGAGTTGCAACCAGTGTGCTTCCCAATACGGGTCTTCCTCTGCCCTTTGTCAGTTACGGGGGAACCAATCTTATCTTTACCCTGGCTGCTGTTGGGTTGCTGGTCAGCCTGCATCGGCGTGCCTGCCATGCGGAAAGATCCGAGATGCCTCTTATAAAGGAAAAGCAGCTTGCACTGAAGATATAGTCATGGAGCGCCCGGGATCGCGCTTTCATATTCAGGTCGGGGGTTGTAGCGTTTAACAGCCGTGTCCCGAAAGCTTTCCGTTGTCATTGCCTGTGGAGGGACGGGAGGCCATCTGTTTCCCGGGATTGCTGTAGCGGAGGAGTTGCAGCGCAGAGGTCATGATCCATTGCTCCTCATTTCACAGAAGAAAGTAGATGCCGATGCCTCCGCCAAGTATGGCTCGCTGAATTTCAGAACAGTGGCGGCCATTGCAAAACCTCCCACCCATTCTCCCAGAATGCTGCCTTTTCTCTGGAAGTTGTGGAGGACTGTTCGTGAGTCCCGGAGGGTTCTCAAGGAACATCGCACGGAAGTTGTGCTGGGGATGGGAGGATTTACATCGCTCCCTCCAATTTATGCTGGAAAGAGGATGGGGTTGCTTACCGCGGTGCACGATTCAAACGCTCTGCCCGGGAAGTCCAACCGACTGGGGGCCAGGTGGTGTCGAAAAATCCTTCTGGGGCTTGAGGCTGCGAAAGGTTACTTCCGCTCATGTGAGGTTGAGGTAACCGGAACTCCGGTGCGCCGTGAGTTCCAGGATCTTCCCTCCATGGCCGAAGCGAGGAGTCGATTTGGCCTGAGTTCCGGGAAACCGGTGGTTCTCTGTTTCGGGGGTAGTCAGGGGGCGCGGGCACTTAACAGCATGGTTGTCGAGGCGGTTGAGGTTCTTGGTGAGGAAATACAGTGGTTACAGGTGGCGGGACGGGATGATGAGCAACGAGTGAGGGAATTGGCAGGGGACCGGAATGGTCATGTGGTCCATGGATTTTGTGATGATATGCCGGCGGCTTATGCGGCCAGTGATCTTGTGATCAGTCGGTCAGGAGGGGCCAGTCTGACGGAACTGGCATATCTCGGCATGCCTTCGATCCTGGTGCCTTATCCCCATGCCGCGGATGACCACCAGACGTATAATGCCCGGTGCTTTGAGAAAGCAGGAGCTGCCATTCTCGCTCCGGAAGAAGAGATCAACGGGGCGTCGTTGGCTAAGTTAGTTGGAGAGTTGCTCGGGTCCCCGGGGGACCTTTCTTCCATGAAGGTGGCTGCTCGTGGTCTGTCCGTTGATGACGCGGCTTTGCGTATCTGTGATATGCTGGAACCTGGCTGAACATGCTATTGGGGCTTTTCGAGGTCCTGATTTCTGCTCACCATTCCGTCAGAGCATCATGATTGACGAGATCAGTCAGCGCCTTCTTGACCGGGCCAGTCCGTTACGTATTCATCTGCTGGGAGTGGCGGGATCGGGTATGAGCGGTCTTGCGGCTCTTCTTCTCGAAATGGGGCACCGGGTAAGCGGATCGGATCGGGTAACAAGCAGAGAGACCGGGCGATTGCAGCGTCTGGGCCTGGAGTTTTCCTCTCCTCACTCCGCAGAGGCGGTTTCCGGGGTAGAGGTAGTGGTCTACTCCTCGGCAATAGGTCCTGATAACGTGGCAATGGTTGCCGCTGCCGAGGCTGGCGTCCAGTGCATGCGCCGGGCTGAATGCCTGGCGGCGATCCTGCACACCCGCAAGGGAGTCATCGTGTCGGGGACGCACGGAAAGACTACAACATCGGCCATGTGTGCCCATATTCTGAAAAAGAGTGGGCAGGCAGTGTCACATTACGTAGGAGCGGAGATTCCAGTGCTGGGAGCAAATGCACACTGGGACGAAGAGAGCGACCATCTTGTGGCGGAGGGAGACGAGAGCGACGGAACACTCAGTCTCTACCGCCCTTCACATGCGATTGTTCTGAACATCGAAGAGGAGCATCTCGATTTTTACGATGGCATTGACGAGATTGTAGAAGTTTTCCGTAAGTTGCTGGAGCAGACCTCCAGGAAGGTGATTTACTGCGTGGAGAGCAGCGTCGCACGGGAACTCTGCAGAGAGTATCCGGGTGCACTCTCATATGGATGGGGCGAAGCTGATTTTGTAGCTTCTGACGTGGTCGAAGGCCGGGGAGTGATCTCCTTTACGGTATGGCGACGAGGTGAGAAACTCGGAAGGGTGGAGCTGGGTATCCCGGGACGACACAATGTGCTCAATGCTCTGGCGGCAATTGCTCTCGCTGATGACCTTGGGGTTGATTTCAGTCTCGTAGCTCGAGCCCTTTCCTCTTTCGCAGGGGCAAAGAGACGTTTCGAGTCAGTCTACCTGTCCGCTCGATATCATGTCATAGACGATTACGGGCATCATCCAACTGAGATCTCAGCGACCCTCGAGACAGCGAGGTCGCTTAGCCCGAACCGGATCGTGGTAATCTTCCAACCGCATCGTTATTCCCGTACGCAGCGACTGGCGGAGGAATTTGGAGAGGCACTGCAGGCAGCAGACCTCGTTTTCGTTACGGATGTTTATCCCGCCAGCGAGAGCCCTATTGAGGGAGTGAGTGGAAGGACAGTCGTGGAGGCTGCTGAGCGGAAGGGAGATGTCAGGTGCATATATCATGAAGATCTCGCGACGGCACACCACGTCGCGGGCAATATTCTTGAGCCCGGGGATCTCCTGCTAACCCTCGGCGCCGGAAATGTTCATGAGTCAGGGAGGAGGATTGCGGATGATCTGGCCCTGCTGGATGCGCTGCGCGGTGAATTCGATGAGAGCGAAATGGAGATGAAGCTCTATGAGTCGATGCGGCGTCACACAACCATGCTGACAGGAGGGCCAGCTCAGTTCTGGGTCGAGCCACGAACCTTTTCGTCATTTGCCCGGGCAGTAGAGTTCTTCAAGGAACGAGGTGTTCCGGTACGGGTCGTGGGTCGTGGGTCCAACCTGCTGGTTCGTGATGGGGGAATACGTGGAGCGGTCATCCATCCCGCGAAGGGGGAATTCGGAGAAGTTAAGGTTGAGGCTGATCTGCTTACCGCAGGGGTGGGAGCGCGATTTAAGAAAGTAGCTAGCGCAGCAGAGTCTGCCGGATTGGGTGATTTCGCCTGGATGGAAGGGATTCCCGGGAATGTGGGTGGGGGCCTGCGAATGAATGCCGGTGCGATGGGATGGGAAACCTTTGATCAGGTCGTCAGCGTGACGTTTCTGGACGAGGACGGTGAAATCCGGACTCGTTCCCGTGCGGAGATTGAGGCGTTCTACCGCAATGTCCCCGAATTACATCATAACTACGCTTTACAGGCGGTCTTTCGAGGAAGTCCGTCCAAAGGAGCGGAAATTCGTGAGAAAATGGACGAATCCAGGAATCACCGTCGGCAGAGTCAGCCCCTTGCGGCCAGTGCGGGATGTATTTTCAAGAATCCCGACAGTATCGGGGCGGGTCAGCTTATTGACGAATTGGGAATGAAGGGCCGGAGGGTGGGGAAGGCGGAGGTGTCGTTTGAGCATGGTAATTTTATTGTGAACCGTGGAAAGGCAGAGGCAGGTGATGTCCTTCAGCTCATCGAGGAAATTCAGGCGGAAGCCATGGACAGGCGGGGGATAGAATTACAAACGGAGATTCAGGTTCTCGGTGAGGATGAGGTTAGTTTCTAGGAATAACAGGAGACCTGAATTGGGTTCTGCGATTTCCATAAGCAGGATGGCATGATGGGGGGCCTGTAAGGAAGCCTCCCAAAGCTCTCGACCGTGAGGCCCGGACCTTTTAGGCTGTTGCCGGACAATGGATGATTCGGTGTTGATTGCAGTATTGATGGGGGGCCCTGGGTCTGAGAGGGAGGTTTCGCTTAACTCGGGTCGAGCTGTACTGTCCGCCCTGCAGGAGGAGGGCCTGAGTGCGGTAGGTGTGGATGTGGTTGATACTGCTCCCGTTCTGCCCGAAGGGGTAGGGCTGGCCTTCAACGTGATTCACGGAACCTTCGGAGAGGACGGGGCTCTTCAGGGTTACCTGGAGGAATTAGGAGTAGCGTATACCGGCGCAGGTTCTCAGAGCAGTGCACTTGCCTTTGACAAGGTGAGGAGCAAGTCACGTTTTGAGGAGGCGGGAATTCCCACTCCTGCATTTGAAATACTTGACGTCTCAAATCACCGGAGGCTTCCGCTGATGGAGCTTCCCTATGTAGTGAAGCCGCCGCGGGAGGGATCCAGTGTAGGAGTGCATATTGTTCGCACCTCGGAAGAAGCAGAGGCCGCGCTGGAAGATGCCGCACGCTTTGGCAACGAAATCCTGGTTGAGCAATTCGTGGAGGGGAAGGAACTCACGGTTGGAATTGTTGGAGAGGAGATTTTCCCGGTCGTACATATAGTCCCGCGTGAGGGCTTTTACGATATGCGCAACAAGTACCCGTGGATGGGCGGCAAAGGGGCGACAGATTACTATTGCCCTGCAGATTTGGACGCAAAAACCACGAAAATAGTGCAGGAAGTCGCGATGGAGGCTCACAGGGCACTGGGAATTGAGGTTTACTCCCGGGTCGATGTCCTGCTAGATTCCTTAAGTAATCCTTATATTCTGGAAGCAAATACGATTCCCGGGATGACGGCGAGCAGCCTTCTGCCGAAGGGTGCTGCGGCAGCTGAGCCAGGTTATGGCTTTGGAGCCCTATGCCATCGGATCGGGGAGCTTTCTTTATCCCTACGCTCAAGCGATGCCCCGTCATAAGACTTCCCGATTCAATCACCCTGGTCCCGAGCGCCGTCTCCACCTGAAGGTTAATTCACCGCGAATCTTCTGTTTCAGTTGTCTGCGCCATGTGAGGCGCCTTGGGAAGGTGCTCCTGCTCGGAACGCTACTGGGCGTAGCTATCTGGGGAGTTCGATCTGGGATGCGTGAATTTTTTGTTGAGAATGATGAGTTCCACCTCCGTCATCTGGACGTGGAGAGCAATGGGGAGATGACTGCGGAGCACTTCAGTCGGGTCACCGGCATGGATCCGAGTTCCAGCATCTTTGCGCTCAAGTTACGGGAAATGAAGACGCAGCTCCTGAAACGTCCCGGGATAGAGAAGGTGGAGTTGAGCAGGCGACTTCCCGGGACATTGCGGGTCAAGGTTGAAGAACTTCGGCCAATAGCGTGGCTGGAATGCCGTCCACTGGGAATCATTGGGCGGAATCCGGTTGCGGGGATTTTACTCGATCAAAATGGGGTCTGTTTTCCATGCGATGCGTGGTGGGAAGAGAAAGCCCGTCAGCTCCCCGTTCTGCTGGTAAACCGGGTCAAGGAGGGGGATGTGACAATCGGCAAGGAGATTCGACACCATCAGGCGAGACGAGCGCTGGAGCTGATCAGGCTTTCGCAGCAGGAATTATCTGGAACGGAATGGTCCCTGCCGGTGGTTGCGGTGCGCAATGACTACTCGCTGGAGGCGGTGACCAATACGGGTGTTCTGGCAACTTTCGGAATGTATGGTCAGGAGGAGCAACTGGAAAACCTGGTTGCTCTGATGCGCGCTACCTCGGAGAAGGGACATGCGATGGAAATGGTAAATCTCATCCCCAGGCGCAATATTCCAGTGGTGGCGAGGGCGGAGGGGGGGGCTGCTCCGCGGCCCCACAGTCGCTTGCAGCGGGATATCAAGGCCCTCCTCCGTCAGTAAAGGCATTCATTGCGAGTTCATGGGATTACGACACAGAGTGAAGAAAAATGGGTAAGCCTCGCATCCATGTTGGCCTGGAAATAGGAACCACCAAGACGGTTCTGGTGGCGGCGGAAGTAAAGCCCGATGGCTCGGTTAAGATCCTGGGTCTGGGTGAAACCAGTTCCGCGGGTGTCCGGAAGGGGGAAATTGTCGACTATCCGCAGGTTAGAGCCTGTGTGAAGGCGGCTCTTTTGAAAGCTGAAGACATAAGCGATGTCGATATCGGAAGCGTATTTCTGGCGGTAACGGGATCTCATATTCAAGGATTGAATAACCGTGGCACATATAGATTGCCGGAAGGAGAACCGGAGATTCGTCCCCGGCACGTGGATGAGGTCAAGGAGATCGCCAGCGATATCGCCATACATAGCGAGCACGTCTATCTGCATAGTCTGATCCGCCACTATACCGTGGATGGACAACCGCATGCTACCATGCCGACAGGTCTGCTGGGCAAGACTCTGGACGCTGAGTTTCACATTGTCCACGGGGTCCGGACACGCGTTCAGAACAGCATGAAGTGCGTGCGGGAAATTCCCCTTGATGTTGATGATGTGGTATTTGCTCCTATTGCCTCTGCCCAGGTTGTCCTGGAACGAAGGTGGAAGGAGGCCGGGGCGCTCGTCCTGGATATTGGAGGGGGCACCACCGATTATGTACTCTATCTCGATGGTGCCATTCTTGCTTCCGGTTGCATCCCGGTGGGAGGTGACCATGTGACTAATGATATTCACCTGGTTACGCACATCCCTCTCTCAAAGGCTGAGCAGGTAAAGAAAACAGAGGGGGATGCGTCAGGGGACCCGTTGAAGGCGGAGGGAGTGGTCAGCGTCCCTGATGAAGGGGGCTTTCAGGAGGTGGAGATCAAGAGGCAGATTCTCAATGATGTGATACGCATGCGGTTTCAGGAGATGCTGGAACTTGTGAAGGAGCGCCTTCCCCAGGAAAGCCTGATGCGCGTGGGAACGGGAGTCTTTCTGACCGGTGGTTCGAGTCAGATGAATGGTCTAGGGGAATTGGCCCAGGATGTTTTCGGCTTGCCCGTTCAAAAGCCGGAGAGCCCCGACGTCAGTGGGGTTCACGCCTATTTCAAGGATCCGCAATACTCAACAGCTCTGGGATTAATACGCTATGCGCAGATTCTGGAAGAGGAGCGTCCAGATGCCTCATCACTGAGAAAGGTGGGTGGTTTTTTACGTTCGCTCTGGCCATTTGATAGATGATTCCCCTTACTTGGTCCGCAAGTAGTCCCGACATGATTCCTTACGAGAGAGTTCGCCAGCAGACCATCCCGAATTCAGCCGTCAAAATTATTGGGGTGGGGGGCGCCGGGGCTAACATGCTGGATCGGATCGCCCTTGATGGAATGGAGGGGGCGGAACTCCTGGCCTGTAATACGGATGTGCGGACGCTGACCAGTTCTGTTGCACCAGAGAAGATCCAGTTAGGGCGTAACCTTACTAAAGGATTGGGCTCGGGGGGAGATCCGGCCCTGGGGTATCAGGCGGCTCAGGAGGCGGAACTGGAAATTCGCGACGCATTGCGTGATCGCAAGATTATCTTCATTTGTGTGGGGCTGGGTGGCGGCACCGGTTCCGGAGCTGCGCCTCTGGTGGCCCGGTTAGCAAGGGAGCAGGGAGCCTTCACGGTGGTGTTTGCCACGACCCCCTTCAATTTTGAGGGGGCGCGTCGACGGGAGCAGGCGGAGGGCGCTCTTAATGAGCTGTCTTCCCTCGCGAATGCCCTGATCACCTTCGACAACACCAGAATGGGTGAGCTCGTCCTCGCCAAGCAGGGTGTTCATGAGGCTTTTTCGGCGGCTGACCGGATGATTTCTGAGAGTATCCGGGCTGTGACCCGGATTGTCATGCGTCCGGGCCTTGTCAATATTGGTCTGGATGACCTGATGGCAGCCCTGAGTTCGCCCAAGTCACGTTGTCTTTTCGGGTCGGGTATTGCTCATGGTGAGAATCGTGCTCAACAGGCCCTGAAGAATGCCCTGGTCAGCCCGCTTCTTGATCGGGGAAGTCTACTCCATGACACCGACACGGTTCTTGTGCATGTCTGCGGAGGAGAGGATATGACTCTTTATGAGCTTGAGTTGCTGATGAGAGGGTTGAGTAAACATGTTCCCGAGACGGCACAGATTCTCTTTGGAACTTCTGTGGATCCTGCAATGGCCGAGGCGCTTAGTGTCACCCTTGTGAGCTCTCTTCCGGAAGAGCGTCTCCTTGGGGAGTCTTCCGAACGTCAGGTTGAGAGTCTTGCTCCGGAACCTGACTCTGGTGCATTAGAGGACGTCAAGCCCGACTCTGCGGGTGTGGACCTGGACGAAGGAGGTGGCGCTTCGGGCTTCGTCTCAGGAAGGGGTGAAGAACAGGACCTGCCCCCGGACTCAGATCCTGTCCGCGATTCGTTGACGGAGTTGGACGCTCTGCCGGAAGCTGATCTCGACATGCTGCCGGACATCAGTGCGGACAGGGTGGTTTCGGATTCGCTACCTGAAGGAGCTTCAGAGTCACCACCAAGTGGGCGCAAACCCCGGGTGAAAATCAGGAATTTCGATCCGGGTGAGGATGAGGCATTGGATGACCTGCCTCAGGCGTCTGAAGCCGGGCCTAATGTAAGGATGAGGGTAAAGCTTCCTCCTGTTTCTGACGCTTCAGTGGAGGGAGATGTCTTTTCTGCTTCGGAGGAGATGAATCTTGAAGATGAGGCAGAGGATATTCGTCGTCCTGTTCCTATTGAAGCTGTGCCCAGCCTTGCTGATACGGGGCAATCTCTCGATCTCGGGCAAGAGGATGAGGTCGCTTCCCCGGAGGAGATGGAATCTGCTACGGGTCCGGCGCCTATCAAGACTGAGTCTCTGGAAGAGATCCAGGCCTCCGCGCAGTCCAAGAGACCACAGGATGAACTGGCTCTTGATGGTGGGCCGAAAGGGAGATTCGAAGGGGAGGAACCTAATCTTATCGAAGGGGAAGACCTCGATATTCCTCCCTTCCTCCGCAAGAAAAAGTAGGGTCACTGCGGTTTCCAACGGAGAAGTAAGTCGGAATCGATGACCTCTCAGGAGGGGTTTAAACCCTGGAGGGATGTTTTTTCCGCGTTGGCTATCTCTTGGCCTTTTTCAGGTGGCTGACCCGCGATGTGTAAAAAAGCCTCCGGGACTCCCGTGCCAGCCTCGCGTCCATAGCTCTTGCGGTGCTCGCGGCTCCGGGTACAAGCTGGTCGGGCGGGGAGAAGGGAGTCTGAAGGGTATAATTCCGTAAGCGGGGAGGAATTGAAGGTTATTTCGTCATTCCGGTGCTTGCATTTAAGGCAGAAATCCGGAGTCTCCCCGCTTCCCGCAGCAAGGCCTTGATGAGTCACCGTGGGAGGCGGCCCATCGCCAATGATTCCATGACTGAGCATATTCGCAACATCGCTATTATTGCCCATGTTGATCATGGGAAAACTACCTTGGTTGATGAATTGCTGAAGGCCGGGGGAGCAGTGGAGGCCCACCAGCAACTTGAGGAACGTGCCATGGATTCGATGGACCTTGAACGGGAAAAGGGAATCACGATCAAATCGAAGAACACTGCGGTGAAGTGGGAGGATAAGACCATTAATATCGTGGACACCCCTGGCCATGCCGACTTCGGCGGAGAGGTCGAACGGGTGATGCGCATGGTGGACGGCGTTCTCCTGGTGGTTGATGCCTTTGAGGGCCCCCAGGCCCAGACCCGGTTTGTCCTGCGTAAGGCTCTAGCCGAAGGGATCCTTCCTATTCTCGTGATCAACAAGATCGACAGGGAGTCGGCAGACCCCCTTGCAGTCCAGGACCAGGTTCTGGAGTTGCTGCTTGAACTTGGGGCCACGGAGGAGCAGTTCGAAGCCCCTGTTCTCTATGGAAGTGCCAAGGAAGGATATTTCGTCAAGGATCTCAAGGGGGATAAACGTGACAGTGTGAAGCCGCTGATCGAAGTGATCCTCGACAGGGTGCCTCCGCCTCAGGTTGATTCAGGTGCGCCCTTCCGGATGCTGGTAAGTAATATTGACTGGGACGATTACGTTGGTCGGATTTCCCTTGGGCGAGTCGAATCAGGGGAGGTGAGAAAGGGGGACGCTCTCTGGTTGATGAGGAAGGATGGGAGCAAGGTGCGCAGTAAAATCACGAAGGTGTTCGAGTATGCAAGGCTCGGGACTCAGGATGCGGCAGTAGGAGAGGCAGGAAACATCGTGGGGTTGGCGGGATTTGAGGATGTGGATATTGGAGAAACCCTCGCAGCGTCAGAACAGGCAGAAGCCCTGCCCTTCGTTGCTATCGACCCTCCTACCGTTCAGATGCAGTTTGCGGTGAATGACGGCCCCTTTGCGGGACGCGATGGAAGGAACGTTACTTCCCGTGCAATCTGGGATCGCCTGCAGAGGGAGGTGAAGACAAATGTCTCCATTGAAGTGAGCGAATCGGGACAGGCGGGAGTATTCAATGTGTCAGCTCGAGGAGCCATGCAGATTGCTGTCCTGGTGGAAACCATGCGCCGTGAGGATTATGAGGTTCTTGTTTCCCGGCCCACTGTGATTACGCACTATGAGGAGGGAGTCGAGTTGGAGCCCTTTGAAACTCTTTATCTGGAGCTCCCGGCCGATGTGACGGGAGGCGTGATTCAGACTCTTGCTAACCGCAAGGGAGTGGTGGAGGTAATGGAGCCCCGGGGGAGTATGAGCTATCTGGAAGTAACCATTCCTACCCGGGGGCTGATTGGCTTCGAGTTTGAGCTGATGAATCTGACCAGTGGGCATGGGGTGATGTCCCATCTCTTCAAGGAATACAGGCCGGTAGTAGGAAAGATTCGTTCCCGGGAGCAGGGTTGTCTTGTTTCGATGTCGACCGGAACGGCGATGGCCTACTCCCTCGAAGGACTGGAGGAGCGAGGACGTCTTTTTGTCGAGCCCTCTGATGAGGTCTATGAAGGGCAGATTGTAGGGGAAAACGCACGTTCCGGGGATCTCCCGGTTAACCCCACAAAGAGTAAGAATCTTACCAATCATCGCTCCGCGACAAAGAGTATCGATGAAGGTCTTCGCCCAGCGATCAAGATGAGCCTCGAGCGTGCCATCGAATACATCGAGCCTGATGAATTTGTGGAGGCTACGCCCAGCCTGATTCGTCTTCGCAAGCGTGTCCTCTGCCCGCATGAGCGGAAGAGGAGCCAGAAGGGGAGTTAACACCCTAGGGCTGATATCCCAGCCATGGGCCTAGCCACTTCTCGCACTCGGCTGGAGTCATACCCTTACGTTTGGCGTAGTCCTCTATCTGATCCTGCTGCAGGGCATTGATGGCGAAGTAGCGACTCCCCGGGTGAGAGAAATAGAGGCCGCAAACAGCTGCGCCCGGATGCATGGCCTGGGACTCGGTCAGGGTCACCCCGGTGGCTTCGCTGGCCCCAAGAAGTTCGAAGAGGAGGGGCTTTTCGGTGTGATCAGGCTGAGCAGGGTAGCCCGGGGCAGGACGGATTCCCTGATAGTTTTCCTTGATGAGTTCCTCGTTGGAAAACTGGTTAGGGTTCTCAATTCCCCAGGCGACTCGTGCACGGTGGTGCAGTAACTCCGCAAATGCCTCTGCGCAGCGGTCGGCCAAAGCCTTGACCATGATGGCTTGGTAGGGGTCGTGTTCTTTTTCCTCCAGTTCCTGCGCCCATTCGTCAGCTCCATGGATGCCGACGACAAATCCACCAAGATAGTCAGCAACAGAGTGGTCGTCGCTGAGAAAATCAGCGAGAGCGTAGTGCGGCTTGCCGCTACTCTTATCCAATTGCTGGCGAAGGGTGTGCATGCGAACCCTCTCCTCCGAGCGGTCATCGCTGGTCCATGCTATCAGGTCATCACCCTCGGAGTTAGCGGGAAAAAAACCAAAGATGCCCCGGGCCGTGAAGCGTTTTTCGGCAACGACCTGCTCGATGAGATCCCAGGCCTCGGAGTAGAGTCGGGCAGCCTCCCTGGCCTGGTCCGGATTACGGGTCCTGAGTTCCCTGGTCTCCGGATCCCAGACTCCGCGCAGTTCCCAGGCATGGAAGAAGGGAGACCAGTCAATATAGTTGGCTAGCTCCCGGATGGATTGGCGTTCGATTATCCGGGTGCCTGTGAATTCCGGGACAGGAGGAGTATAGTCATCCCATCCACCATCGAAGCGGTTGGAGCGGGCCTCGGCCAGCGGAATGGTCTTCCTCTGGTCGCCACCGGAAAAGGAAAGGCGATGTTTCTCATGGCGGGCTTCATTTGCCGCGGTGAATTCGTCACGCTGGTTTTCACTGAGGAGGGAAGTAGTCACCGGAACGGACCGGGAAGCATCAAGCACGTGGACGACGGATCCGGAGTATCCGGGGGCGATCTTGATCGCGGTGTGGGCGGCCGAGGTGGTGGCGCCACCTATGAGAAGGGGGAGCGTAAAGTTTTCACGCTCCATTTCGGAGGCTACATGCATCATCTCATCGAGAGACGGAGTAATTAGCCCGGAGAGTCCGATGATGTCAGCACCCACCTCCCGGGCAGTGGACAGGATCTTCTCACAGGGGACCATCACTCCAAGGTCGATAACTTCGAATCCGTTGCAGGATAATACTACGCCAACGATGTTCTTGCCTATATCGTGCACGTCACCCTTGACCGTGGCCATCACTACCTTGCCGGCTGAGCGTTGACCTGGATTGGCAGCCTTTTCCTCTTCCATGAAGGGGGTGAGCCAGGCCACCGCCTTCTTCATGACCCGGGCGGACTTGACTACCTGGGGCAGGAACATCTTTCCGGCTCCAAAGAGGTCTCCCACAATTGACATGCCGTCCATTAGAGGGCCCTCGATGACCTTGAGCGGTCGCCCATGCTTCAGGCGAGCCTCCTCCGTGTCAGCCTCGATGAACTCGGTAATTCCCTTGAGCAGGGCATGCTCGAGACGTTTTTCTACTGGTTGCTCCCGCCACCTGAGGTCGATTTCCTGTTCCTTTCCCTTCTGCCCTCTGAACTGCTCGGCGAGTTCCAGGAGTCTGTCGGTGGCATCGCTTCGCCGGTTGAGGATCACGTCCTCTACGCCTTCAAGAAGGTCTGGAGCAATTTCGTCATAAACTTCAAGCATTCCCGCGTTGACGATCCCCATATCCATTCCGGCGCGGGTAGCGTGATACAGGAAGGCCGAGTGCATGGCTTCCCGGACCACGTTGTTGCCCCGGAAGGAGAACGAGATATTGGAGACCCCCCCGGAAACCCGGGCATGAGGAAGGCTTTCCTTGATCCAACGGGTTGCCTCGATGAAGTCGACGGCGTAGTTGTCATGTTCCGGGATTCCGGTGGCGACCGTCAGAATGTTAGGGTCGAAGATGATGTCCTCGGGAGGGAAATGCACCTCATCGACGAGGATGCGGTAGGCACGTTTGCAGATTCGGATCTTGTCCAGGTATGTTGCCGCCTGTCCCTGCTCATCAAAGGCCATCACCACTACGGCGGCTCCGTAACGGCGGATTACATGGGCCTGCTCCCTGAAGCGCTCCTCTCCCTCCTTGAGTGAAATTGAATTCACGATTCCCTTTCCCTGCAGGCACTTGAGGCCAGCCTCGAGGATCTCCCACTTGGAAGAATCGATCATGAAAGGGACCCTCGCGACATCCGGTTCTCCCTGCAGGAGTTGGAGGAAGCGGGTCATCATGGCGACGCCATCAATGAGGCCCTCGTCGAAACAGATATCGATGACATTGGCGCCATTGCTGACCTGCTGGCGGGCGACTTCGGTTGCAGCCTCCAGTTTTCCCTCCTTGACCAGTTTGCGAAAGCGGGGCGAGCCAGCCACGTTGGTTCGCTCCCCAATCATGAGAAAGTTGGCGTCCGGACCGTGGACGTAAGCGTCCGTGCCGCTGAGTTGGAGAGGTCGGGTGTCCGGAGTCATCAGCCTGAGGGGAGAAGTAGTTCAGGCAGGAAGAGGGCGGGGGGCATGAGGCTTGAGAGCCTCGGAGATTGCAGCGATGTGCTCGGGAGTATTACCGCAGCATCCTCCGGCAATATTAAGCATTCCAGCCTGTGCGAAATCAGCCATGTAAGCAGCCATGTCATCGGGTTCGAGATCGAATCCGGTGGGAGCGAGTGGATTGGGTAAACCTGCATTTGGGTAACAGGAAGTAAAGCAGTTCGCTGAATCTGCCAGTTCCGCGATGAAGGGGCGCAGGACATCGGGGCCCTCACAGCAGTTCAGTCCGACCGCAAGGGGTTGGACATGCTGCACCGCGATCCAGAAAGCTTCGATGCGCTGGGCGGAGATGAGGGTGGCCCCTCCACTCCCCACTGCCGCGGAGATGACCAGGGGAAGAGAGACCCCGGTCTCTTCGAAAAGCTTCTGGAGGGCCACGAGGGCGGCCTTCGCGTTGAGAGAGTCAAAGATCGTCTCCACGAGGAGAAGATCACATCCTCCTTCGACGAGGGCACGGGCCTGATGCAGATAGCTGTCGTGAACCTGGTCGAAGGTAACGGGCCGGAAGGACGGGTCGTCGTGATCCGGAGCATTGCTCAGGGAGATGGTAAGGGGGCCGATCGCACCCGCAACATACCGGCGGATTCCGGTCTCGTCGGTAAGACGATCGGCCTGCTCACGGGCTAGACGGCTGCTTTCCAGGTTCAGGTCCTCCACGAGGGTGCGAAGGAATTCATTCTCGAGGATTTCCTGAAAGAAGTCCGGATCCTTGCGTCCTCCGCGCTCCCGGGGATCCTCCACGAAAAACTCAGCCTGCGACAGGGTGGTGGCGGAGAAGGTATTGGTCTCGATGATGTCCGAGCCGGCCTCGAGGAAGCGTTTATGAATATCGCCGATGGTATCGGGCTGGGTCAGGGAGAGGATGTCCCCGTTATTCAGAAGGTCTTTCGGTGCGTCCGCAAAGCGCTGGCCCCGGGCGCCCTTTTCGTCGAGACCATATTCGCGGATCGTCGTTCCCATGGCCCCATCGAGGATGGCAATCCGTGAGGTCAGGAGATCCTGCAGATGGACAGTGGAATCCGGTCTCATTCCGGCAAAACGCTAGGGTCTCTGCCGAACAATCGCAATAAACAAATCAACGAATCCCGATATGTTGATATGTAATTTAGAGCAAAATGGGCCTGTTTTCTTGAGAAGAGGAACTTCGACGGGACTGGCCCGCCTTCTACTTA
>Ga0163180_10000549_pt1 | contig 21924 bp, 24 predicted proteins | sample AtlANTMetagenome_2_FD_109647 | JGI IMG/M metagenome (GOLD analysis project Ga0163180, IMG submission 109647) | Marine eukaryotic phytoplankton communities from the Atlantic Ocean - Atlantic ANT 4 Metagenome | ecosystem: Environmental > Aquatic > Marine > Oceanic | place: North Atlantic Ocean...
CAATTAAATTTAAACTTTTATAAGGATCAATTACATGCAAATTTCAGCTAATAGCCAAGTGCAAATGCAAGCATACAACAAAACACAACAATTACAGCCTGCGGCTGAACAAACTGCTAGCACTAAAACCCTACAATCTGATACAGTAAGTTTCTCGCAAGAAGGTTTAAGTGCGGCCAGTGCTGATTTAAGTCGTGCGGCAATATTAGTAGACCCGCCAGCTAAGCCAAAGTAATAATTTAAGGCGTTTAATGTTTTTACAAAATTTATTTGGGTTATTTTCTCTCTCTGCATTTTTTATGTGGGGATTTTTAATGGCCTTTTTTTTTAATGTATTTATTTACGCAATAGGTTTAAAAAAAGGCACCACCCTTTTATTTAGCTCTTTTGTAATGATGTGTTCATACACCCTATCAGATTATTTTTTTACATGGCTTTCAATTAAAAATTCACTCTATATACAATTTGCCTTGTATGACATTGCGACTATTTCTGCACTTATTCTCGTTTATAAAATAGTAAAAAAAACTACACCATCATTTTTATATTTAGTACTAGGCCTCAGCATCAATACCATCTTCTTCCTATTGATGTACATAGACGGGAGTACATTTGGAAACAATCAGCATTGGTGGTTTAGGGAAGTATTCATTTACACTGTCAACTTAATAGACATTACGATGATTGTTGCATTAATAGTTGATAGAGATATCTTAGGGCTGCATAAACTTAAAAATGCAATCCGCACATTGCTAAATCCAAGCGCTAATTCAAAAATGCCCTAGCTTAAAATTATTTTTTATTTTTGCGATGAAAAAACGTCAAATCATAAATTAAAGTACGGCAGCTTTACTCCAAGTGACTATGGTACGACTAGCAGCCATTATAAAGTATTAAGCCACATGTCACTCAGCTTTAGAATGTAAAATAGAAGCATACTCCTAAAACTTGGTAAACAACTAAATCATGAAACGCTTTAAAACTAGCCCCAATTATCTATGTAAATTAGTGCATTTTTATAATGGGTATTTTTAATGACTTTTTTATTCTGCTTGCTTTCAAACATATACAAACCTATCAAATTAAATGCGCATTTACCGGCCAGAATGACCTGCTTTTATTACATTAGCTATTATTATGTTAGATGATCTGATGTTAAGGCCAGATGTAAGTTTTTATATTGGGGCATTGGTGCAGTGGGGGTTTTTAATGGCTTTTTTGTACTCATTAGTTTCTAGCATTAACACACCTGACAAAAAGCGTGTTTGGTTATCTTTAGTGATGACGGTTTCATATCTATCAAGCCTTTTTATAGATATTCAAACAATTCAGTACCTCGATTTTTTTTATTTTGATATAGCTACTATTTTTGCCCTAGTGGTACTTAATTTATTTATTAAAGAGAGGCTTATATCCGCCTATTTATTAACGGGGCTCTCAGTGAATGCTATCCTATTTTTAGGAATGCATTTAGATACCGTGGTTTATAATAACTACGAACCGTGGCTTTTTACAGTACTTTACTCTTGGCTAGTTAATTTTAACGACTTTGCCATGGTTGCCGTTTTCTTCATTAAAAAAGACTTCTTGGGTTTGGTTAAAGCAAAATCATACATACACAAACAATTGAGTCGAAGTTTATAAATGCTTGAACATGCCACATTAATGCTTGGTTCAATCAATGACCATTTGAGTATTTTTATCACATATTTTTTTGCTGTTGCATTTCTTTATAATTTAACAATAAACATAAATGTTAAAAACAGAAGCGTTATGTTTCTGTCTTTAATAATGATGGTGTCGTATACGCTGACCTTAATAATGGGAAAAGCGCAGTTAATGATTACGACTTCGTTTTATTTAGATTTTGCTCTATCTGACGTGGTTGCTATTTTTGCAATCGTGACCTTTTCACACTTTTACAAAGCGCCTTACTCAATTGCATATTATTATCTTATTCTTGGTTTGAGTCTTAACGCTATGCTGTTTTTGGTTATGCATTACGATTATGCTGTTTCGGCTAATTATGATTATTGGTGGGTTTGGGGGTTGTATGCTATTGGACAGGTTTCTAGTGATACAATAATGGCTTTAGTACTCATTATTAATAAAGATGTTTTAGGTTTGGTTAAATTGAAAAATGTTGTGTTGAATCGAAAAGCACCGGTGGCTAGGTAATGGGGAGTTTTTTGGAGGACTTATTTTGGAGTCTCGCTGAAATTAGTGAGCTTTTGGGTATACTTATTACGTGGTTATTTGTTTTTACATTTTTATATAATCTGTCTGCGGCCATCAATAAATCAGACAACAGTCGCACTCAACTGTCATTCATTATGATGGTTTCTTATACGTTGAGTTTGTACATAGACATGTATACTCCATTACTGTACCTACAATTATTTGCTTTTGATGTTGTAACCATTGCCGTTATTTTTATCTGGCAGCTGTGCTTAGGTAAAGTGATCCCTATTGGTTTTTATTATTTAATTGTAGGGCTCTGTATTAATGCCGCGCTTTTTATGGCCATGCATATTGATATAATAGTAAACCTAAATTATGAAATTTGGTGGTTATGGATGCTTTATGGCTTTTCAACACTTATCGTTGATTTCATAATGGCTGTAGTACTTATTGTTAATAAAGATATTTTAGGGTTGGTTAAATTAAAAAATGTTATGTTGAATCGTAAAACACAGGCAGTTATGTAATGGGGAATAGATTGGAAGACTTCTTCTGGTTTATGGTCTCTATCGGTGAGCTTTATGGTATTTTTATTACTTGGCTATTTGTTTTTACTTTTTTATATAATTTGTCTGCGGCTATTAATAAACCGGATAATAGCCGAACTCAACTGTCATTCATTATGATGGTTTCTTATACGTTGAGTTTATATATAGATATAAGCCAATACTCTGCTCACCTTCAGGTGTTAGCTTTTGATGTAGTTACCATTGCCGTTATTTTTATTTGGCGGTTTTGTTTTGTCAAAGTACCACCCATTGCTTTTTACTATTTAATTGCAGGGCTATGCATTAACGCATCGCTTTTTTTGGCCATGCATATCGATAATGGAATCAATCAAAATTACAAATTTTGGTGGTTATGGGGGGGATACTGTTTATTGATGCCTTTTGACGAATTAATCATGGCTTTAGTACTCATTATCAATAAAGATATTTTAGGCTTGGTTAAATTAAAAAATATTTTACTAAATCATAAATCAAAGCCGGTGAAATAAGGAAAGTGTAGTTTGGTAGACTTTATGTGGAGTCTCGCTGCAATAAGTGAGCTCATAGGTATAATTATTACGTGGTTATTTGTTTTTACTTTTTTATATAACCTTTCTGCAGCGATTAATAAACCTGATAATAGCCGAACTCAACTGTCATTAATTATGATGGTCTCTTATACGTTGAGTTTATACATAGACGCTTATACTCCAGCGCCTTATCTTCAATTATTTGCCTTTGATGTCGTCACCATTGCCGTTATTTTTATTTGGCGGCTGTGCTTAGGTAAATTTATCCCTGTTAGCTTTTATTATTTAATAGTAGGGTTGTGTATTAATGCATCGCTTTTTATGGCCATGCATATTGATAGTATTATAAATCCAAATTGCGGGTATTGGTGGTTGTGGATGGTTTACGGTATCTCAACACTTATTGTTGATTTCATAATGGCTTTAGTACTCATTATCAATAAAGATATTTTAGGCTTGGTTAAATTGAAAAATGTTTTGTTGAATCGAAAAGCACCGGTGGCTAGATAATGGGTAGTTTTTTGGAAAATGTTTTTTTTAGTCTTGCTGAAATTGGTGAACCGCTTGGTATTTTTATTACGTGGTTATTTGTTTTTACTTTTTTATATAACCTTTCTGCAGCCATAAATAAACCTGATAATAGCCGCACTCAACTGTCATTCATTATGATGATTTCGTATTCGTTGAGTTTGTATATATATGCATATACGCCATCGGTGTATTTGCAATTATTTGCCTTTGATATCGCTACCATTATCGTTATTTTTATTTGGCGGAAGTGCTTTGGTAAAATCATACCAATTAGTTTTTATTACTTAATAGTAGGACTCACTATAAATGCGACACTTTTTATGGCGGTATATATTGAATCAATTGTAAAGCTATATGATGGATATTGGTGGTTATGGGGAGTTTACGGGTTGGTGGTGCCGCTTGTTGATATAACAATGGCTGTAGTACTTATTGCCAATAAAGATATTCTAGGCTTGGTTAAATTAAAAAACAGTGTACTCAATCGTAAAAAACAGGTTTCTGTTTAATGGGTAGTTTTTTGGAAGATTTCTTTTGGCTAATGGTTTCAATTGGTCAGCCTTTTGGTATTTTTACTACGTGGCTATTTATTTTCACCTTTTTATACCATTTGTCTGCTGCTATTAACAAAACCGATAATAGTCAAACTTACCTGTCATTCATTATGATGGTTTCGTACACTTTGTGTTTATACATAGATATGTATACACCGCTAAAGCATTTACAGTTATATATTTTTGATGCAGTTACGATTGCGGCCATTATTATTTGGCGCTATAGCCTAGGGAAAGTGATCCCTGTCAGCTTTTACTACTTGGTATGGGGGTTGTCTATTAACGCCACGCTTTTTCTGGCAATGCATGTTGATTTTATAGTAAACCCATATTGCGGTTATTGGTGGTTATGGGGAGTTTACGGGTTAGTGATGCCGCTTGTTGATATAACAATGGCTGTCGTACTTGTTACTAATAAAGATTTGTTAAAACTGGTGTGGTTAACTAAAAAACTAACCACACGTGCTTAATGTATTATTAGAGGCTCAATACCTCTATATATTTTGCTTTGATAAAGCACTCACTAGGCTTAATTAGTATTGCAGCCTACTTTTTCTTTGAGTGCTTTTACAATAATAGGGTCTACAAATTCGCTTACATCGCCATGATGACGCGCCACTTCTTTAACTAAAGTAGATGAAATAAAAGAATTCTTTTCAGCCGGTGTTAAAAATACACTTTCAAGGTCGGGGTTTAGGCGGCGATTCATGTTTGCTAATTGAAATTCATAATCAAAGTCAGACACCGCTCTTATACCGCGAATAAGTACGTGTGCATTGTGATCGCGTGCTAAATCGGCCAGTAATCCAGAAAAACCAATGACCTTTACATTATCTAAGTGGCTTAATATTGTGTTTGCTAGCGCCACACGTTCTTCAAGGTTAAAACATGGCTGTTTACTTGGGTTATTAGCAACAGCAACCAAAACAGTGTCAAACATTTTGGCAGCACGTTGTATTAGGTCTGTATGCCCATTAGTAAGTGGATCAAAAGTGCCGGGGTAAATTGCAGTAACGTTCATAAGGTTCACAAATTATAATTTTGTAGCAGTTTAACAGTGTTTACAGAACAAATCAGCCCAGTTGCTAGTGCAGCCATTAGCGGTAATTTTAAGCGTTGTTTAGGGCGTGTTTTAATTGTTGATTTTGTTTATACTGCCTATCCAAATTTGAGTGTAATGTAGCCAATAGACTATTTGAGTATTAGCATATGAATACCAAGGAAAAAATAATACACACCAGTATTTCGTTGTTTAATGAAAATGGTGAGCGTGCAATCACAACGAACCATATTGCATCGAGCTTAGGGATGAGTCCGGGTAATCTTTATTATCACTTTAAAAATAAAGAAGATATTATTCGCCATATTTTTGCGCTTTACCGTGATCACTTAAGTACACATTTTAAGCCTATTGATAAAGACGATGATGCATTTAGTCATTTAACTGCTTATCTCGACTCGCTATTTGAACTTATGTGGCGTTTTCACTTTTTTTACGACAACCTTGGCGATATCCTCTCTAGAGATACCGACTTAAAACAAGCGTATATTGATTTTCAGCTTGAGTTATTAGAGCAAGTTCGTAACGTTATTTTGGGATTGCGTGATAAAGGCATGATTGCCATTGACGAACAAGACGTGACCGAATTAGCCCACACGCTTAAACTCACTGTTAGCTTTTGGACACCTTACATAAAAGCACGAAGACCCAGTGGTTCGCTTGCTGAGCAAGATATTTATTATGGTATTTTAAAAGTATTGGCTTTATTTAGGGCCTACAGCACAGAAAAAAGCAGCGTACAGATGAACCAACTTCGCGAAAAGTACACGGCACTTGCACAGCAAGCACCGGCAGTAGCATAACGCTTGATTTATTGGCTGTTTCCTAGACGTTAAAATTTTTGCTATAATCGCGCGCCAAATGCCTGGGAGCGCGAATTCCCGCAGTCTAAGAGTGAACTATGCTTAAATTTATCGTCAAACTACACCCCGAAATAGCTATCAAAAGCCGCTCGGTTCGTAAACGCTTTACTAAAGTGTTAGAAAATAACATTAAAATTGTATTGCGTCGTATTGACGAAAAAGTACAAGTAAGAAACAACTGGGATAACATTTCAGTTGTCACCAAATTAACTGACGCGCAAACTCGGTTAGACTTTATTGATGGTTTGCAACGCATTCCAGGTATAGTGCAATTTATTGAAGTGACCGAAGTCGAATTTAGTACGTTGGACGAAATTTATCAAAAAACCTTTGAGTTAATTGGCCACACAATTGCGGGTAAAACATTTTGTGTACGTGCAAAACGTATAGGCCAACATGACTTTACCTCAACTGATTTAGAGCGTTACGTTGGTGGTGGTTTAAACCAACACGTTGAAGGTGCCCGCGTAAAACTTAGCCGCCCAGAGGTGACTATTCGTCTAGAAGTAAAAGATGACAAAGCCTACATTGTAACGCAAACACATTTGGGTATGGCGGGCTTCCCTTTGCCAACTCAAGAAGATGTGCTGTCGTTAATGTCGGGTGGGTTTGACTCAGGTGTTGCTAGCTACCAAATGATACGAAAAGGCGCGCGTACGCACTTTTTGTTCTTTAATTTAGGTGGCGCTGCCCACGAAATTGGCGTTAAACAAGCGAGTTACTTTTTATGGAAAAAGTACAGCTCTACTCATAAAGTAAAATTTATCACGGTCGACTTTGAACCTGTTGTTGCCGAGATTTTAGAAAACGTTGAGAACAGCCAAATGGGCGTTGTACTCAAGCGTATGATGATGCGTGCCGGTAGCGCAGTGGCCGAAAAGCTAAATATTCAAGCGCTTGTAACGGGTGAAAGTATTGGGCAGGTGTCCAGCCAAACGTTGGCTAATTTAAGTGTAATTGACCGCGTAACCGAAACCCTTATTTTACGCCCGCTAATTCAGCATGATAAGCAAGAGATTATAAACATTGCGCGCCAAATCGGTACCGCTGAAATGGCCGAAACTATGCCAGAATACTGTGGTGTTATATCTAAAAAGCCAACGGTAAAAGCAAAAATAGACTTTATTAAAGGCGAAGAAGAAAAATTCGACTTTGATGTACTTGATACCGTTATAGATAACGCGCGTGTTATGGATGTTCGTGATATCGACGTAGAAGCTAAGCAAGAGCTTAAAGAGGCTGAGTCGGTTGCCGATTTACCGCCAGGTTCAGTTGTTGTTGATATTCGCTCGCCAGAAGAAGAAGACGCGGCGCCGCTTGAAATTGAAGGTATTGAAGTAATTCACCTACCGTTTTTCCGCTTAGCTACGAAGTTTGGCGACCTACCAAAAGATAAAGACTACTACCTATATTGTGATAGAGGTGTAATGAGCCAGTTGCAAGCGCTTATTTTACACGAGCAAGGCTTTACAACTGTAAAAGTGTATCGTCCTTAAAGGGTAAGTAAATACGTTAATAGTTTATAAAGCGTGGTTTAAACCACGCTTTTTTTTGCCTGAATTTTAGCAAGTAACTCATTATTAGTTGGGGTTTTGATGTTGTAACGTTTGCCTTGCTCGCTAATATACCCACAAATAGCCATTATTTCTGTTGGCCTGTTATTAGCAATATCTTGCTGCATTGAAGAATAATTTTCAGCGGTAAGCGACATTACGGTGTAAGCGTTATTTAACGCATCAGCTAAAGCAATATTCAACCCTTTTACGTTAGCAACCCTACAGCCCTCATAGAGTAAACTCATTATCGTTGCGCTAAATGCAGGGGCACGCAATTGGCCGTTTTTTATATTGTGAAGTGCAGTTAGTGGGTTAATAGCCACATTAACCAACAGCTTTTCAAAGCGAAGTTGCTCAATGTTATTGACCATTTTTAAATTCGGAATTGCTTGAAGTAGTGGTGATATAAATTGTGGATTTTTAGCTGCAAGTTTATTACAGCCACCAATCACGCTTTGCCCTTCACCGGTATGTTGCACAATGTACTGGGTAGACTTAAATCCGGCCATGCTGGTGGTTAAAAAGTATAGTGCTTGCTGAGTGTTCAGCTGAGGAATAAGCTCTTCAATATTTCCCATTCCATTATGAGAAACGACTAATATTGAATTTGCAGCAAGATAAGGTTTTATTTGTGAAAATGCATCTTGAACCTGAAAAGCTTTAACTGTAAAAATAACAACATCATAACTAGGTTGTTGCGCCAGATCGCTTAAATTAATAAAGCGTGCATTAATGTTATGTGACGGGGCATTTTTACGGCTATAAAAACGCGTATTGCAGGTTGGTTTGCGTGTTAAAACATGAACATTATTTTTGTGACTTAAAAAGTGGCTTAGTAACAAGCCAATAGCGCCATCGCCTACAATTAAAATATTAGTCATAGGGATTCTTTTTTCGAGGTGTAAAAATAACTCTTAGTAAAAAATAACTAGCAGCACCAGCAAAATCAGCTATAAAATCGCCAATAGAGGCCTGCCTGTAGGGGAGTGCGTCTTGCATTATTTCAATTGATGCGCCGTAACCGGCCAATAACAAAATTTGTGCGTACAAAGGAAGCTTAAACGCTTTATCCATAATAATAGCAAGCACAAAAAAAATCCCAAAATGGGCTACTTTATCAATGTGTGGAAATAGGTTAGCTGCGCCTTTTATTTCTTTGGCAAATAAAAAAGTAAACGCTACGATGCTGAGCAAAAAAACAGCTTGGTAAACACGCCTTGTCACGTAAAATCCTAGAGTCGCTTAAAAAAGAAGCTTAAGTATATCAAACTAAATTAGTATCGCACCTGAACAAGATGCAGAAAAATGTAAAGATTTATAATTTTAGCGTTATAATTGCGCCATAAAATTAAGATTGAATAGTTAGGAGAAAACCAATGCCTTCATTTGATATTGTATCTGAAGTAGAAATGAACGAAGCACAAAATGCGGTAGATAATGCCAACCGTGAACTTGAGACTCGCTTTGACTTTAGAGGTGTTGATGCATCTATTGAGCTAAACGACAAAACAATTAAGCTAAAAGCTGAAGCTGATTCACAGGTTATGCAATTGTTTGATATTTTAGCGGGTAAAGTTTCTAAGCGTGGTATGGATGTAGCGAGCTTAGAGTTGCAAGATATTAGCCGTGCAGGTAAAAATGTTTTTCGTAACGTTGCGCTAAAGCAAGGTATTGAAAAAGATGTGGCTAAAAAAGTAGTAAAAGCCATTAAAGATTCTAAAGTAAAAGTGCAAGCGGCTATTCAAGGCGAGGAAGTACGCGTAACGGGTAAAAAGCGTGATGACTTACAAGCTGCTATGCAAGTGGTGCGTACTGCCGATTTAGGTCAGCCATTTCAGTTTAAAAACTTCCGCGATTAATTATAAAAGCCTTTTTGGGCGCTTTATAAATAAAAAGCCAAATAGCCGCGCAGGTTATTTGGCTTTTTTTATAAACGCTACATAGTTTTTGTTTTTAATTGATTCGCTTTTTAGCTGTATAGACGTCCGTTGACATTTTTTATTAAACTCCTCACAATAGCGGCCTATTTTCAAGGTGCTTATTAATCTTTTCAATGGTTTGATTTTTTTAATAAGATAATCGGGAAGTTGGTGCGTTTTCATGATGACTACAATCCCAACACTGCCCCCGCAACGGTAAAGTAATGCATAAAGCTATGTACTTACTGAGTCCGGAGACCGGCCTTGATGTAATCTTACTTAGTTCTTTGCGGTGGGCAAAGAAGGGGAACTTCATGTTAAAAAAAACAACTCTTGGCGTTGCAATTACTGCTGCGCTGTCACTATCTGTATCTGCTGCAGATCAATCAATCGAAACCATTACGGTAACCGCTAATAAGTTTGAACAATCAATTACTGATGTATTAGCGAGTGTAAATGTTATAACTCGTAATGACATTGAAACCAGTAATGTTCGCGACTTACCAACGCTACTCACCACTCAAGTTGGGTTTCAGGTCAACCCTAACGGCGGTTTTGGTCAAAATGCCGGTGTTTCATTGCGCGGTACAGGGTCAGGTGATACGCTCATTTTAATAGACGGTGTACGCACCGGTTCGGCAACGCTTGGTCAAAAAGCATTAAGTAATGTGCCATTAAATAGTATTGAACGCATAGAAATAATTAAAGGTTCACGTGCAGCTATTTATGGCTCTGATGCGTTAGCAGGTGTTATTAATATTATTACTCGGGAGTCAGATAACCTTTCGGTCAGTGCTACGTTTGGATCTGACGCGTACCAAGACTACCAGATTGCTGGCTCTGTAAAAGCAGGCGATGTAACAACGGCTTTTAATGCAGGATTTGAAAAAACAGACAACTTTGATGTACTTCAGGGCGCAGCACCCGATGAAGACGGTTTTGAAAATAAAAACCTTGGCTTTAAAGTAAACTACACCGACATACATTTCGGCAACTTTAAGTTGCTAGGGCAATACAGCGAAGGCTTTGCTGATTACGACAGCCGCTTTAGTCCTGCCGATAGTACGATTGAGCGAGGGGATTTTAAAAATTACCAGCTTTCGGCTGGTTGGAATAAAGACTATAAAAATCAAACTCACAGCCTTGATATAGCATTTGCAACGGATGACTCAGACAATCGTTATGTTGATTTTTCTCAAGGGCCAACTACAAGTACGTTTGTTACTAAGCGCTCACAAATTGACTACAACGGCCAATACCGCTTAAACGACACGTTAAACATTAGTGGTGGTATTAATTGGTACAATGATGACGTATCACAAAGCTCAACCACGTTTGAAGTGCAAGAGCGTGATGTATTAGCTGTATTTGTTGGCGCATATTACGATGCGGACGAGTTGCTTGCCAATTTAACTGTTCGTCAAGATGACGATGAGCAATTTGGTAATGAAACAACGTACACAGCGGCAGCTGGCTATCACTTATCTGAAGACGCAACTTTCAGAATAAGCCAAAGCACGGGCTTTAAAGCGCCAACATTTAATGATTTGTACTTTCCTCTTTACGGCAATGCCAATCTTCAACCTGAAACGTCAGTGAATCGTGAGCTTGGCTTAAACGTCGACTTTGATACTGTGCGTGTCGATGTCGCTATTTTTAGAAATGAAATTGAGGATAAAATTGATTATGACGCTAATTTTGCACTCACCAATATTAATGAAGCCCAATATGAAGGTGTTGAATTTAGTTTAGCCAATCAAATTTTGGGTTTTGATAGTAATGTGAATTTTGCTTACCTAAGTGCCGAAGATAAAGAAACAGGCGAAGCGCTTAGAAACGTTGCCAAACGAACCTTTAATTGGGAGCTTACAAAACAGTTTGGTGCATTTGATACAAGCATAGCAATGCAATATCGCGGTGAGCGAGCAGGGGCGGTTTCGCAATTGGGTTCGTATACGCTTTGGAATTTAGCAGGCAATTACCAAGTAAATGATGAAATTACGGTGTCGCTTCGTATAGAAAACGTATTTGATAAGGAATACAACGCAGTCGATTCTAACGCTGATTTTACAACAGGGCAGGTGTATTACTACAACACGCCAGAGCGCCGCTTTTTTGCTGGCATAGATTACCAGTTTTAAATAATCTAAATAAAAAGCCCGATTTTACCGGGCTTTTTTGTGTTTTTACTCAGCTAAAAACTCTTTAAATACGGTTTCAAACTTATGTAATTTTGGTGCGATTAACATACTGCAATAACCCTGTTGAGGGTTTTCGTTGTAGTAATCTTGATGATAGTGCTCAGCAGGGTAGTATGTTGTCACCGGGCTGACTTCGGTAACAATAGGCTCACTAACATGGGTTTGTAGCTGTTCAATCATAGTGTTAGTAAGCGCAAGTTGTTCGTCATTATGGTAATAAACAACACTTCGGTATTGTGTGCCAATATCGTTACCTTGGCGATTTAATTGCGTAGCATCGTGCAAAGTAAAAAACATAGCGAGCAATGTTTCAAAGCTTACAATAGTGCTATCAAATTCAACTTTTACTACTTCGGCATGGCCCGTTGTACCACTGCATACAGATTTGTATGTTGGATTGTCAGTATTGCCACCGGTATAACCCGAGCTTACATCAGACACGCCATTTACACGCCTAAATGCTGCGTCAATACACCAAAAACAGCCACCACCAAAGGTTGCTACTTGCGTTGTTGAACTCATAATTATTCCTAATATTTGACAAAGGTCACGCAAAGCATAAAGCTTAGCGCCATAACAACAAGGTTACGACGCGTTAGCTTGCTTAGATCTCTTCAAGCGGTTTTTCGGCTGCTTGTTTATTAAGTTTTTGTTGTAAATATTCAGGCGATTGTGTGTTACGAGCAAGCGCATAATACGCTGCTGGCACAACAAATAAAGTAAGTAGCGTTGAAACAATAACTCCGGTAAATACCACAACACCAATTACCATACGGCTTTCAGCGCCAGGGCCTGATGCTAATACCAATGGCACTGAGCTCATAACCGTTGTTAGCGATGTCATTATTATTGGGCGTAAACGTTGTGTAGCCGCTTGTAATATTGCTTCGCTAAATTCTACACCTTTGTCGCGTAATTGGTTGGTAAATTCAACAATGAGTATCCCGTTTTTAGCGCTTAACCCTATGAGCATAACAATACCAATTTGGCTGTAAATATTAAGCGTCAGTCCGGTAGACCAAAGGCCAAACATCGCGCCCATTAAACCAAGCGGTACTGTTAGCATAATTACAAATGGGTGCATAAAGCTTTCAAATTGCGCTGCCAATACCAAAAAGGTGACTGTTAGCGCTAATACAAATACGTAGGTCATTGCTGATGCGCCTTCGTAATAAAGCTGAGATTCACCTTTGTAGTCTATTGCGCCGTCAATATCATTTTCCTCTGCGGCAACATTGTTTAAAAAGTTAAGTGCTTGTTCGAGTGTGTAACCATCGGCTAAGTTTGCGCTTAAGGTTATTGAGCGCATACGGTTGTAACGGTTTAAGCGTGAGGCCGTTGCTTCTTCTTTTAAGCTGATTAAGCTGTCTAGCGGAACAAGCTCACCACTGCGTGATTTAAGGTATATATTTGAAATATCGGTCGGGTTATTAAAGTCTTCTTTTGTACCTTTCAAAATGACATCGTATTCTTCACCTCTATCTATAAAGGTTGTCACACGACGCTGACCCAGCATGGTCTCGAGTGTACGACCAACGTCAGACACAGACACCCCTAGATCGGCCGCTTTATTTTTATCAATGCTTACTAAAAACTGTGGGAATGTTTCTTTGTAATCATGATCGATTCTAACAAGGCCCGGGTTTTGTTCTGCACGTTTAATAATGCGGTCACGCCAATCGGCAAGCTGAGCATAATCATTACCTTGTAGAACAAATTCAATAGGGCGAGATGAACCGCCACCGCCAATACCTCGGCGCATAATTGCAAACGCACGTACATCGGTGACTTCGCGCATTTTGCCACTAATTTCATCCATTACTTCCCACGTAGAGCGCTTGCGTTTGTCCCAATCAGCCATACCAACAATAGCAACACCGCCGCTACCGCCCCAGCCAGGAACACGAACAAGCACACGGCTTAGCTCGCCAGACTCAGAGTAAGGCATAAGGCGTTCTTCAATTTTTGCCATATTGGCGGCATTATTTTCGTAGCTAGCACCCTCAGGTCCGCTCATCATAATGAAAAAGGTGCCGCGGTCTTCTTTAGGTGTTAGCTCTGATGGCACTTGCAGTAACAGTGAATAACTCACAAAACCCGCTAAAACTAAGCTGACTAACAAGCCCCATTTTTTGGTCATATTTGTTGAAAGTGAATTACGGTAACTGCGCTCTAATTTAGTAAACTGGCGGTCCATCCATTGGCTGAATTTATTAGGCTTGTCGGCGCTTTTTAGAACTTTTGAACACAATGCTGGTGCAAGCGTAAGCGCGGTCACACTTGAGAAAAAAACAGCTGCGCTTACAGCCATTGCAAATTCGGTGAATAACGCGCCTATCCGGCCATCCATAAATACTAAAGGAACAAACACCGAAATAAGCACAAGTGTAGTTGCTACAATTGCAAAGCCAACTTCTCGTGCGCCTCTATACGCTGCAAGTAATGGTGGCTCGCCAAGCTCTATGCGGCGGTGAATGTTTTCAAGCATTACAATAGCGTCATCAACAACTAAACCAATGGCAAGTACTAACGCAAGTAGTGTTAGCAAGTTGATTGAATACCCCATAGCGAGCAAAAACATAAAGCTACCTACCAAAGCTACCGGTACGGTAACAGCGGGAATAAGCGTTGCACGAATGTTGCCTAAAAACAAAAATATCACTAAAACAACTAAGCCCATTGAAATGGCAAGCGTGCTATATACTTCGCTAATCGATTCTTTAATGAATACAGACGAGTCGTAACTGTCTTGAATTGTTGTGCCTTCAGGTAGGTTTCGTTTGATTTTTTCAAGCTCACTTCGTGCGTTGTCTACCACGGTTAATGTGTTTGCTTTAGCTTGTTTTACAATACCCAGGCCAATCATGTTGCGGCCGTTACCACGGAACAAACTTTCGTCGTCGGCGGCCTCTAGTTGAACATCGGCTACTTCGCCAAGGCGAACTAAATAGCCATCTTCACCGCGTTTAATAACTAAATTTTTAAAGTCGCGCTGATCTTTGTAGCTTCGGGCCGTACGTACCGTAAAGTCGCGATCAATTGATTCAATTTCACCAGCAGGTAACTCAACATTTTCTGTGCGCAGAGTGTTTTCTATGTCGCTTGAAGTTATGCCGCGCGCAGCCATTGCTTGGCGGTTTAACCAAATTTTCATAGCGTATTGACGCTCGCCGCCAATTCGCACATTAGATACGCCATCCACAACGGCTAAGCGGTCAACAATAAAGCGCTGTGCATAATCAGAAAGCTGTAATGAGTCCATGGTTTCACTATTAAGTACAAACCATGCAATAGGGCTTTCATCACTGTTTGATTTAGATACCTCAGGCGGACGAACTTGCTCAGGTAGGCTGTCGAGTGCACGTGCAACACGTTCACGTACATCGTTAGATGCTGCATCTATATCGCGGCTAATATTAAATTCAATAGTAATGTTTGAGCGACCATTACGGCTCGACGAATTAATACTTTTAATACCCTCAATACCCGATATACGGTTTTCGATAACTTGGGTTATTTTAGTTTCGATTATCTCCGCTGATGCCCCGGTATATGAGGTGCTAATATTTACAATCGGAGTTTCAATGTCAGGGTATTCGCGTAGCGGTAACATGCTAAATGCTACTAAACCAAAGGTTAGTAGCAATAAGTTAATTACAATCGCAAAAACGGGGCGTTTAACGCTAGTGTCGGTAATTTTCACGTATTACCCCTTAACGCTAACTTTACTGCCCGAGCGAATTTTAATCAGCCCTTCAGTAATAATTTGCTGGCCATCGGTTAAGCCTTCATCAATAGCTACCCAACCGTTATTTCTGCTTGCAACATGTACTTCTATTTTGTTGGCTACGCCATCTGTAATTTTAAACACATAGTGTTTATCTTGCAGTGGTATAACGGCCTTTTCTGGCACCATAAGTGCTTGGCTTGTACTTAACTCAAGTGCGGTATTTAGCAGCATGCCTGGGCGTAATAAGCCAGACTTATTGGCAAAACTAGCGGTCACTTCAATGCTGCGTGTAACAGCGTCAATACGCGAACTAATATGCGTGACTTTGCCTGTAAATGTTTGGCCAGGGTAAGCGTCGTTTTGCGTTAATACTTTCATGCCAATGGCTAGTTGCGCTAAATATTTTTCAGGAACTTTAAAGTCTACTTTTATAATACTAATATCATCAAGGGTAGTGAGTATGGTTGCATTATTAACATAAGCGCCTATAGATATTTCGCGTTTTCCTAATAAACCTGAGAAAGGTGCACGAATGGTCATTTCGCTTAACGTTGTTTTAGCACTTTCTAATTGTGACTTGGTCGCGTCTACAACAGATAACTGCTCTTCTAAAAGCGATTTAGCTGTTGACTGTGTACGTGAAAGTTCTGTAAGGCGGTTAAGCTGACGCTTTTCTTCTTGTAAATTGATACTGAGTTCTTCAACGGCCAATTCTTCTTGTCTGCTTTGCAGTTGCACAAGTTTTTGACCTTTACTCACTAAGTCACCATCTTTGAAAAATATGTCGGTAACGTAGTCGTTTTGTGCGCTTTTGATATAAATAGCTTGATTTGCGCGTGCGCTACCAATTGCTTCTATCATTACAGCGTTTTCTTGCGAAGTTACTGTATGTGCAGAAACCTGTGTAGACATGTTAGAAAAATTAGCTTGTTCGCCATGGCTAGAGGGTAAGTATAAATAAACACTAAATATTAAAAGTAGTGTAATAATGAATGGAAAAAGAGCTTTGCCTGATTGTCTAGAGTACATCGTTTTCATACCTGAAAATTAATTATAAGTATTGTACGAAATAAGACCGGATAAAGTCTGTTATGTGTCTCATAATTTTGTGCGTTAAGCGTAAAAATAAGTAATATTAAATATGTGTACCGGTTTTTGTTTAATTAAAGCGATAAATATATGAATTTTAAAACATCTTGCAAGGCCTGTATGACAGCCAGGAAAGTGATTTTATGGGCTATTATTATGTTTATATTTTATATGGTTTTTTATCAATATGGATAAACATACTAAAAAGCGTATTAATTACCGTGCGAAAGGTGCACGTAATGGTATTGAAATATTAATAGTAGGCGCTATTGGCTTAGTATTTATTATGGCATTTAATTTACTAAGATCAGGCACTATTAGCATTATTGAAATTTTTTTGGTCAGTGCCTGCCTTGGAGCTATTTTTGTGGGTTTTTTTTAAAAACCCAAGAACCTTATTACAGCTTAATTTTGAGCGAGTCTGCTATTGAATATAGGCATAAATATGGGGGCTGGTGTTTATCTTATAAAAACTTTCATTCTTGCGGTGTTCCAAAAGTAGAAAAAGGCTTTGAGTACTTAGAGCTAAACGCGGTTGGACTAAAACTAAATGATATTGATGAATTTCTAATGAGTATAACCCCTAGAATTGCGGGTAAATTACTTATAGAACAACGACATTTTTTTATGCAGGTTGTTCAAAATCATTGCAAAAATGGCAATTGCCCATCAGAATGGTTAGTAGAAGATACACAACATCGATCTGCGCGCGGAATTAGCTATAATGGTTTAATAGCAATGTTTGCAAACAGAACTAAGCACCTCAAGCTGCTAACAGGGTATGATTTATTACTACCTGCCAGTGTACTAGATACAGATATTTGGGCTTTTAGCGCTAATTTAAATAAGTGGAAGCGCGAGCCACATCAGTTTATAGCGTCGCAGCTTAAAGATTAAACTGCGACTGTAGGAAAAGACAATGAGCCAAGAAAGAGCCTTTTTAAAAAGTGGTCGTAATACCATAATACATAAAGACAAAAAACTTGATTTAGTGATTGTTAATGCTGAAAATCAGCCACGAATTAAAGTGACTCAAAACGGATTAGAGCCGTTTAAAGAGGAGCTACCAAAAAATAGACGCGACGCAAAAGACCGTTACCTAGAAATGGTATATATAAGCAGCGCTGAAGTATTTGGTGAAGAAAAACAGTTAGTATTTATTCAGTCGTTAGATGGTCGTGAATATAAAGTTGATTACAGCAAAGTTGGCACTAAATTGTTCGTTCGTATTCATCAAGACGCCTACATGTAAACTTTGGTGGCACCTTTTTTGCTTGTGATTACCTCATGGTAATTATTTGACACACAAGGTGCTACGAATGAAAGCGTTAGCGTTAATCCCTCTTTTTTCCTGTATTTTTATTACAGCATGCGGCGGTGGTGGCGGTAGTAACAGCACCACAAATATTGAATCATCTGTGAATGCTGGTCCGGACATACAAGTAATCGAAAAAATTGATTTTACAATTACCGCCCAAGGCTCTCCTGCTGACGGTACTTTTACGTGGCAGCAAGTAAGCGGGCCGAGTATTGATGGCTTTCCACTTGAAGGCGCAGAGCAAACACTCACGGCACCCGATGTTAAAGCAGACAGTGAAATTGTACTAAGGGTCAGCTATCAAAGCACTGGCAATAGCACAGTAAGTGACGACGTTTTAATTTCGGTTAGTTCTAATAATCAGCTCCCTATTGCTGTAATAACACAAACAGCACCAGATACACTCCCTTCTGTATACCAAGATACCATTATACTGAGCGGTGTTGATTCCAGTGACCCGGATGAAAATGGGATGGTGAATAGCTATTTTTGGGAACTAATATCAGGCCCTGACTTAGATATTTCCAGTTTTGATGATTCAACATTAAGCTTTACTCACCCTTTATTAGAAGCAAACACGACATTGCTTTGGCGTTTAACGGTTACAGACGATGAGGGTGGCGAAGCCAGTACTCAATTCACGATGAGCCTTAATAAAACCAATGAATTAGTTGCGGCAAATGCAGGGGATGATCAAAATGTTGAAGAATTTGATCAGGTAACATTAGATGCAAGCAATAGCGAAACAGTAACTGATACATATCAGTGTGAATGGCAACAATTAACTGGGAATGCCGAAACACTCAGCAATAGCAAACAGTGTGTATCTAGCTTTTTTGCCTCCGATGTGGACACCAATACCACGCTTAGCTTTGAAGTAACCGTTACCGATTCGAAAGGACGAACCGATACAGATACTGTGTTTATTGATATATCGCCAAAGGCGCTTGGCCTGATAAACGATAGTGGTATGGGAGAATGTTACAACAATACGCAGCGCATAAATTGTGGCAGTGACGACTTTCCTGAGCAAGACGCAGAGCTCGGTCGAGATAGCTTTGCTAACCGCATAGATAAAGCAGGCATAGGTAATCTCGCGTTTGATTATACAAAGCTTAATCAGTTTGCCGACGAGGTGGATGACTCAAGTGAAGACTTTAGCTGTATTCGTGACAACGTCACAGGGCTTGTTTGGGAAGTTAAATCACCGTCGTCTGGTTCTTTACCAAACACAACGTTACGGGATGCACAAAACAGCTATTATTGGGACATTGGCGACACAACTACCGATGCAGACAGTTCAGCAAATACAACATGCCCTAACGACACAAGCTGTGGCCTACAAACCTATATAAATGAAGTTAATGCTATCGATTTTTGTGGGGGAACAAATTGGCGAGTACCAACTTACACAGAGCTTTTGGGCTTAATAGATTATGGTAAACAAGGGCAAAGCGTTTTAATTGACTTAGCTTTCTTTCCAAATATGCCAGAAGCGGGTGCTATTGATAATGTTAATTTACCTTATTGGACATCTCAAACTGCAGCAGATGGCACCAGTTTATCGCAAGCTTATATTATTGATATGAGCAATGGTAATGACCTTGCCTATCCAAAAGAGAACAACGCATATGTTCGTTTAGTCAGAAGCCGATAGGAGAGTGTTATGAAATTAAAATTATTAAATACGTTTATAGTTTTTGGCTTTAGTTTTAATGTAGCTGCGCAAACATGTTATGGCGGTGCTGACACAACAACCCCAACCGATAGGTTTACCGTTAATGCCGATGGCACAGTATCAGACACTCAAACTGGCCTAATGTGGCAGCGTTGTAGTTATTCTCAAACCTATAATACAGAAACATTACTGTGCGAAGGGTCTACGCCTGCAGTGACGTGGCAAGAAGCCTTACGAGGCGCGACTAACGATACAACTGCAAATTATGATGATTGGCAGGTGCCTAATATTAAAGAGTTAGCCAGTATTTTAGAGCACAGTTGTACAGAGCCAAGCATAAATGAAGTTGTTTTTTTAGGCACTAAATCTCAAAACTATTGGTCTAGCACATCGGGTGTTAGCAGTATGAGTTCGGCCTGGGTGTATCAGTTTGACAGTGGGCTAAATAGTTTACGTCCTAAAACCAGTGATGTTTATTTACGCCTAGTTCGCTACGAAAAATAAAGACCAAATAAGTTTGATTAAAAAGCGCAGTTATTGGAGGTGACTCTGGTAGTTGCGCTTTTTTGTTTTTACATAAATTTACTTTATTTCAACAATAAAGCGCTTACAACGATGTTACTGTGCGCGTTTTTTTGCCATTATAGGCGGTGATTTAATTACGAAGGAACATCGCGGTGTATTTAAGCTATTTTGGCCTGAACGAAAAACCTTTTTCGATTTCGCCTAACCCTCATTATTTATTTTTAAGCGAGCGCCATAAAGAAGCCTTAGCACATTTAACCTATGGATTGGGTGAAGACGGTGGTTTTGTATTACTAACGGGCGAAGTAGGCACCGGAAAAACAACAATCACCCGCAGCATGCTAGAGCAATTACCTGAAAATACACAAGTAGCGATGATTCATAATCCTGCGCTGTCAGAACTTGAGTTGTTGGCCAGTATTTGCGATGAATTGAAGATTAGTTATGATGCACAAAATGCGACGCTTAAAAGTTTAACCGATATAATAAAAAAACACTTAGAGAGTAATAACAAGGCGGGTGGCCATACTATTTTAATTATTGACGAGGCGCAGCTACTTGCCCCCAATGTGCTAGAGCAACTTCGTTTATTAACTAATATAGAAACCGACCACAAAAAGCTATTGCAAATCGTGCTTGTAGGTCAGCCAGAACTTCAAGATTTACTAAAACGTAATGAGTTAAGGCAGCTTGCTCAACGGATCACCGCGCGTTATCACTTATTACCTTTAACACAAGGCCAAACAGTCGCGTATATCAAGCACCGTTTGCATATTGCTGGGTGCGATAAAGGATTGTTTTCGATGGATGCAATGCAGATGGTTCATAAAATGACAGGCGGTATACCTCGCTTGATGAACCTAGTGTGTGAACGAGCTTTAGTGGGTACTTTTTCGAAGCAGCAACTTGTTGTAGATGCTGAAATTGTTAAACAATCTGCGCAAGAATCACTACCTTCTGACTTTGTTGCAACAACGAATAAGCCTGAGCAGTCGCCATCAATTTTAATTTATTGCTTTGCTTTCGGCGCTTTGTTTGCCGCAGGTATTGGGCTTTCCTTTATTTTATAGTTAGGTGATTTATGTCTTATTTATTAGATGCATTAAAGCAATCTCAACAAGCTGATATGAGCGCCGAGCAATACGATTTACAGTCGGAGCAGTTAAAACAGCAACAAGCACTCGCTCGCTACCGCCGTATAGCCTTTGTTTTGGGGGGCAGCTTGGTTGCCTTTGTAACGGTGGCGGCCGGATTTACTTTTGGTAAATGGGTCCAATCACCTGGCTCTGTTGAACCCTCAAATGTAGTTAGCACTCAAAGTAATGAACAAGTATCGACTGAGTTACAGACAGCAGCATTACCTGCCACTGAACAAGCTGAGGTGAATGTAAAGCCTAAACCTGAAAAAGCGCCAAGCAACACCGCAACTATTGAAGGGCAGTTAGTGCACGTGCAAACACCCACGGGTATTCAGCAAATGCTGTTAACACCAACTGGGCAGTATATTCCAATGCCATCAACAGTTGCAGCTAGTGGCATTCAACAAACTTTTAATCAACCTCCGCTTGTAAATACGCAAAGTTATAATCAGCTAAACCAAGGTCAACTTAATTCAAATACACAGTTAACTTATAACCAAGG
>Ga0163180_10000550_pt1 | contig 21896 bp, 11 predicted proteins | sample AtlANTMetagenome_2_FD_109647 | JGI IMG/M metagenome (GOLD analysis project Ga0163180, IMG submission 109647) | Marine eukaryotic phytoplankton communities from the Atlantic Ocean - Atlantic ANT 4 Metagenome | ecosystem: Environmental > Aquatic > Marine > Oceanic | place: North Atlantic Ocean...
ATATCCATGACTTCGACCTCTCTGCTCTGCGCGGGACAGACGGGCTGCCTTTGCTCCATAAGAAGGCCTATGCTACGGTAAACGAGATTCCGGTCGGGGCCGCTGACAACCCGTAACCTTTCTCAAGCCAACGGAAATGCCCGTGGACGCTGCCGGAGGACACTAGACGCTCGACAGTGAGGCTTGCGCCCGGATACTCCCGCCGTGCCTCGCCCAGGGATTGTTGGACATCGCTATTGGATCGCGGTGGTCTTTTGTCTGCTGGCCGCTGCCCCAGGTGCCTGGCTGCCAGTGCTTTCCAACGTGCTGGAAGCTCGGGGCTGGGATCGAACCATTACGTGGGCATTCCTGGTTGGGCCGATCGCGGGGATGATTTCCCCATTGCTCTTCAGTGCGCGGGCCGATCAGAGGATCCCTGCCGAAAAGCTTGTCGGGGTCATTATCACGGGAGGATCAATCTTTCTCTGGGCGGCCTTCCGGGCGCTAGAGGCCGGAAACCCGACCTGGTTTCTCGTGTTCATGATGATCAATGCGCTCATTTCAGCGCCCGCCTGGGGGTTGCTTACAACCATCGCATTGAACAGCCTGGAGGATGAACAGAAGAGTTTTGGGTTCTACCGGGTGTGGGGAACGGTCGGGTGGGTAGTTGTTGGTTGGTCAGTGAGTTGGTTCGGTCTCGATGAGTCAACAAAGGTAGGAGATCTGGCCTTTGGCGTTCGAGTGGTGGCAGGATTGTGTGCCTTCCTGCTGCCGCACACGCCCCCCGTGGCCAGTGACTCAACCGGTTGGAAAAGCGCCCTGGGCCTCGACTCCCTGAGGATCTTTCAGAACCGCGACCACCGGGTTTACCTGATCTCGACCTTTCTACTCTCCGTTCCCCTCGCAGCGTTCTACATGCACACTCCGATCCATCTCCGGGAACTGGGATTTGGTTCGGTAGCCGCCGGGATGACCCTTGGTCAGGTATTCGAGATCGTGGCCTTTCTCATGATGGGTTTCTGGCTCAGTCGAGTGCGTATCCGCACTCTGCTCATCGTAGCCATGGTCTGCGCCATCATACGCTATGTCCTCTTTGCGTTCGGCGGGGTGGTTCCGCACTTCGCCTGGTTGCTTGTTGGTCTCTCGCTACACGGGATCTGCTGGACTTTCTTCTTTGAGACCGGTCGAGTTTTCCTGAACAGGCGTGTCGATCAGCGTTTCCGGGCCCAGGTGCAGGCCTTGGTCACCTTCGCCTCGATGGGGCTGGGCTCCCTCGTCGGAACCCTCCTCTGTGGCGCGCTCTATGACTGGATGGTGGTCGGGGGAGCTGGAGGATGGACCTGCTACTGGGCTTCGCTGGCCGTGATGTGTCTCGGAACCCTTGTTTACTTCTTGATGGGTTACCGGGGAGTTGGACAGCAAGCGCAGGACTCTCAGGGTTGAGGGTTACTTGCGATCGCCAGGCACTGGCATCCCTTGAGAACCCGGGCGTATTGGTGAAGGCCGGCGGTATTACGGGCCATCACCAGGGAAAAATAGCCGTCGATCAGATTATAGAGGGAGAGGTCGATTCCTCCATGATGCCGGATGAACTGTTCCCGGAAATGGGAGGTCAGGTTTCTTTCGAGAAACGGCTTCAAGGGTTCCTCTGTCCATGGGATCTCAAGGAGATAGACGTGGTCCTCCAGCCGTTCGGCGCGGACGAGTTCTTCGCGGATGGCGTAGAGTTCTCCCCGCGCGTAGGACTCGTGCTTTACGAGATCGAAGAGAGGGTGCCCGTGGGTCAGTCCAGCGACTGAAACCGGATCGATAAGAAGGAGTGGGGACCAGAGCATGTTCTCGAGAATCAGGTCTCCATGAATTCTTACCGATGGTTGGGCTGCAAGGTGCTCCCACGCCCCGGAATTGCCAAGAAGTTCGAAAGAATGGCGGAGGCCAGGGAGGTCCTCATCGTTCAGAACAAGGCTATCCGCCTCTATGAGTTCGCTGAATTCCTTGATCGGGGCTAAGTGCTCGATGGATTCCTCGATAACGGATTTCAGATGTATGCAGAATGCACGGCCATCGTATTCTTCTGAGTCGTGCAACCCGGTGAGAATAGCTTGGGCGAGTTCGTTCTGGATCTTCTCAAGAGGGCCGGAATCCAGTTTTTTTTCCAGCGTCAGACGAGCAAGGTCAGGGCGATCAGGATAGTAGGGGATCTCATACCCGATGGTTCGGTCGTCCCAGCAGTCCAGCAGGGGAGGAAAGTAGGGTTTGGCCGGATCGGGCAGATTCTGCAGGTAGGAAATCTCATTCCGCAGGGCTTCGTGGGCCCATGGTCCGGGATTGCCTGTCTTCCTGCTTTCCTTTCTGACTCGTAGTATGCCGTCTCTTGCCCTTACCACCGTGGTAAGGTCCCAATACCCATCCTTAAGGGTGCGGATCGTGAGCGGCTTCATCTACGGATTTCCGGAGGAAAGAGAGCCGCGATAGACTCCGCGTTGGCCCCGCAAATTCCACGTTCCGTAATCAGGCCGGTGACCAATCTAGCCGGGGTAACATCAAAAGCCGGATTTCCAGAAGGTGATTCGGGGTTAACGATACCGACCTCTCTGATGGAGCCGTCAGAATCCATTCCATCCATGAGTGAAACCTCATTTCCATCACGCTCCTCGATGGGAATCTGGCGGAGTCCCTCCGTGCATTCCCAGTCAAAGGTGGAAGAGGGCAGGGCGACATAGAAGGGTATGCCATTGTCGTCGGCGGCAAGAGCCTTGAGGTAGGTCCCGATCTTGTTGGCTACATCACCGGTAGATGTTGTGCGATCCGTACCGGTAATGACGATATCCACCTTGCCGTGCTGCATGAGGTGTCCGCCTGCATTGTCAACGATGACCGTATGAGCAATGCCCTCGTTCTGAAGTTCCCAGGCGGTCAGGCGCGCGCCCTGGTTCCGGGGGCGGGTCTCATCCACCCAGACATGAACGGGAATGCCAGAGCGATGGGCTGCGTAAATCGGGGCAGTCGCGGAGCCCCAATCGGCAAAGGCAAGCCAGCCCGCATTGCAGTGGGTCAGGATCTGCACGGGTTCACCCCTCGTCTTTTTTTTATGAATTGCCGAGAGGAGGGGGAGTCCGTGCTGACCTATTAGCTCGCACCAAGTGGCATCTTCGTCGGCAATCGTCTCTGCCTCGGCGAGAGCCCTGTGCTCCCAGTCGGTTGTCGGAGTGTCACCCAGCACCAAAAGTTGACGGTTGACCGCCCAGGCGAGGTTCCGGGCGGTGGGTCGGGTGGCAATTAGCAACTCGGCAAATTTCCGGAGCGAAGCCATGGAGTTGTTCGATTCGCGCGCTGCCAGCCACATGCCGTATCCGGCAGTCACTCCGATGCATCCTGCCCCACGAACATGCATGTCCTTGATTGCAATGGCGGTTTCTGCGACCGAAGAAATCTCCTCGATGGAAAAATTCCACGGGAGATGTCGCTGGTCAATGATGCAGACCTTGGACCTGGCAGCATCGCTCCAGACCGTCCGGTAGGGGCGACCTTCCACACGCATGATGAGGAAGGTGGGCGGTGGGTTGACCCACGCCAAGCCGGAAACAACAGTCCTGTCACCGGAAAAGATGACCAAATCAGGATGTCCTCTGGCAAGGTGGGCTTGCCTGAAGGCTGCTCCTCTGCAAGCTGGCACTGATGAAACGCTCACTCTCGTCATTACCCATCCTTTCCCTTGTTGCCGGTGCAGTCCTGGCCGCGGAGAAACCAAAGCCTCTTTATGCCAGTCCGGTCGTTACGGCTGGAACCCCGGGGCACGCAGTCTCCATGGATGTGGACCTGAAAGGTTCACGCTCCCTTTTCCTCGTGGTGGACGAAACCGGAGACGGTTACGGCTGTGACTGGGCGGACTGGACAGAACCTCGACTGGTTGGTCCGAAGGGGACCCTTAAGTTGACGGATCTGAAATGGAAGGCGGCCTTCGCTGGATGGGGAAGCGTGAAGATCAACCGGAGTGCGGGTGGGCAACCGATGGTAGTGGACGGGAAGCCTGTTGCCTATGGAATCGGAACCCATGCTCCTTCCACGATCATCTATGACGTGCCGGAAGGTTATGACCGATTCGTGGCAGGAGGGGGACTCGACAAGGGCGGAGTCGGTCAGCAGGGAGGCAAGACAAGCAGCGTTCGCTTCCTGGTCTTCAACGAGAAACCTGGAGCAGGGAATTCTGCAACTGGAGAAGAGACCGAGGTGCCCGTAGACCGATTTGTGGTGCCGGAGGACCTTGAAGTCACGGTGTGGGCCCAGTCTCCGCTTTTCCGTAATCCCACCAATATCGATTTCGATCATCAAGGTCGGGCATGGATTGCAGAAGGCGTAAACTACCGAGGTGCGAGGCGTGATGGCGAGGGAGACCGCATCATGGTGGTGCAGGACACTGACGGTGACGGCAAGGCCGACAAGAGCCATGTCTTTGTGCAGGAGAAGCATCTCCAGTCACCCCTCGGCGTGGCTGTTTTTGATAACGTGGTTGTGGTCTCGCAACCACCCGACCTTCTTGTCTATACCGATGTGAACCGGAATCAGGTCTTCGATCCCAAGACGGATAAGCGGGAAGTCCTGCTGACGGGGTTTAACGGGCGCAATCATGACCATAGCCTGCACTCGGTGGTAGCGGGACCGGATGGCAAGTGGTACTTTAACCAGGGCAACATGGGAGCCCAGTTCACCGATCGTTCCAACAAGACCTTCCGGATTGGAAGTCCCTATTCGATGCGACAGGTGGCAGGTCACAAGAGTGATGACGGGCACGTTTACCTTGGTGGATTCTCGGTTCGGATGAACCCTGATGGAACTCACTGCGAAATCATCGGCCATAACTACCGGAATAGTTACGAACAGATTATCACCTCGCTCGGAGACCTGTTTCAAAATGACAACGATGATCCTCCGGCTTGTCGGACCAGCTGGGTGATGGAATATGGTAATGCCGGCTTTGCCTCGAATGACGGGAAGCGTTCCTGGGGCGCGGATCGCCGACCGGGACAGGATACTCCAACTGCGGAATGGCGACAGGAAGACCCGGGGAGCATGCCCCCGGGAGACATTTACGGGGGCGGAGCGCCCACGGGGATTACGTTCTATGAAAATGGAGCCCTGCCAGAAAAGTATAACGGTCTCCTTCTCAGCTGTGAGTCTGCGAAGAACGTCGTCTTTGGATACCAGCCAGAACTGCAAGGAGCGGGCTTTAAGATGGAGCGTTCTGATTTCATGACTTCGAACCCTGAGCGCAAGTGGGCAGGCGCTGACTTCAAAGGGCGGTCAAACCGTGACCTTAACACCTGGTTCAGACCAGCCGACGTGACGATCGGACCGGATGGGGCAATCTATGTTGCGGATTGGTTTGATCCTCGGGTAGGGGGACATGGCACTTCGGACCGAACACTTTCGGGCACTATCTACCGGATTGCTCCCAAGGGGTTCAAGTCGGTGGTCCCGAAGCTGAATCTCAAGACCCGGACGGGCCAGATTGCCGCCCTCAGGAGCCCGGCAATTAATACGCGCTACCTGGGTTTCTCAAGGCTCAGGGAGGCAGGGGAAGAATCCATTCCCACCCTTGTTGAATTTGCGGGGGACAAGAATCCGTATGTTGCTGCCCGCGCGATCTGGCTCCTTGCTCAGCTAGGTGAGAAAGGGGAGCAGGCGATTTCAATGCTCTGGGAGGCCGAACTCAAGGGAGGCGGTAAGCCCCAGGCCCGGATCGTGGCCTTCAGGGCCTTTCGGCGTGCCAACCACCCGGGAATGATGGACTTGGCCCGGCGTCTGGCAGGGGATCCATCTCCAGCAGTTCGGAGGGAGGTCGCCTTCTACCTGAGAAATGAAGAAGCGACTCCCGCAGTGATCTCCATTCTGGTGGACCTCGCAAAAAGCTACGATGGTAAGGATCGAACTTATCTGGAGGCTTTTGGCACCGGCGCGACTGGGAAGGAAGCGGCGGTTTATGCCGCCCTCGTGAAGGATGCCAAGTCTTCCGACTGGAATAAGGCGACGGCAGGAGCGGTCTGGCGCCTGATGACAGCGGCCGCGGTTCCAGCCCTGCAGGAGCGTGTGTTTAATCGAAAGTTACCAGTCGAGGAGCGGAGGATGGCCCTGGAATCAATAGCTTTCGTGAGGAGCGGAAGTGCGGCCAATGCGATGGTGGATATTGCTAATCTTATCCAGGAAAAGGCACTGGCGGAACGTGCGGCCTTCTGGGTCAAATGGAACAATGACCGTTGGTGGAAGTCCTATCAGCCGGGAGGAAAGCTCAAGGGCGGAAATGCGACCCCTAAACTGGTTCCCGTTGTGATCCCGGAGGAAAAGGGGCCTTCCAAGTTACCGCCCGTCGCTGATATCCTGAAATTAAAGGGCGATGCAACAAGGGGGAAGGGGGTCGCTGGTCGCTGCATCAGCTGCCATGTCATCGGGGACCTCGGGATGGACCTGGGACCCAATCTTACGGGATTCGGCCAACGCTTCCCCGCTGAAGTCGTTGCCAAGGCGATTGTTGATCCTTCAGCGGAAATTTCGCTGGGGTTTGAAGGGCAGCACCTGACCACCAGAAAAGACGGACACGACATCATGGGTGTAGTTCTGGCGGATGGAGACCCGGTGATCGTCCGGTCGATGGGGGGGATCACCCAGTCCATACCTGCAGAAGATGTAAAATCGAGACGAGCGATGAAACGTTCACTGATGCTGTCAGCCGAACAACTGGGGCTAACTGCCCAGGACGTGGCGGATGTCGTCGAGTATCTCTCGACCGTCAGTGACTGACCCAAGACTGTAGCTGCTTGCGGAAAGTCATCGCAAGACAGGACACTCAATAGGCCCGCAGGGAATCGAACCCCGATCTGTGGTACCGGAAACCACCGTTCTATCCGTTGAACTACAGGCCCCTTTTGAGTGCCCGGCAAACCAGGGTTCCCCAGGGAAGCCGGGTGGGTAAGCACCGCGCGGCGTGAGTCTCGCCTGAATTTCCGGGGAAGCAAGATCCGATTAGTGCAGCTGCCCGAGGATCGGACCGGAGTCGTTCCTCATCGGGGGCTCAGCTTTTCCGTGCCCAAAGGGAAATGATGACCGCGATAACGCCACCACCCGAAAGCAGGGCCAACCAGCTGGCGAGGCCCAAGGCTACCGGAACATACCCAAGTAAAATGGTGGCCACCGCAGCGTAGAGGGCAAAGGGGAGCTGGGTGACGGTGTGTTCATGGGTGGTTACCCCGGAGGCCAGGGCGCTAACGATCGTGGTGTCGCTGTAGGGGCTGCAGTGGTCACCAAAGACCGCGCCACCAAAGACGGCCCCAATGACCGCAGGGACGAGATCCGAGAGGGCATCCGCGGGAAGTTCCTGAGCACCCGCCATTGCCCCTGCAAGTGGCAGAGCCAGTGGCATCAGGAGTCCCATGGTGCCCCAGGAGGTTCCGGATACGAAAGACATGATACAACCCACCACGAATACGCCGACCGGCAACAACCTGAGCGGGAACGCATCTCCCAGGGCTCTGCTGAGCACGTCTGCGGTCCCAAGCTCGGAAAACAGACTGCCTAGCACCCATGCAAGCAGGAGGATTCCAAGTGCCGGGGCAAGTTGCCATGCGCCCGTTAGTCCGGTCCGGGCGGTTCTCCACCGGGGTCCACCGGGAAAAAGGAAGCAGGCGGCCAGAAGAGCCGCTCCACTCGCAATGACAAAGGCAAGAGGAACGGTCGAGGCGTTCAGGGCACTCTGGATCCGTTCGGAAAAGGGAAGAGCCTCCGGTGGACGATGGAGAAGGAAGATGCAGAGCGGCAGAGCGAGAAGAAGGACCGCAATGGGAACGAGCGCACTTCGCAGGTTGGAAGAATCCGGCTGAGGTTGTTTTACGGAGGCCTCGGGGGAATCCTTCACGGAAGCCTCTCTGGTCCTCATTGGGCCGATGACCCAGGAATGATGGATGGAGAGGAATGCAATTAAGAGGCCGAACAGGCAGTAGTAGTTACAAGGGATGGAGGATAGGAACTGGAGGTAGGGTGCGGTCTCCAGCGGGCTGTGTGCGGAAATGTAACCAAGCTGGGTCACGACCCATGTTGAAAGGAATGCGAGACAGGCCACCGCTGAACTGGTGGTGTCTACAAGGTAGGCGAGGTAGGCTCGTGATACCCGTAGACGGTCTGCGACCGGACGCGCTACCCGCCCAAGCATGAGGGCATTTGCGAGACCATCAAAGAAGCAGAGCAGGCCCAATCCGAGGACCGTTTTCAGGAAGCGGCGCCGAGCACGGGCGGTTATGGTCGTGGTGCCTTGCAGAATGCGGCTTAAGCCCCCGGATTTCTCAATTACCGCGGACATTGCACCCAGCAGCAGGGTAAAGAGCAGGGCGTAGGAGTGCCAGGGACTGGTCAGGGTTCCGAGGAGTCCTCCATCCCCGCTGAACCAGGACAAAAAGGATTCCCGGTCCACCCACCACAGGACTATCAGGGCATTCAAACATGCCATCCCCAGGGAGAACGCCGCTCGCCGGGTAGTAAAGACAAGGGCCAGGGCCGTGAAAGCAGGCCACAAAAGTCGGACCCAATCAGGAAGAAAAAGAACGGGGAGGGTGAGAAAAAGGGAAGCTCCTGCTGGGAGCATGTTTCGGCCTATTTTCCGGGCAGGGCGGTCTTTCATGCCGGAGCAAGAAGAGCAACCATTGTAATTCTGGCAAGGATCTCGATAAAGAATCGAAATCAGGACCGGGTGAAGGTGACAATATCACATTCTTAATTTTTAAAATAAACGAACCTACACGGCCGAGAAGGTTTAATTTTCGAACACATGAGAACTTAGGGCCAGCGCTACTTCTGTTAGACTAAAAACAACCGCCGAGCTGCAGATTTTTCCGCTCTTTCCTTGTCAATAAGTCAAGCGCCATTCGCCATTTTAGACTGGTAACAAGCATCCGGTTCGAGGATATTCACATCAATGGATTGCAAGTCCCTGCGCCCTGATGGCGACCCTCTTGTCGACACTGAGACCCAATCCGCAAATCGGCGCTCGTTTATCAGGAAATCGGTTTTAACCGCTGGCGGTTTATTCGCAACGACGGGCGTCACCCAAGCCATTTCAGTGTTTAGTGGAAGCGCTGCACTGGATGTTAACCAGCTTCCAAATGAGTGGGTTCGAAGACAGGGACCCGAGTTGCTCGCTTATGCCAGGTATCTGTCGGCCCTGCGGTTGAAGCATATAAGCGTGCAGCAGATCATTGTCTCTCACGCCAAGCGCAAGGGTAGTGTCTGGAATGGCCTCCCTCTCAGGGAAAGTTGGAGGCAGATGAGCCAGACTCTCCGGGTTGCTGACGAGATTTCTGTGCGTCTTGGGACTTCGGTCGCCAACGTGACTTCCGCCTTCCGGAGTCCGTCTTACAATGCCCGTTGTCCCGGAGCAAAGCCCAACTCCTGCCACAAGGCGAACGTAGCCCTTGACCTTAAGTTTCATGCCTCGACCTACGCCGTTGCAAAAGCGGCACGGAACATCAGGGAGGAAGGAAAGTTTCGCGGAGGCATCGGACGCTATACCGCGTTTACTCACGTGGACACCCGCGGTTACAACGTGGACTGGTAGTGCCCCTTCGAATTCACGGCACCGGTATGATTGGCAGGAGGACTCCAAAGTCCTCTTTTTCCTTTGCATGAAAAATCGAGCAGAGGTCGGCTCGTTTCCGGATGTCCTCGGACGATATGCCGCAACCTCTGCAATGGCCTTGCTTGACTGTTTTGCCTCCAATTGGTTAACCAAGGAGAGAAGCGTAGTGCTTTGTTGAAATCATGTCCTTCCGCCTTCTATCTATTGTCTCCGGTATAGCCATCTCGTCTTCTCCATGCACATGCGCAGAGGTCCTGATTTCCCAGTATTACGAGGGTTCGAGCTTCAACAAGTGGGTTGAGTTGAGCAACACCGATGAGGTGGCCGTCTCCCTTGATGGTTTCGTTCTCACCAGGTGGGCTAATGCCTCTACGGAGAACTGGAAGCAGGAGGGGGCTGCTCCCAGTGGGCGTGATTTTCTGGACGGATTATCGATTCCGGCCAAGGGCTACCTTCTGCTCGGCAATACCGGCGCAGTGCTGCCATCGTATGCTGGCGCAGACGTCTCTACTAATGCTACGCCCAATTTCAATGGTGATGATAGTGTTGTGCTCTACGATACATCAAAGGGTGCTCTCGGAAGCACAAGCGCTATTGCGGACGCAGTATCCTTTACAGATTCCGGTAGCGAGGGGGCCAACCGGAGCTTCTATCGGATCAGCAATTCAGTCGGATACGATCTCAACGCCGGGTCTACGGTCCTGGACTTTCCCGGGGTATGGGGAGAAAAGAGCAATGCCGACGTTGATGCCGCCTTGCAGGACGATCCCTGGTATCTGCAGAACTTTGAGGAAACGGCCAGCGAGTCTCTCAGCATCACGCTGAATCCGGAATCCATCCCGGAAAACGGCGGGCCGGGGATCGTAGAAGTGACCGTTACCCGGTCTGGGGCAACTGACAATCCCCTGTCGCTCAACCTCGTGTCCAGTGATACAGGTGAAGCAGTCATTCCTGTGCCGGACCGGGAAATTCCTGCGGGCTGGGAATCGGTCACCTTTCCGGCACTGATCGATGCAGTAGACGATCAGATTGAAGACGGTAGCCAGGAAGTTGTTATCTCGGTTTCTGCGACAGGGTTCTCCTCCGGCTCAGCCGTTCTGAATGTAACTGATGATAATGACCTTTCACCCGTCGTGATTACTGAGATTCTCGCTGATATTCCGCCCGGGGCAGCAGGTGACGCAAATTCTGATGGTGATACAGACAGTGGAGATGATGAGTTCGTGGAAATCCTGAACAAGAGCGGGGCTTCTCTGGATATAAGTAACTGGTCACTGCACGATGCCGCCGAGCAGCGGCATGTATTTCCTGAGGGAACCATTCTTCCGGAGGGTTGCGCTATTGTGGTGTTTGGAGGGGGCTTCGTGGATAATCTCGGGGGATCTTCCATCTTTCAGACGGTCAGCACCATTCGGCTGGGGCTGAACAATGCAGGTGACACGGTCAGTATTTACGATGCGCTTGGTGAACTCGTGGAGTCGGTCACCTATGGCGCAGAGGGAGGGAACGACCAGTCGCTGGTCCGGGATCCGGACTCACCCGGCGGCTTCGAGCAGCACGGAAGCGTGGCGGAGGCTGGCGGGAGTCTCTTTTCTCCCGGGACTAGAACCGACGGAAGCGATTTCTGCCCGCCGCTCGGGGAGTTGAGCTTCAGTCTCAGCGCCAGCAGCATGAATGAGAATGGAGGAACCATCTCTGCACTATTGCGCAGGACCGGAGGAATTGAGGATCCGTTAGACGTTGTCATCCAAATCACTGACGAGACCGAAGCTCTTGCCGACGTAGGAGGCCGCGCAACCTTTCAGGCCGGGGAAAGTTCCCTGACTTTCTCCATTAACGCCCAGGATGATATAGCCGAGGATGGCAATCAACCCGTTCAGATACGGGCTGTTGCTCCCGGGTATAGCACCGCCTCGGCAAGCTTCGAAGTGGAGGACGATGGGGACGGGCCGTTCACCATAATTGTCATCAATGAATTCCTTTCGGATCCTCCCAATCCTGATGGTGATTCAAACCGGGATGGCACGCTGGACTTTTCCCAAGACGAGTTCATCGAGTTTCTGAATGTGTCGGAGGAGGATTTTGATCTTAGCGATTATGAGGTCCATGATGGAGTCGGATTACGGCATGTCTTCTCTCCGGGAACCCTTCTCGCGGCAGGGCGTGCCATTGTTGTTTTTGGCGGGGGTGAACCTGCCGGTTCATTCGGCGGTTCACTTATTCAAACCGCCAGTTCAGGGTTTCTCGGCCTGAATAATGGAGGGGACACGATCAGTCTCAAGACTCCCGGTGGAGGAAGCACTCTCCTGGAGGTGACTTACGACGGAGGTGTTCTCGATCAGTCGATGTCCCGGGATCCGGACGGTAGTGGATCGTTTGTGGCACATTCTGCCAGTAACGGAGGAGGAGGCAGTCTTTTTTCTCCGGGAACGAGGGTCGACGGAGGGGATTTTGACGGGGCCGTGGAGATCGGGGTAATCGACATTACCAGTTTTGCGGTGGATGTTGATCGTCAGGAGGTCATTCTCGAGGTTGCGGGAATGACTGCGGGTGAGGAATACTGCTTTGATGTCAGTCTGGATCTTGCGTTCACCAATCCCTGGTTCCCTTTTGAGCTTCTCACGACCGATACAGGTATTGAAGTCGCTCCGGGGATTTTTCGCTTTGTTGTATCAGACCCGTTCATATCCCAGGAAAGCTCCCAGTATTACCGGGTTCGGAAGCCCTAGTTTCCTTGTGTCGCCGATCACCGGACTGGGTCTCGACAGTTAACCGGGGGAATTCCTGGACTCGCCTGCGCGCTTGATCTGGCATTTGTAGTTAAGAATGATTAAATATCGCTGACATGTCGGGGAGTTATACCGAAGAAGATATCAAGACCCTCAACTGGAGGGAGCACATCCGGCTCCGGCCGGGGATGTATATCGGAAAACTCGGTGATGGGGCAGTCCAGGACGATGGCATCTACCTCCTTCTCAAGGAGGTTCTCGACAACGCCGTTGATGAGTTCGTGATGGGGCATGGCAGGGAAATACGAATAGAGATCGATGAGGAAGGGCGCGTAGAGGTAAGGGATTATGGTCGAGGGATTCCCCTTGGGAAACTCATGGACTGCGCCGCAAGGATCAATACGGGAGCGAAATATGACAGCGAGGCATTCAAGAAGTCCGTTGGCCTGAACGGAGTGGGGATCAAGGCCGTTAATGCCCTCAGTGAATTCTTCGAGATTCAGGCATGGCGGGAAGGTAAGACCAAGGCTATTGAGTTCAGCAGGGGGGAGGTGACCGAGGAAATGAAACGTCCACGGGCTTCAGCTAAAACCCGCCCCGGCACCCGCCTTGCCTTCGAGATCGACAGGCAAATATTCCCGGCAAAGACCAGGTTCAAGGACTCGATCGTTGAGCGTATGTGTCGTTACTACGCCTATCTGAATCCCGGGCTTACCCTAGTTTTCAATAAACAGAAATTCCGTTCCAAGGAAGGCCTTCTCGATCTTCTGAAGGAGGAAATGGAGGATGCCCCGCTGTATACGCCAATCGGGCTCTCAGGTAAGGATATCGACGTCGCCTTCGTCCATACGCCGTCGAGTCGAGAGGAATACTATTCCTTCGTTAATGGGCAGCATACCACCCAGGGGGGCACTCACCTTGGGGCTTTCCGGGAGGCCATCGTGAAAGTCCTCCGGGAATTCTATAAGAAACAGTATGACCCGGCGGATATCCGTGCCGGTCTCGAGGCCGCGGTATCACTCAGGGTTGAGGAGCCTGTTTTCGAAAGTCAGACCAAGACGAAACTGGGTAGCACGGCCATGAAACCCGATGGCGAAACCATCCGGACCTATGTGGGTAACTTTCTGCGCGAGCAACTCGACAATTATCTTCACAAACATCCTGATGCGGCTGAAGCCATTCAGAAGCGGATTCTTGCCTCCGAGCGGGAGCGAAAGGAACTCAAGGGTGTTAAGAAGATGGCGCGGGACCGGGCCAGGCAGACCAAGCTTCATAATAAGAAGTTGAGGGATTGCCGCGCTCACTGGAATACCAAACACAAGGAGCGGGAGCGAAGCACTGTCTTCATAACTGAGGGGGACAGCGCCAGCGGTTCCATCACATCCTGCCGGGAAACGGAAACGCAGGCAGTCTTTTCGCTTCGGGGCAAACCGTTGAATACCTTCGGCAAGAGTCGAAAGGTTGTTTATGAAAACGAGGAGTTTGCCCTTCTTCAGGCTGCCCTGGGAATTGAGGAAAGTATTGAGGGCCTCCGGTATAACAAGGTGGTGCTTGCCACCGACGCAGATGTCGACGGGATGCACATCCGCCTTCTTCTCCTGACATTCTTTCTCCAGTTCTTCCCCGAGTTGATCCGGGAAGGGCATCTCTATATCCTGCAGACACCGCTTTTCCGGGTCCGAACCAAGAAGCGGACCGATTACTGCTTTGACGAGGAAGAAAAGGAGGCGTCGCTCAAGGACTTGGGGAAAAATGCCGAAATCACACGCTTCAAGGGTCTGGGAGAGATTTCCTCCCACGAGTTCAAGTTCATGATCGGGCCTGAGATGCGCTTGGATCCTGTCCTGATGGAGGAGGGGAAAGGCCTGAGTGAAATGCTCTCTTTCTACATGGGGCAGAATACCCCCGACAGGCAGGATTATATCATTAATAATCTAAGGGAGGACGTCGACCGGAGTGGCGAGGAAGAATAAGAGTGCAGTATCCTGCTAATGAGAAATGGGTTAGGGAGTTGAGCTCAAACTTACGGAAGCACCATAAGGATGCTCGTCCTGAGACATCCGCTCTTTCGCTCGTTGCGGACGGCGGAACGGAACGAGGTCCAATAATTGTGCTGAAGCCTCCTTCAGCACTTGCCTGTATCCTTAGGAATTCCTAATTTTCGAGAGGCATCACAGATGAGCGATAAGGGAACGGAGCACGGTAGTCTGGGGGAGATGTACTCCGACTACTTCCTTGATTACGCAAGCTACGTGATCATGGAACGGGCTGTGCCGCACCTGGGGGACGGCCTCAAACCGGTGCAGCGTCGCATCCTCCATGCGATGCGCCAGATGGAAGACGGTCGCTACAACAAGGTGGCCAACATCGTGGGAGATACAATGAAGTATCACCCGCATGGCAACGTAGCAATTGAAGACGCCCTCGTTGGCATGGGCCAAAAGGATCTCCTTATCGATACCCAGGGTAACTGGGGTAATATCCTCACGGGAGATCCCTCTGCGGCCGGTCGGTATATCGAAGCCCGCCTTACTCCCTTCGCCCTTGAGGTGGCGTTCAACCCCAAAACTACTGAGTGGACCCAAAGTTACGATGGGCGCAACCGGGAACCCGTCACTCTGCCGATGAAGTTCCCGCTTCTACTCGCTCAGGGAGGTGAAGGGATTGCGGTGGGACTGGCCTGTAAAATTCTTCCCCATAATTTCAATGAATTGATTGAGCAGTGCATCAGGGCACTAAGGAAGAAGAAGGTCGAGATTGTCCCTGACTTCCCGACCGGGGGGCTCATGGACGCCAGCGAATACAATGACGGGTTGCGCGGTGGACGGGTCCGGGTGCGCGCCAAGATCGAGGTTGTTAAAAAGAGTATTCTTCGCATCGTCGAGATTACGTGGGGGACGACCACAACTTCGCTGCAGGCCTCCATCGTCGCTGCTCAGGAGAAAGGAAAAATCAAGATCTCACGCATTGAGGATAACACAGCGGGAGAGGCGGATATTCTCATTCATCTCTCTTCCGGCAGTGATCCCGAATCGGTAAGGGATGCTCTCTTCGCCTTTACGGACTGTGAGATCAGCGTCTCGCCGAACTCGTGCGTGATAGCCGATGGGAAACCGCAGTTCCTGGGAGTCAGCGAGATCCTTAAGCGCTCAGCCCTTCAGACCAAGGAGTTATTGAAGCGGGAACTGGAAATCCGCATGGGGGAACTGGAGGAGAAATGGCACTTCAGTTCGCTGGAAAAAATCTTCATCGAGAAACGGATCTACCGGGATATCGAGGAATGTGAGACCTGGGACTCCGTTCTCGAGGCCATTGAGAAGGGATTGAAACCCTACAAAAAGAGATTTCGCAGGGCCATCACCCGTGAGGACATCATTCGGCTCACGGAAATACGCATCAAGCGTATCTCGAAATACGACAGTTTCCGTGCTAACGAGGAAATCAAGGGGTTGGAGGACGGCATCGAGGAGACGGGGCGAAATCTTCGCAATCTCACTCGCTATGCAGTCCGTTACTATCAGGACCTGCAGAAAAAATATGGCAAAGGGCGTGAACCCCGGACCGATGAAGCCGAATTCGAGCGGGTGGATCGAACTCAGGTCGTCGCGGCGACTGAGACTCTCTATGTAGATGAAAAGAACGGTTTTGCAGGACTCGGACTGAAACGGGAAAAAGCCTTGGAGAAGTGTTCAAGGCTGGATGATGTGATCGCTATTTCTCAGGACGCCAAGATGCGGGTGGTCAGGATCTCAGACAAGGCCTTCGTCGGGAAGAGACCCGTGCACGTTGCTGTATTCCGCAGAAGTGAGGAGAAGATCTATTCCATGATTTACCGGGAAGGTCGCGATGGACCGGTAATTGCGAAGAGATTCCGGGCGGGGGGCGTGACCCGCGACAAAATCTATGAACTGGGTAAGGATGCCCCCGGAACGCGGGTGATCTATTTTGCAGCGCATGATACCGAGGACGAGAGTTCCTCCAACGCGGTAGTTATCCACCTCAAACCCGTCCTGCGCCTACGCAATATCACCCGCGATTTTCAGTTCGGTGAAATCGCGGTGAAGGGGAGGGGTGCCCGGGGGAATATTCTTACCAAACATGTTGTGGATCGGATCGTCAAAGCTCCCAAGAGTTCTTGATTCTCCCTTAAGTCGATTGACAAAGGCGGACCAAACCGTATGCTGTTCCAATGAACAGCATCTCATGGCATCTCCGTAACCAGTATCTGAAGATCCGGCTTAACCTCCTCAAGCGGAAGTTACACACCCTGGACCGTGGCCTCCACAGCCCCAGACGGCGCTCCTCAAACGCGCCAACGCGGTTACCCTTCCGTGGGTGAAAATACCCGTTTTAAGGCCCTAATCCCCTCCAGAGGGCAGGATTTTTGTGGTGACTGTGAGCTCCCTCTCCGGTAGAACCCTCGCCATCGCTTCAACCCCTCAGCCTGTCCGGCAACCCATCCGGTGTGCCTCTGGTCGTCTCCTCTGCTCCGCCCTCATCATAGTGGGCTTGGTATCGGGGATTGTGACCGGATCCGCTCAGGCTCCCGGGATTGTTGAGCGGGAGTTGGAACGGCGGGCCCAGATTACCCAGCAGGCACAGGAATCCCTCCTGGCCGGAGACAAGGCATACCGTCTTGCAGACTATGCCACTGCAGTTGACGAATTCACCAAGGCATTCAACCTGTTCCCCGGAGGAACCGGAACTTCTCAGCTCAAGGCAGCAGCGGCCGACCGACTGGCGCAAGCCTCCGTTGAGAGAGCCCGCGAGCTTGCCAGACAAGGTGGTTACCGTCAGGCGGATGAACTACTTGAGAATGTCCTGAAAACGGGGGAGTCCCCCAACCATGCTGCCGCCACCGAAATGCGTGAGCGAATAAAGGACCCTATCCGTAATAACCCGGCACTTACCCCGCAACATGCCCGTAACGTCGACGAGGTCCGGCGCCTGCTCTACGAGGCCAAGGGATTTGAACAGCTGGGGCAATTTGATCGAGCCTTTGTGATTTATAATGCCGTCCTGCGGATCGATCCTCACAATAGTGCTGCTCGTCGGGGGATGGAGGTCATCCATAATCATAAGGGCAATTACTCCGATTCCGCCCGTGACGAGGCCCGGGCCCTGCTGCTTTCGGAGGTCGCGGGAGCCTGGGAATCGCCCGCTCCGAAGAATATAAGTAATCTCGCCGGGGAGGATTTCGGGGTCCTCACGGGGCAGGGGCCTCTCGGGGCATCGGCCTCCGAGAAACTCGAATCCATCATCATACCCGTGGTCGACATGGATCAGGTGCTCCTGCGGGAAGCGGTGGACTTTCTTCGCCAGCAGGCGGCCACCCTTGACCTCCAGGAACTCGACCCGGCCCGTAAGGGGGTAGCCTTCGTGGTCCAGTTGGGCAACGCCGACGAGGGGCGCACCCGGAAGATAGAGACGACACCCTTCAGCCTGAAACTCCGCAATGTCCCGATGCGAAAGGTGCTGGACTATGTTCTGCAGGCCACAGGCACCCAGGCAAGGGTTGATGAACACGCGGTAGTGATTCGACCTGCAGGGGCAATCAGCGACGAACTGATCTTCCGTCAGTTCAAGATGCCTCCGGATTTCCTCAGTCGGGAAGATCTCGGAGAGGGAGGCGGAGCCGGTGAAGCGGATCCCTTTGCTGAAGATGATGGGCCTCAGCGGGGGCTGGTAAGACGGCTGACAGCCCAGGATTACCTCAAGCAGAAGGGGGTCGCTTTTCCACCCGGGGCCAGTGCCCTCTACAGGTCGCAGACGTCCCTTCTTTCGGTAAAGAATACCGTGACCAACATGTCACTGGTGGAGGCGATCGTAGAGGCCATAGCCGATGCGGAACCGGTGATGATTGTTGTTGAAGCGCGCATCATCCGCTCCACGGAACAGCGACTTGAGGAACTTGGGTTTGACTGGCTTCTGGACGGCGCCCAGTCAATTACGGACGAAGTCCTCCTGACCGGAGGAACCGTGGGGAATGGCACCCCGGTTGTCGCTCCTCCCTTTCGTCCGATTACTGCCGGTAATCGGAGCGGCAACCTTGCCACCGAAACGAACACCATCGACGGAGCAATTGCCCGATCCCCGATCAGCAATGCCCTCTTTCGGGCTCCAGGCAGTATCTTCGCAACCGGGATAGCAAACAATTCTACCGTTGGAATGCTGATGAGGGGGGTTGGTCAGCACAAGGGGATCGACCTCATGACCAAGAAGACCGTCATTACCCGGTCGGGCCAGACCGCCACGATAGAATCTGTCCGGGAATTTATTTACCCCACTGAATATGAGCCCCCGGAATTGCCGAATCAGGTAGGGGGCAACTTCGGTGCGGATGCCGATGGTGGGCTTGTTCAGCAGCAGGCTGGAATCACCCCCGTAACCCCTGCCCATCCAACCGCCTTTGAAACCACTAACCTCGGATGTATGCTTGAGGTTCTACCTCAGCTCGGGGAAGACGGAATCGTGGAAGTCGCTATCAAGCCCGAAATCCGCGACTTTGATGGGTTTATCAACTACGGCACTCCGATCAGGGGAGGGACCAGTAGCGCGGTTTTTGATCCAACCGGTGGAGTCCTGAGCGGGGGAAGCTTCGGGGTCATCACCGAGAACGCCATTCTAATGCCGGTCTTCAGCACGATCCGGGGTAATTCGACGCTCTCAATTTACCAGGGTGAAACCGTCGTTCTGGGCGGATTGCTTACAAACTCACGCATCAAGGTTGAGGACAGCGTTCCCATTCTTGGGAAGCTGCCCCTTATCGGTCGCTACTTCCGCTCACAAGCGGACACCTCGATTAAGGACGCTTATGTCATTCTCGTGACCGTGCGACTGGAGGATCCCTCCGGGCAACCCGTCAGCCGCTAGGAAGAATTTCGTCCGGCTCTCATTAGAGACATGCCAAAGGATCCCGAGCCGCGCAGCTACTCTGTCGAGGAGATGATGGACGAGTTACGCAAGGGAAAGCGTGAAAAGTCCAGTAGGGAGGAAGCTGAGCTGGTTACCCGGCCTGATGGATCCCGGGTCATGCGGGTTCGCAAACGGAAGCGCCGGAAGGAAAGCGCTGCCCGCGGCAGGAAGAAGCTCAGGCCACGCCGTTACGGTCTTTTCCTCTCAATAGGATTTGTTGTCCTCGTAATTATTACCGGGGTTTCACTTCTGCTGGCGGTGGCCCGGTTTAACAGCAAGGGATTCCGTGATAACCTTTCAGTAAGTCTGGGCGAGGCAGCTGCGGCCAAGGTCAGGTTCACGGACCTCTCGATCAATCCGTTCAAGAGTCGTCTGAAATCTGCTCAGTTGACCTGGTCCGGCGAAGGCATCCCCAAGAGCCTCCAGCTTTCCGAGTTGGAGACGAGGTTGGATGCCTCAAGCTTTCTGAGCTCCAAGCTTCGGGGAGGAGAGTTGCGCGCCCGTTTCGGAACACTGAAACTTGGTCCTCCTCTGAAGGAGAATAAGTTTCAGTCCCTGAAAAATGAAGAGTTTCTTGAATTTGGCAGCTATCGATGCAGCCAGTTTGATCTGGAATACGGCACCGAAGGTGAAGCGCCGATACTCCACCTTCGTGACTCCGAATTAACGGCCAGGCAGTTGGAAAACCAGGGAGGCCTCCAGTTTCTCCTTAATGGAGGCTTTGTCCGTTTTGGTTCCTGGGCGGAATTGAAGGTCAGCCAGGGACTGGGGGAGTGGAGCGACGGAGCGTTCCAGCTCTCATCCCTCAACACGAAGATAGGAGAAACCGGCGAGGCCCGATTCAAGGGGTTGAAACCCATAACGGACGGAAATCGAGTCCTCCTCAATGTGCAACTGATTCAATTCCCCATGGCGCAGCTCCTGGGAGAGGAATCGATGGGAAGGCTTTTCAGGGGGCAGGTGGATGCACGTACGGGAACCCTCTCCTTTGATTCAAGGCAGCAGGATTCCGGACAGTTAGAGGTCCAATTTTCCGGAAAAGAAATCGCGATCGAGGGTTTCCGCTTCCTCGGAGGCCTGGCTTCCATTCTGCGCAAGGAGCGCTATGCCCGACCTGAAGGGGGAACCATGAAAGGCTCCCTGAAGTGGAACCGGGATCGACTCGAAATACGGGACCTGAGGTATGAGATTCGTTCCAACATCGTCCTGACCGGTACGATTGTGGTCAGTAATCAACAATTAAGCGGTGCGCTTCAACTTGGGGTCCCCGAGGCCCTCATGATGAAAACATTGACCGAACCACGGTATTCCTCCTTCAGCGTTCCCTCGCAGGGGTATTGCTGGACCGAGGTGAAGCTCGGCGGCACCCTCGAGCAACCAAGCGATAACTTTCTCAAGAAGCTCCAAGCTTCTCCGGTATCTCCTGATTCTGGCGAGTCGCCCCTACTGGAAAAGGACTCCAGATAGCCCCTCTGCTTTTCCGTAATCTCAATCCGGCACTTCCATCGAGGGAAGCAGGTCAAGTTAGTCCCAGCTTGTTCACAGCTTTCGGACTTGTCGCTGTCGATGGCTCATCTCTAGGGTTCCCGGGCATCATTGACTCTCTTCCTCTGCCATGAATTATGCCGATCCTTTCAGTTCCCGTTTCGAAGTATTCGGAAGGGAGCACAATCATCGCATCGAATCCATCAATCGAGAGGTCATTGAGGAGTTGCACGAATTGCTTGATTCCGGATGCGGCGGAGACGGTCGGGTCATTGTCCTGCAGGCTCCCCGTGCAGGTTATGGTAAGACCTCCGTCCTCCAATCTCTTGCCGGAGAGCTTGGAGAGGATCACCAGTTTGTCCGGGTGCGCCTTACAGGGGGGCGAACTACCGATGCCGCTCATGTTCTTGAATATGTTCTCCAGGCGCTCTGCGAGGTCGTTCCGGGATCAACAACCCTGACCTGTCTGGACCTCCTTGCACGCCGGATCCTCGCCCTCGGGCTCGAGCCCCTCGTCGCTTCTGGCGAGGTTCCATGCCAGGATCGGGAGAGTGCCCTTGCCGCCCTGAAGGACGATCCCGCCCAGACCTTCGACTTCCATCATGACGGAGCGGTAACTGCTCATTGGACAAAGTCGAACTTCGAGGTGCTTGGGCCTCGCCTTGCGGCTGAATTATCCCGTGCAAGTGGCGCGAGCCTTCGCGAATCGTCATACTGGGTTGAATTGCTTTTCCGTTTTGCCACAACGCCTCCGGACAATGTCGAACGGGCTCGCCTTCTCTTTGAAACCATTTTCCGCAATGACCTTCAGAGCCAGTCTTCCTCGACCGCCGAAGAGAGGCTCCATGGACTGCTTGCGCTCTGCGCCACGGTGATCTCCCCGGTGCTTGTCATCGATGATACCGAGGGCCTTTCCACCTCCCCTCCGGACGCTCTCGGGCTCGCTTCCTTTCTCTCCAACATATCCCAGTGCTGCCCGGGAACGGTGGTTCTTCTCAGCGTTAATGACGACATCTGGGAATCCTCGTTTCTTCCGCTCCTTCCCGGGGGCTTGGCAGACCGCCTCCTTGCCCACAAGGTCAGGCTTGAAGCGATCAACCGTGGAGAGGCTGAGGCACTGGTTGTGGGGAGGGCAGGGGAGGACGCTGCCGAAATCCTGACCCGGATGG
>Ga0163180_10000551_pt1 | contig 21878 bp, 30 predicted proteins | sample AtlANTMetagenome_2_FD_109647 | JGI IMG/M metagenome (GOLD analysis project Ga0163180, IMG submission 109647) | Marine eukaryotic phytoplankton communities from the Atlantic Ocean - Atlantic ANT 4 Metagenome | ecosystem: Environmental > Aquatic > Marine > Oceanic | place: North Atlantic Ocean...
TAAAAAGTCATGTCCATCCTGTAATGCTCTACTAGGAGCGCGGATCAAAGTTTGTGATTGTGGTTATGAGTTTTTGCCAAAAGCAAAAAAACAAGCAAAGCCTTTCTTTAAAGAAAGAAAAGAATTTTTAAAACGTATGCTTGGCGACTCAAAGCCAACAAATTATGTTTTTGAAATGTCTACTGTGACAAAGGTTTTTGCACAGTTTGAAAACGACCTCGATTTTCTAAGCAAGGTTAAACCTCCCTTTGAATTAAAAGGGACTATTAAATATTTTTTAACCAAAGATGGAAGAGAATATTTAAGCAAAAAATACAAGGAATTTAACTACAAGCCTCCAGAGAAGGATAAATTTGTTGACACGGGCGTAAAAGTTGGAGAAGATACTGTAAAGAAGAAAACGAGAACACTAAGAGATTTTTTAAATGACTAAGATGAAGAAAAAAAGCGGATCAAAGGACTATACAGAGGCATTCCTCAAATCAAATAAAGATTACCATTACAATTTAGAGGAGGGAGCAGAGCCGTATCTAGTGTCCAGCGGATCTATGATTCTTGATCACGTTTTAAGTGGAGGATTTGGATCGGGGCTACATAGGTTTATTGGAGCAAATGAAGGAGGTAAAACGAATGAAGCTCTGCATGTGATGCATAATATGCTTAAGACGGTAGAAGACTCTAAGGGTCTTTTTGTAATGGCTGAAGGGAGACTTAGCCAAGACATTAAAGATAGAGCGGGCATTAAGTTCGTTCATTCAGCGGAGGATTGGGATGTGGGGACATGTCTAGTTCTTGAGTGCCACATCATGGATACTATGATTGATTTCCTCAGAGGGCTGTTAAAAAACAACCCAGACAAAGAAAAATTTTGTATTGTAATCGACAGTATGGATGGCTTAATCACAAAAGAAGATTTAGAAAAAGGATCTTCTGATGCTAGGAAAGTAGCAGGAGGAGCTTTAATGACCTCTGACTTTCTAAAAAGAGTTAGTTTGGGTATGAGCAAGTTTGGCCACATGTGTATTATGATTTCTCAGGTGAGATCAAGCATCAATACTAGCATGTATGCAAAGCAAGACCCAAATAACCAAACAAATAGCAGTGGAGGAAACGCTATCTTACATTACCCAGATTGGATTCTAGAATTCAAAAAACAAACCAAAGGCGATAAGATTCTAGAAAATCCAAAGGAACAAATCACTCCTGATAATAAAATTTATGGACACAACGCCAAGGTTTTAATTTTAAAATCAACAAATGAAGCCACAGGACAAATTGTAACTTATCCAATCAAGCATGGTCGCAACAACGGGAAATCTATTTGGCTTGAGAGAGAAGTTGTTGACATGCTTTTAATGTGGGGATATCTAGAGAAGTCGGGAGCTTGGATCAAGCTTGATGACAAGGTAAAAACCTATCTAAGCGATAATAAAATAGAAACAAAAGATTCTTACCAAGGAATTAAAGCGGTGTATGAGTTTCTAGAGTCAGATGAAAAAATCACCTCCCTTCTTGTTGACTTTGTAAAAGAGAATATTCTTAAGCAATGATATTTTTGTGTTCCAATGGCCGAGAGAAAAAGATAAAAAACGTCAGCAAATATTTGATTGACTGGGACTCTGATTGCAAAAGCGGGATTCAAAAAGACGTAAAAGACCAAGTTAAAGCTTATTGGTTTGCAGATGTAGTTTTTGAAGAGTTTCCTGTTGCTGGGACGAGAATGACCCTAGATCTTTACAACGCGACTCAGAAGATAGCTATTGAAGTGGATGGTAATCAGCATTACAGATATAATCAGTTTTTTCATTCTAATTCTCGCCAGAAGTTTCTCCAACAACTACAGAGAGATGAAAAGAAAGAATACTTTTGTGATATTAATAATATAAAACTTATTAGGGTATTAGAGTCTGATGTTTTAGACTCAAAGAAATATCCTAAAAACTTGATAAAACTTTTAAAATGAAATTAGACGAAGAAGAGAGCACTGGAGGCATCCCTCAATCACTATTAGATAAGGTCTATGACTCTACAGGCTCTGTAAATGGAGGTAATAGAGGGTTTATTTTACTTTATGTCAACAAAGAGGGTTGCCCAAGCATGACAAGTAAAACAGAAAACCCTTGCGTTGACATGGCTCTTGGTAAATTAATAGAGATGGCAATGGCTAAAAAAGACGATGATATCACCATATGATTTATTCCTTTGATTTAGAAAAGAAAGTCTTAAGTGGCATTATCCAACACCAACATAAATGGGAGGAGATATCTAGCTTTGTTAATGAGAGCGACTTTTATTCAGAGGATTCTAAGGTAAACGTATCAATATTTAAATTATTAAAAAATGCGTTAGACAACGCAGAAAATATTGATGAGACAATACTTGTTCAGAGAATACAACAATTAAAAGTTTCTTTCCCTGATAGCGTTGATATTGCTGAGTATGTATACTCATTGGCTTTCTACAAAATCACAGAAAACATTTTCTTAAGTTCTGTCAAAGAGTTAAAAAAGTATACGGCCCGTAGAGAGATTTACACTAGTTGCAAGAAGGTTGCGTCATTTGTTAAAAATGCAGATCCTAATCTTAAGTATGGAGAACTTATTGAACAGTCTGATCAACTGTATAATAAAAACATAAAAGATTTTGAGATGACAGAAGCTGGTCCAGTCAATTTGTTTGACATGATGGAAGAGCTTGTCGAAGACAGGGGAAACAACCCTGTAGAGGATTTCGGGATGCTTGGCCCTCACCAAAGAATTAATGAAATGTATGGGTCTTTGCTTCTTGCAGGTAACATATCAGTTATTGTGGCTAGATCAGGAGTAGGTAAGACTAACTTCTGTATGGACTACACGACTAGGGTTTCTGCCGAGCATGGTGTTCCCGTGCTTCACTTTGATAACGGAGAGATGAGCGAAGAGGAGCTTATCTTTAGGCAGTGTTCAGCCATGACAGGAATTCCTGTGTGGTTGCTGCAAACAGGCAAATGGAGAACTACAGGATATAAAGATTTGTCGCCAGAGCAGGTTGTGGCGAAGGTTAGAGAGGCATGGAGTAAAATTAAAGACATGGAGTTCTATTACGAGAATGTCGCTGGCTTATCTCCAGATGAAATGTGTTCTCTGCTTAAAAGATTTTATTTCTCCAAGATAGGAAGAGGCAATCCTCTGATTTTTAGCTTTGACTATATTAAGAGTGACTTTGGTAGCATTGGCAAGGTTGATGGTTGGCAACAGGTTTCCTACATGGTTCACAAGTTTAAACAGACCATCCAAAGAGACTTGTCTTTTGACGGCAAACCATGTGTCTCAATGATTACCTCTGTTCAATCTAACAGGCTTGGCATCACCAACAATAGAGGAGCAGGTGGAATAGTTGATGATGAAAGCGTTGTATCTTTGTCTGATGGAATTACTCAATTTTGCTCTCATCTTTTCTTGCTTAGAAGAAAGGTCGCAGATGAAATACACGAAGAGGGAGCGAACTTTGGAACCCACAAACTAATCAACCTAAAGTGTAGACACCTTGGTAAAGATGCCCTTAGAGCAATCCATCCAGTAGAAATGCCAGATGGAGCTAAAAAACAGAATTTTATTAATTTAAATATAGAAAACTTTAGGATTACCGAGTGTGGAGATTTACAAGATATTGTAAATGCTTTCAATGGAGGAGGGGTTGAGGTTAATACAAATGAGACAGAAGAGATACCAATCAATCTTAGAGCGTAATGAATTACAAAGAGGTGTTAGAAAACCTTGGGTATCGTCTCAGGGATCACGGATCATACTGGAGAACAAATGCAGTATATAGATCTGGAGACAACTCAACAGCACTTCAGATTTATAAAGACACTGGAGTCTGGAAAGACTATGTAGAGGACTCTCAGTTTATGCCTTTCGAGGCTCTACTCCAAAAGACTCTAAACACAAAAGACCCTAATGCAGTGAAGCATTATTTAAAGGATAACGGTGTAAATATAGGAGCAAGAATAAAACAAAAACACCTATTGAAAGAAGAGAAGACATACTCTCCTAAAGTTCTGACGAAGCTTTTGCCGCATCACGATTTTTACCTAGAAAAAGGCATCAGCAAGGAAACTCTTGAGGACTTTAAGTGTGGATTGGCCATGTCTGGTAAAATGTATCAAAGGGTGATATTCCCAATTTTCAGAAAAGATGGTAGGATACATGGATTTTCTGGCAGAAAAGTCACTAGCGATGATAGACCAAAGTGGCTACATATGGGGAAGTCATCAGGTTGGTTTTTTCCATATTACAATATTACTAAAGTTCAAGAAGCTATAGAAGAAAAAGAAGCGGTTCACATTGTGGAATCTGTAGGAGACTGCTTATCTTTATACAACAATGGTATAAAAAATGTTCTTGTTTCTTTTGGCTTGAACATTTCTCCAAAATTTATAGCAAGGTTATCTTTGTTGCCTATAAAAAAAGTTTTTGTATCTTTCAATAACGATCACACATCTTCTGTCAACAGAGGGTTTGAAGGAGCAATTAAATCTATTTTTAAATTGGTTGAGTCTATTGATTTTGACAAAATATACTTTATTCCTCCTGAAGAGAATGACTTCGGAGAAATGTCTAAAGATCAAATAGAAAAATACGCTTCGGATTGCTATAATATACAACATCAAGAATCCATGTCTAAAGTTATAAAGATTGCTAAAGACATGAATCAACGAGGTGTAAACAAAAGTTTTTCTTCTTCTTTTGCGAAGCTTGTAAAGAAAAACTCATTTCATTATGACGATTTCTGAGAATAAGCCTCTTTCTGCATCGCGCATAAAGACGCTACAAATGTGTTCTTGGCAGTATTGGTGCAAATACCACTTGAAGCTCCCAGACAAAGCTAACGAGGGAAGTTTGCGTGGAACGATATGTCACGCTGTTTTTGAAAACTTGGGCAATCCTAAGCATAAAAAACATTATACCCGTATAATTAAAACTCAAAACGCTTTTGCCTCACCTCCAGTCAAAAGGATGATAGAAGCATATGCTAAAAAGCATAATATAGATGATTTTGAGAATATGGACCTGATAAACCAAATGACGGTAGAGGGTCTTAATTACGATTTTTTTGGAGACAAGGACGGGAAACCAACTAAGTCTATAAGCGAGAAAGATTTTGACATTTCTGTAAATGAACAAGGCAAAAACTATCGCATATTAGGCTTTATTGATAAGCTTTTTTTGTTCAAGAGAAAAAAGACTGCTCTTATTAGAGATTTCAAAACATCAAAACAAATCTTTTCTGGCAAGGAATATACCGACAATATGCAGAATTTAATGTATTGTTTGGCGGTAAAACACTTATACCCAGATTTCCTGAGAAGAAAGATGGAGTTTTTGTTCGTTAAGTTTGATTGTAATAACGATGGGTGTTGCGAAATGGAACCATTGGATGAAGACGAGCTAGAAGGCTTTGAATATTTTTTGACCGAAGTTCAGCAAATTATTAATAATTTTAATGAAGTCGCTGCCTCTAAAAATTTAGCTTATGATAAGGGGTATTTAGGCAGAGACGATGGCTTTGCTGGCAGAGTTGTTTGTGGTAGAGCAGAGTATGCTGGTCAACTCAAAAAAGATGGGACTCCCATGTGGCATTGCCCGTTTAAATTCCCTAGAGAGTTTTACGCTTTAGTAGACAAAGATGGAGTGAGAGTCGCTTCTGCCGACTTAAAAAAAGACCTCAGAGAAAAAAAGACAAAGGGCTTGAAGATAGAAAAAGTCAAATATGACGGATGCCCTGCTTTTTCCTTTGACAAACCAATGGAGCTTCTGTAACATACAGGAGTGATACCATTATTTAAAAGCACCTTCAGCATAGGACGATCCCTTCTGAGGGTTGAGGATTTAATTGACATTGCCCAAAGCGGGGATATCAAGAAAATGATTTTAGTAGAAGATAACTTCTATGGTTTTAGGGTAATCAACAAAGCTTTTCTACACATAGAAGTTCCTATGGTGTATGGAGTTAAGTTACCTGTTGTCCAGTCGAGCATTACAGAAAAGCCTAGTAAATTAATTTTCTTTCCTAAAAATAACAAAGGCGTAGCCGTTGCTAGAAACCTCTACACTAAGTGCTTTACAAGTGTAGGAGAATACCTAAACATGTCAGATCTAGGCGAAGGAGAGCTTGACGATGTTAGTATAGGAGTTCCTTTCTATGACTCTTATGTGTTCAACAACATCTTTCATTTTGGAATGTGTGATCTTTCTCTAGACAAGTATGATCATTTTTACATAGAAGAATCTAACAATCATCCTTTTGATTTCCAAATCAGCAACGCTCTTAAAAAGTTGAATGTAAAAACAGAAAAAGCAAAAAGCATTTATTATAGAGATAAAGAGGATTTTGAAGCCTTCCAAATGTATAAAGCGATATGCAACAGGAAACAAGGCAGAGTCCCAACATATAGTAACCCAAGACTAAACGATTTCTGTTCTGATGAGTTTAGCTATGAATCTTTTTTAGAAAATGTTGCCAAGTAATCAAAAATATTTAGTATTCGATACAGAGACAGAGGGTTTAAATTTGCACTCTTCTAAAACTTGGCAGCTATCTTGGATTGTTTGTCAAGGAAACAAAGTGTTGGAAACACACGATAAGTTTATAAAACATAAAGAGTTAAATATACCAGAGGTTGTTAGAAAGTTAACGGGCTTTGATTGGGATAAATATAACTCTAAAGCAGAATCTCTGATTTCTGTTTGGTCAAAGTTTGAGAAGTATTTATTTGATCCGCAATATATTGTAGTAGGACAAAACCTACTTGGGTTTGATGTTTACATGGTATCTCATTTACAAAGGATGCTTGGACAACAGCCAGATTATTCTTATTTGCCAAGAATATATGACACAAGAGCTTTAGCAAAGGCATATAGGGAAGAGCTAGATAAACCTAGAGGTGATTTGTTAAGCTGGCAGTATAAAATAATAAACGACAGAACCTTAAAGGCAAAGGTATCACAAAATCAGCTATTAAAGTTTTTTGATATAGATTTTGAGGAAGAAAAACTCCACGATGCATTATACGACATCAAGATGTGTTATAAAGTTTTCTTAAAACTTAAAAAACACATGGACTTGTAATGTTTGAAGATTTTACACCATACGACGATTGTGAACCTGTGGGAGTAGATCTCCCTAAAACAATCGTTGACATAAATAAATTAGAGGAAATTGGGCTTGGGCCTGATAGCTCCACTAAAGATATTTTGTATGAGCTTGCTAGAAAGGGATTGAGAGACAAAGGTATTACAAAATATGAAAACAAAAATGTTTATTATGAAAGAGCAAAACAAGAGCTTGAGACATTTGAAGAACTTGGGTTCACAGATTACATCTTACTCAACTGGGACGTTTTAAATTTCTGTCATGACAATAACATTCCAACTGGTGCTGGCCGTGGCTCTGCTGCTGGCTCTCTTGTTTTATATTTGCTCGGAGTAACTAATATTGACCCAATCCCTCATGATTTATTCTTTGAGAGATTTGTGTCTAAATCAAGAGCCAAAAAAGTCACCGATAAAAGAGGTAAAGAGTTTCTTGTCGGCAGTTTGTTGCCAGATGTTGATTCAGATATATCCTATGATCAGCGATATAAGGTCATACAATATATCGAGAGAAAGCATGAAGGTAGAACGGCTAAGATTCTAACATTCAACACCTTTAGTTCAAAACTTTGTATTAGAGAGGCGACAAAATATTTTGATGAGGTTAAGGAAGATGAGGCTAACCAAGTCTCCGATATGATCCCGAAACTACATGGGGTTGTTTTCCCGCTGAGTCAAGCTAGAGAAGAGACAGACAAATTCAAAAAGTGGGTTAAAAATCACAAGAAGACATTTAAAAATGCATTAAAAATAGAAAACTTACCGAAGAATACTGGAGTTCACCCATCAGGGATCGCGATTTGCTCAGAAAGCATTGAGAATATTGTCCCTCTGCAAAAAACAAAAGATGGAGATTTGGTTACAGGTTATGACATGAATGACGTTGCAGACCTCATGGTTAAGTTCGACATCCTTGGTTTAAGAACCCTAACAATCGCTCACAAAACTTGTGAAAAAGTTGGCATAAACATAGAGGAGATAGATGCCAATGACGAGATGATCTATGAGATATTGCAAAACTTTAAACACCCTATGGGTTTGTTTCAGATCTCTGCTGAGACAAACTTTAAAGTTTGTAGAGAGATAAAACCAAAAGATATAAATGAGCTTTCTGATGTTGTTGCTTTAGCTCGCCCCGCAGCCCTTGAATTTGTTTCTGTTTATAAAACACAAAAAGAATTTCCATCTGAGTTAAATCTAAATCCAGAGTTAGACTCGATATTGTCTTGGTCTAAAAACGTGATCCTGTATCAAGAGCAACTAATGCAAATTGCTCACAAAGTTTTCGGCTTAACACTTGAAGAGGCAGAGGTGTTAAGAAGGATTGTAGGCAAGAAAAAAGTAGATGAAATGCCTAAGTGGAAAGACACAATTTACAATGCTGCTGAATCTAGAGGTCTTAGTGAAGAGATAGCAGACTTCTACTGGAATTCATTAGTCGCCGCCTCACACTACTCTTTCAATAAGTCACATAGTTTTGCCTACGCCGACCTCGCGGCCAAAACAGTTTACTTAAAGCACAAATATCCTCAAGAATTCTTTCTTTCTATTCTTGAGTGTGCTGAGTTTGATCCAGAACCTTTACAAACAATTTCTGGGGTAAACGAAGAGTTGCCAGATTTCGGCATGGAAATGCTGCCTCCTTGCCTATATAAGTCTGATTTTGATTTTACAATTGAAAACAACAATATTCGCTACGGATTGAATAGCATTAAAGGTATCTCTCTAAAATCAATACAGAGCCTAATAGACTTCAGAGGCATAGAATTTAACAATAAGTATGAGGTTTTTCTGGCAGCTAAACAGTGCGGTATCAACATATCTGTGCTTGCGGCTCTTATACAAGCTGGAACTATGGATCATGCGAGAACGAATAGAACTCGCATGGTCCTAGAAGCTCAAGCTTTTAATCTGCTAACAGATAGAGAAAAGAGAAACTTTGTAAAGATTGGAGAGAGATTTGGCTTCGACATACTTAAGGCAATATCAGAAGTTATAGAGAAGCAAACACTTGGAGATGACAATAGACCAATCATGTCTGAAAAGAGATTTAAAACATTTAAAACTAAATTTGATCAGTATAAAAAAATCTATAGTCAAAACAGGAAGCATGAAATGTTTGCTAAGTGGAGATATGAAAGCTCTTTGCTTGGCTATAGTTATTCACACAACCTACGCGAATGCTTTCAGGACAGATTTTCGTCTTTGATCGACTTGAGGCAAGTAGAGGATCTTGTAGACAGGCAAAACTTCCAAGTTGTGGGTGAGGTAAAAGATTTCTTTACTAGGACATCTCAGAATGGTAACAAATACATGATGATTTCAATCTGTGATAATACAGCAACTAAAAACTTTCTTTTCATGGACAACGCTAGAGAGGAGAGATTATCTGACTTCTTAAAAAGCGGATACAAGTTAACAAAAAACAAAGTTATAGTTTTAAATGGCTCAAAGAGTAGAGATACATTTTTTGTAGATCACATAAATCCAGTGGAGACAGATATATACATGAAGTTAAGGGAGGTGAAGGGTGCCTAAATTACCTTTAACACCGCATATTGAGGGGGTCATAGAAAAAACAAAAGAACTCTCTAATATTCTATACAGAAACGGGGCAGATGTAGATCTGTTTTTTCACTGCTTTTTAAGTGACTTAAGCCAGTCTTGCTCATCTATATTTAAAAAAGTAAATGTAGACCCCAAGGATTTATTAAAAGAGTCTAGGACTGTTTTAAGCAAAAAGCGTAAGAACAAATACGCAAAAAAGATTTTAAAAACTGATGTTAGAAAACTTTTAAAAGAAGCTGAGAAGTTTTCTATAGAAAACTTTAACCTAGATTACATACCCCCAGAGGTAATCTTAATGGTTTTCTTTGATGATGAGCATTCTCCTAAAGTTGTAAAAAACCTTTTCCCAAAAGGAGATCAATCTTCGGATGAAATATTTCTAGGGTTTGTTACAGAGTGCTCCCTAGTTGTTAAAGACTTTGACCCAGATCGAGTAACCACTTCAATGAGAGTGGATACCCCTGAAGACTGGATCGACATGTTCGACAAGAATGAGATACTCTCTCAGTTTGCAGAAAACTTAAATTTAAAAGCGTTAAACAACGAGTTCGACAAGATAGTTGATTTCGACGGTAAAATTGATGAAGTAGCTACAATTCTTTGCAGAAAGAAAAAACCTAATGCGCTTCTTGTTGGACCAGCAGGAACAGGTAAAACCTCCTTGGTAGAGGGGCTAGCTTGTAAAATTGTTGCTGGAGACGCACCTGAGCTTATAGCTAACAAGGTAATTTATTCTGTGAGTTTATCTAGCATGGTTGCTGGGACAGAATACAGAGGTCAGTTTGAGAAAAGACTAGAAGATTTTGTTAATGAAGCAAAAAAATATAGTAACTTAATTTTGTTTATTGACGAGGTTCATACTTTAATTGGCGCAGGAGGGGCAACAAACAATTCCCTAGAAGCCTCTAACATTCTTAAGCCAGAGCTTGCCAGAGGAACAATAAGTTGTATAGGAGCTACAACGATTAACGAATATACAAACACAATTAAAAAAGATACCGCCTTAGATCGCAGGTTTGAGCGCGTTATAATTAGAGAGCCATCTAGATTTCAGATGGAAGAAATTTTACCCACAATAATTTCTTACTATGAAAACTTTCATAGCATTACATATACCGATGAGTTTTTAGAGAATATAATTGATTACTGCGAAAAATACATCCCTAATAAATTCTATCCAGATAAAGCCATTGATATCATTGATCACTGTGGAGCACAGGCTAAGGTAAATTTCTGGCACGTTACGCCATCAATAAAAAGCCAGCAAGAAGAGACAATGGCTGCGGCTCTAGACCCTGAAAAAGACCACACAAAACTTTTAGAAAAATTAAACGAAAGCCTAGAAAAATGGACAGAAGGTGTTTCAGATTTAATTCCAGAGGTAAAACTATGTCATTTAAAAGACTTCTTTAAAAAGAAAACAAATCCTCTAAATGATCAAGAGATGGTCGAGAAAGTTTTTTCTTGTGTTAGCAAATCCCTTGTAGGCCAAGATGAGCTTTTGCAGAAACTAAAAGATAAAATTATTTTATCTAGCTTGGGTATAAAAAAGACTGACAATTTTTCTGCCCCAGAGTGCTATGTCATAAGCGGTTCAAGATTCAGCGGGAAATCTTACTTCTTAGATTTATTTAAAGATACTTTACAAAAACATGGAGTCAGTGTTCTCTCTTACAGTGGTGTTCACTTTGCAGATGCCTTTGCTCCACATAAGATAGCGACATCTCAGGGCAACAATACATCTATATGCGAAAAAGTTCTAATATCTCCAAATAGCGTGATCATCATAGATGATTTTCACAAAGTTGATAATTCTGCGATCCCGCTTTTTAATCAAATATTTAAGCACGGTAAATTTCAGATGAGTAACGGAGATATGGCAGACTTCACAAACTGCAAAATATTCTTAACGAGCGATATATCTAACAGTCAGTCTGCTATGGGATTTCAAGGTGCCGTTTCAGACAAGGATAATCTAATGATTCACCCAGATATACTCTCACTTGTTGACGAGTGCTTCCCACTCAAGCAGATTGACGAGAAGGGGCTAAGGAGACTTTTATGGATGAAATTAAAAAGATTAAAAAATAGGTTAAAGGACAATGATATTGACTTAACTTTTGATTTTAAATATATTAATCAAATAATTAAAAGCATTCTAAAGGAAAAAATAAAAGTAGAAGCTCTATCTAAAAAGATATTATCAGAGATAACCCCCTTTGTTTCTGACAGTGTTTTAAAAGGAGAAAAGAATATCAAACTTTTTATTGAAAAAACAGGAAGTAAGAACGATCATAAAGCATGAGTGGTTCTGCTGCTAAGAAAATTCGTCAACTTATTGGATACGATAAAAAAAGTGCTAATCCAATTCAAAAAAAACTTTACAAGAGCCTAAAGGCGCGTTATCTTGCTGTAGGCGCAGAAGAATTTTGGAAAAGCGTCGAAGGAAGATTTAACAATATTTAATTATGAGTGAAAACACTAAAACAAACGACGAATGGAAGAAGCGCGAACTAGGTGCGCTTTGGAGAGTGGACGGTAAACAACAATCTTACTACAGCGGATCTATTAAGGATTCAGAGGGTAATGATGTGAAAATTGTCTGCTTCCCAAATTCTTTCAAAGAAAAGGGGTCAAACCAGCCTGACATAAGAATTTATGCCAGTAAAGAAAAGGACTAGAGTATGACAGAAGAGGAAACAAAAAGTCTAAAAGCAATGCTTACATCAGAGATGGTGTCTCGCGTCACATTGGCAGAGGCTATCAACATAATGCATAATCTTGCGATTCAAGAAGTCGAAGAAAATGTAGAAAAAATGTCTGATGAGGAGAAAAAATCCGCTTTTGAAGAATTGACTTCAAAAGTAGAGGAGGCTAAGGCTGAAAACGAAAAGGTAAAAACAGAAGAATAAGTGTAAGAGTCTTTAAATGCCTTACACTGTCACGTTTTTAAATGATAAATTGCATCAAAGTCTATCCTTTGATGCAGATATCAAATTCCCCAATGCTTCTATCTATGCCAAAAAAATTTGGTCTTTAAAAGAATATAAAAAGCAGGGAGAGTCAATTAAATTAATAGAAGGAGAAAGGCAAGAAAAGCCCCCTCTAACTCAGTCCTCTTATTCTATCAATAAGTATTTTGAAAATGATGAACTTGTTGTTGAGTTACTTCAATCATTTTCAGTTTCTGATGATTTTGACTTTTTCACAAAAGCTGATTTAGAAAAAGAAACAGGAGATGAAGAACTTGATGAAATTCTACTTAAAATCAATGAATCTGATTTTGATGAGTCAGTAATCAAGGCTTTTATCTTAGATAGTTTACTTCAAGGGGAATATCCGCAAAAGCCTGAAGACTCAGAAGCTTCTGAAGAACAAACAGAAGAAGAAAGTGATACAGAATAGAGTATTAATAACAGGAGCAGGAGGATTCATAGGCGGCAATTTAGCCGCCTATTTGTCTAATAGAAACTACGATGTTACTAAATTTGACATAACCCTTGGCAATTCTGGTTTACCAGATGTAATGAACCAAGATATTGTTATACATCTTGGTGGAAACCCTGATACTACCGAAACTAATGTTAAAAAAATTCTAGAGCAGAATTTTGAATATTCGGTAATGTTGTATGAACTTTGTGAACTTTATGAAATAAAGTTTCAATATGCTAGTAGTGGATCTGTTTATGGCTCATCAAAAAGCTTTAAGGAAAGTGATTTTTGTAAACCACTTAGCCCATATGCTTTTAGTAAATATATGTTTGATTGCTGGTTAATGAATCAAAACTACCCCTATCAAGGGTTTAGATATTTCAATGTTTATGGGTTAGGAGAAGACAAAAAAGGTAATCAAGCTAGCCCCGTCTCTAAGTTCATCAAACAGGCTTTAACAAATGGGCATATTGAAATTTTTGAGAATAGCGAAAAATATAAAAGAGATTTTGTTTCTGTTGATGATGTTTGTGAGATGCATTTTAGAATGCTAAACTCAAATGCCTCTGGAGTATTTAATATAGGAACAGGCGACCCAATTTCATTTAGAGACGTTGCAGATATCGTAAAATCAACTTCGCATTCTATAATCAAGGAAATCCCAATGCCCAAGGAATTAAAGGGTCAATATCAAAAGTTCACAAAAGCCGATAATTCTAAATTACTAGAAATAATAGGCGAATATAAGTGGAAAAGTGTAAAACAGTATGTAGAAGAAAACATAGATGCTTTCCTTAATTAAATCTGTTTTAAAGTCAATTGAGTTATTTTTATCTTTAAAAAATAAGACTTTCTACTTACAATTAAAACAAGACCATGAAGAAGAAAGAAAAAGAATCATTCAGGAGCTTGAAGACATTAGGGCTAATGGCGGTGATGCCGACCGTGCTGATCTCTTGCGCGACGAACTCATCCGTGAAGACAACTCCTTTAAACATTTATCAGCCTTCTACTCTGAGTTTGACAAAAGGGATTCCAATAGAAACAAGTAAGGGGATTTACACTCCTAAAAATGATGAAGTTTGGCACTCTGACGCTAGATTTAGGAGGCTAGAGAGACAGCTTTATTTCCCTAGCGGAAAATAAATACTTTTAAGTGTAGATTCTAGTAATGGCATATATTGACGGCATCCCTATTAGAGATAGTATTCACACTGATTTTTCAACAGGTAGTGGGATATGGGTGGAATATAGGGAGATTCTGACTGGACAATTTCTTAGCGGTGATAGTGAGAGATACTCAGAGTTTACTCAAGACATTCAAGAATATAACAGGAAAGTAGACACACTTACTGGCCAATGGGGTCACACTGGTTTATTTTTAAATCCTAAAAATGCTGGGTTTAGATATACAGGCACAGGCAAATTTAACACATTGTCTTGATTTTTTTATTTTTGTATATATAATATTGCATATATGACAACAACTATTGATTTTTCCGAAGAAGAGCTTAATGCTCTAATGCAACTACTAGATATTGCAGTTAAGGCACAAGGCTTAAATGTAGCTGAAGCCGCTGTTGTTTTGAGTCAAAAAGTTAGAAGGGCTGCGGCTGGACCACCTCCAGAAGTTGATTCATCCCCTCAGTTTGCTGACTCTGTTGAAGCACCAGCAGAAATTCCTGAAGAGGAATAAATTTTCCCTTGACCATGACAATTCTGTAATATATATTTGATTTATGAAGAAACTAATTCTTACACTACTGGGCGCTTCAATTATTAGCGCAGCCTCTGCTACCACTGTAGCAACGGACTTGTCCGTTGAAGGTGGAGCATCAATTACAAACTTTAGCACCGACAGGGGTCTAGCAAAAAGAGAAGACTCCGTTGGAGTTTCTCTTGCCTTATCTACCGCTTTTGGAGTGGGAGACCTCTCATTTGGTGCATCACTTTCCGACACTGACGGTGGCGGCGAAATGGACTTTGGAGCTAGTTACAGTCTTGGGGTTGATCTGTTTGGTCAAAACATTGGCTTGACAGCCGCTTTAAAAGATACCGAGTCTATTTTTGGAGACAGAGAAGAGTTATCTTTGACTGCTGACTATACTTACATTGCAGATTTCTCTGTTGGTGTTTGGTATGAGGACAACAACGACTGGTTCGGGGTCGAACTTGGAGCTTCATATGACTTCAAGACACCTGTTGAAAATCTTACATTAAGTCCTTTTATCACTGTAAATATTGCAGAAGAATACGAAGCACTTGAGCTTGGCGTTAAAGCAAATTACGTTTTAACAGAAGACATTTCAATTGTTGGAAAAGTTTCCTTTAATGACAACGACTTTGAAGGCTCTTCTTTTGAAGTAGATGAAGAGTGGATTGTTGGTGCAGGATTGTCATACAACTTCTAATTTAAATTAGTTTTAATTATAAAATAAAAAAGCCACCTGCACGGGTGGCTTTTTTTGTGTAGATGTTAATTACATGGAACCTGAAAAGTCTTTAATCAAAGAATTCCTCAGTGGAGGTTGGTTAGTCCCGCTTGTGGGTGCTGCTGCAATGTTTGCTAGGCTCTTATCAGGTAACAACGGATTGACGCTTAAACAACAGTTTAAAAGGGTAATTACGGCGGCTCTTGCTGCTGGCATTGCTTGGTTTGTTTTGGAGCAAACTGATGTTTCATCTTTAACTAAGGCAATTACTTACGGGATTATTGGTGTAATAAGCCCAGAGGTTATTAGTGGGATAGTAAGAATGGGCGAAAAATTTGCCAAGAACCCAGAAAAATTTCTTAAAAAATGAGACCAAAGTTTATTGTTTATTGTTTAGCGGCTATCTGTTTAGCCTTTGGTTTCAAAGGACTAAACCTTACGGAAGATATAAACCGAACTCTCGCAGAGAATGCTCGACAATCTGAGTCATCTATTATGGAGATAGGAATGTGCTTTGATTGGTATGGAGTGATTATTGTAGATTCAGTGGTAAAGACATCTCATGGGCAAATAACAGCAACAGAGATGGTTGAGATTTTACAAGAAGAGAGTGGCTATAAGGATGAATATCTAGAGGGATACAAAAAAGATATAACTCCAAATGAGGTTGAGTATGCAGACTTTGTTTTTAAGCAAGAAGAGAAAATAAGTGCTTATGTTAACGAGTTGATTGATTGGGGCGACACTAATGATATAGAAAGCATAAAAGCCTCTATACCAAGAATGTATGAAATGACTGACCCCACCATTGAGGCGATCAATAATATTATGGACACAAAAATGTATTACAATGAGGAGCAGTCAAAAGTTCTTCATGGTAAAATTAAAACTTTTTCTGATTTTATGATTTTGGCGATTGTTTTATCGGTTGTAATGTCAATCTGTGCATCATTTAGCAAGAGGTGTAGATGAATTTTAAAGGTAAAAAAGAAGTAGTAAAAGCTGTGCAGAAACTCCTTGGAGTCTCTGCTGATGGCGCTGATGGGCCTGTAACTTGGAATGCTATTTTAGCTAAGTTGTCCACCAAAGAGACTGTGGCCTCTAGTGGTAGTGTAGCGGAAAAAATGGTTTCTCTAGCTAGGGAAGAAATAGGAGTTTCCGAAGTTGATGGTAGCAATTGTGGACCAAGAGTAGATGAATACAAAGCTGCCACATGGCTAGACGCAGACAAGGGTTGGCCTTGGTGTGCTGCTTTTATCTGTTGGCTTGTTAGAGAAGCTATAGAAGGAGAAGATGTAAAATTCAAGAGACCCAGAACTGCTGGGGCTTGGGATTTTGAAAACTGGGCTAAACAACAAAGCGCAAATGGAGTCGAGCTTCGCAAACCTACAAACGAAGATATTAAAGCAGGTGATATTGTTGTATTCACTTTTTCTCACATTGGGTTGGCTGTAAAGGACGCAGACTCAAGTGGTTATGTAGTTACGATTGAGGGTAATACAAACGGAGCAGGTAGCAGAGAAGGCGGCTCTGTTTTAGAGAAAAAAAGGCACGTTTCAAAAATTAGAAGCAGAATTAGGATTGTGTAGACTTTTTGTATAATCTGATATATAATCTGGTATATTAGACTCTAATGCAAAAAGTCAAAATTAAAGTAAGCAGGTATGACATCTTTGATTATGTCGTAGGTAATTCTACATTTGATCCCATTGAAAAATGTATTGACCCAATTAGATATGAAGTATTTGATACTTTTATCTTTGATAGTAAAGAGAAGACAAATATAGATCAGGACGACGAGTTTTGTAAATTTGAATGGGAAGTGTCCAAGCTCAGGAATAGAGCTAGAAAAATGGACAAGTTGGAGATTGATAGGATTTGTGAGGAGCTAGAAGAAATAGCTCCACAATCTTTAAATCTATCTTAATGAGCAAACAAATCTATATAGACATAGATCAACACGGCGTAGGAGACAGAATTCAATGGTCTGCTATACCAGAAGCTTTTTACAAATGGTATGGAGTAAGATTGATTGATCTTCGCAAAAGTTGGGTCTTTGATCACAATCCATATGTAGATAGAGACGTAGAGCCAAGATTTGATACAAGTAAACCAATAAAGGTAGAATTTAGCGAGGGCGATGGATTCCCTCATCTTTGTTGTAGAGCTACTGATTGGGTAAACCCTGACATCCGAGGCGGTCGAACCAAGATTGTCGAGCGAAAATACAAGAAGGATAATATATTAATATTCAAGCTTCATCCATTCCAAGCTGAAGAGTATGTAACTAGCAGTAGGAATGCTTGGCATTTAGAATGGCTTGGTATACATCCCTACCAAAAACCCGAACTAGATATACCAAGAGGACCAAGATTATACAAATTTGAAGATCCAAATGATATAGTTCAAGATCAAATAACGATACACGTTGGCCGTAGTAGAACTACGACTCAATATATACCTCCTAATGTAATAGAAAAAATTAAGGAAAGATATTCTAATTACAAAATTATCCAGATTGGGAGCAAGCAAGACAACGATTCTCCATTTATAGATAAAAGAGGATTGTCTCTTTGGGAAACAATCGAAACAATAGCAAAAAGCGCAATTTTTATTGGTATTAACAGTGGTCCTATGAATATAGCTAATTGTTATCCTCATATTAATAAAAAACTTATCTTAAATTGTGCTGCTATGACATGGGACAAAGAAACGATTCAAAGATTCGAGCCATTAGGAGGTCATATTTCCTCTAATTTTAATTGGTGCGACTATGGCTGGCAGTATTACAATACTGAAGAGCACGATATAGGGACTACATATTCTTACAAAAGAATATAATTATTCCCGTTAAATTTTAGGTGGTGTAATATAGAATATATAAATATAATTTATTATGGACACAATTATTCAATTGATTCAGGATAACCCTTGGTGGGGTGTAGTAGCTTCTGCTGTTGCCCTCGCCTCTGCTATTACCGCAGCGACACCAACTCCGAAAAAAGGAACTTTTTGGGCAAAAATTTACGCCCTTGTTGATTGGGCTGCTTTAAATATTGGTAAAAGCAAAGATAAAGGGGAAGATTAATTATTCCTTGAATATTCTTTAGAATAGGCTATAATACTCTAGATGAGTATTGAGCCTATTTTTTCTCGACTAGAAGCTCACCCTAAAGGCTGGGGCGATGAGCTTTGGATTACGAACAACGAAAAGTATTGCGGGAAGATCCTTCGTTTTAACAAGGGGTCTTCTTTTTCTATGCATTACCACATTCTTAAGGAAGAGACTTGGTGCGTAACTAAGGGCAAGCTAAGTTTAGAATATTTTGACCTAGAAAAAGCGGAACGTATCGCAAGAATTATTGAAGAGGGCGATGTTGTTCATTTACAGCCTTGCGTTCCTCACAAGCTAACAGCCTTGGAGGATTCTAGTGTTTTTGAAGTAAGCACTCAGCATTTTAATGATGACTCTTACAGAGTAGAAAAGGGTTCGTCGCAAAAATGAAATTTCTAGTTATTGGCGAAACTTGTAGTGATAGGTTTTGTTACGGCAAGGCTGATAGACTTTGCCCCGAAGCTCCTGCTCCTGTATTCATACCAGAGAACGGTATTAATAATTTAGGAATGGCTACTAATGTATATTCAAACTTAAAAGCCATAGATAATGAAATACATAAAGATAGCCCTTATTCCAATCAGGTCGATTTATTTACTCATGACCCAGAGGGTCATAAAACTAGATACATTGACATTCAATCTAACCAAATGTTTCTAAGAGTGGATACGGACACTTATCCTCGTTGTGATAAACTACCTTCAAATTTAGAAGAGTATGATGCAGTCATCGTCTCTGATTATGACAAGGGATTTTTGACCGCCAGCAATCTAAGAGAAATAGCAACAAGAAGCAGTCTTTCTTTCTTGGATACTAAAAAAGACTTTAATGTAGAATGGGCTGATTTTTTTACATTTATTAAAATAAATGAAAAGGAATATTTAGAAAATGGATGGAAACATAGGGCAGATAACATAATAGTCACAAAAGCCTCTAAAGGCTGTTGGTATAACTACAAGGATTATCCAATTGGCAACCCCTCAGATGTTAGAGATGTCTCTGGAGCAGGAGACACATTTTTATCAGCCTTTGCTTATTCTTATGCAGCAACAAAGAATGTAGACACTGCTATAGTTTTTGCTCAAGATTGCTGTCAAAGAGTCATCAAGAAAAAGGGTGTCACTACCATATGAAACATAAAAAAATAATAACCTATAAAGAACTATTGCAAGAAAGAAAGCTTGCAAAACAAATAGAAGCTTTTGGCATTAAGAAGTTTTTTATTTTCACTAATGGTTGTTTTGATATATTTCATGCTGGTCATGCGAGTTTATTACATTCAATGAAAAATGCTTGCACTTTAAACTCAAAATTAATTGTAGGAATTAATGGTGATGCTAGCGTCAAGGCATTAAAAGGCGAAAATAGACCGATTATACCAGTAAAGCAAAGAGCTTACACAGTCGCTTGCCATGAGGCTGTTGATTGGGTTTTTATTTTCAATACAAAAACAGTTGCAAAGCAATTAAAAGAAATACAACCAGATTTCTGGTGCAAGGGTGGAGATTATGATGAAGACTCTTTAAACAAAGCGGAGATGAAAGCTAAAGGCTCCGCTATACTAAAAGTTATTCCTTTTGTAGAAAATATAAGCAGCACCTCTATAATAAATAAATTAAAAAATGGAACAGACAGTTAACTCTTACAGTGCAGAGATGCAGGATGTATCTGCTTTAGCCTTAATGCAAGGAAATGGTAGAAAATTATCATTTTTAGATATAGGTTGCAAAGATCCTAAATATTGTAATAACACACTTCTTCTTGAAGAAAATGGTTGGGAGGGAGTTTGTGTTGACTTATCAGACTTTTCAGAAGAATTTAAAAAAGAAAGAAAAACACCTTTTTATCAAGTTGATGCTACTGGAGATGAATTTATTGAGATTTTAAATAAACATTTTCCGAGAAGATTTATAGATTATATATCATTAGACGTTGATTTAGCCTCATTAGATACATTAGAAAACTTATTAAGAAATAATTTTCACTTTGGGTTCATGACTTTTGAGCATGATATACATTGGGTTATGACATATGAAAGAAATAAAAATTTAGGTCATGAAAACTGGCTTTGTGAAGGAAGGACAAAAGATGGAGTTGAAAACTGCAAATATAAATCTAAGTATGCTTTACAAAAAAAGGGATACAAACTTCTTTTTGAAAATGTATGCTTTAATGAAGAATCAACAGGCTCTTGGTTACATCCTTGGGAGGATTGGTGGATAAATCCTGCTGTGTTTGATCATAAATTTATGACTTACTTAGATCCACTTATTAGTAAAAACTTACATTTCAAAGATTGTTTCCAAAGAATACTGTTATCAAGACAGACAGCGTAATGAAAACATACATCGTAGACATCGACGGCACAATATGTAGGCATGAAAGCAAATCAACCCCTTACAGTCGAGCTAAACCTATAAAAGAAAGAATAAATTTTTTTAACAAATTACATGATGCTGGACACACAATTATATACTGGACAGCTAGAGGTCAACAAAGCGGGATTGACCATAGTGATTTAACAAAGAGACAATTAGACGGATGGGGAGTAAAAAGAACAGAACTAAGAATGGGTAAACCATCTTATGATTACTGGATTGACGATAAAGCTTTCAACGTGCAAGATTTTTTCATGACGGATACGAGGACAGGAGAAACAAAATCAATGACTTTATGATATCAGACAAAGCTAAGAATATGTCATCTGTTGGGCATATTAAAAAATCAATAAATATCGGCCATGAAGGTCAACAAAGGTTTTACGATTCTTGCAGAGCAGCAGGAAAAGAAATAAAGAAAACAAGTCAACACGATGATATAAAAAATCATACTGATTTTGTGGTTGATGGGGTAGGATTTGACGTAAAAGGGTTAAAACAAACACAAAAAGAAGGCAAGGTAGTCTTAGAGATAAAGAATGTGCAAGGAAAAATGGGTTGGTGCAATGGCGAACAGAAGCCAGCATGGATAGCATTCGACTATGGAGCTTTCTTTTTATGTGTTAAAAATGACGATTTATTTGATCTCGCCCACACTTGTGACTGGACTAAAAAGGTTTCAAATTTCAAAGATTCTCTGTATAAAGGATATACTAGGAAGGGCAGAGAGGACTTGATGACCACAGTTTTACTGTATGATATACTAAATACCTGCGAACATTGGTTCTTACCATATGAAGAATATCGTTCCCCTATGGAA
>Ga0163180_10000552_pt1 | contig 21866 bp, 22 predicted proteins | sample AtlANTMetagenome_2_FD_109647 | JGI IMG/M metagenome (GOLD analysis project Ga0163180, IMG submission 109647) | Marine eukaryotic phytoplankton communities from the Atlantic Ocean - Atlantic ANT 4 Metagenome | ecosystem: Environmental > Aquatic > Marine > Oceanic | place: North Atlantic Ocean...
AGAAGATGATGCTCTGGCTGTACAGCGCAGACAAATGTTTGACGTACTTGGGGACAAGTCGGCCTCTCCTGATGAGAAAAGGCGTACAATAAATAAAGCACTGAAAGATGGCTTATTTGGAGATCCCAAATCGCCAGAAGCAAAAAAAGAATGGCGAAGACTCCGCAGAAAGCACCATAAGCGAAAAAAGTGGGCTGGTGCATTATCTAAAGATCCGCGGGCAAATGCCATCGATCAAGCTGAAAAGCTATATAGAAAAGGTAAAAGAGCAGAGGCTAAAAAAGCTGCAAAGTGGTGGCTTAAAAAGAACCCCAACGCAGGCGGTAATTATGGCCGGATTGCCCGACAAATTATTAGCGCTCCGGACTAATATTCATGAAGCCTATTCTTGAAAATTTTCGCAAATTCCTAAAAGAAGTTAAGAATAGATGGGAATTTGATGTTTTGGTCCGTCTAGAAAAAGATGCCAACCTTTATGCTGATATTTTTGAGAAAATTCGAGCAATTCCTGGTGTGACAATTGTTAAAACTGGAGAGAGGCAAAGAAACATCTCTCCTAGTCAAAAAGCTGCCGTGCTAGAGATTAAATGCATTGTTGGCGAAACTGGAATGGGCAATTATGCACTATTTCTAAAAAGACAACTAGCCAAGATTAAAGACGAAGAAGGTGATAGAATTTTAGGCGTTCAATTTACGTCTCCTCCAGAGGATATATCATAAAAATAAAAAATTAATTGTTTTTATGATATTTTGCTCATAGTTACTTATAGAGGGAGAGTAATTTGTACCGCGATTGCCAATGGCAACAAAAACAAGGAGGAGTGGAGTTCGCAGGGTAACTATCCTGCCAGGAGAAAAGAGAAAAATATTAGTATCCTTTTATGATACTTTGTCTTCCATAACGTTGGTGCTTATGAGATAAACAAAATGAAAAAACTAATCGCTATATTAATGTTATTGCCTGCCTGTAGCGATCTTTTCCTTGATGACCCCACTTACATGACTCTTGCAGACGTGCCGCAGGCCGTAACGCAAGATATTATTCCTGTTGTGCCTTCTGAGCAATATAAATTAGATTGTTATCGAACGGAGTATTATTTCTGCCCTGGAGTTAACGGGCCTTTATATAGAATCGCCGTAGTAAAAGATGTTTGCAAAGACCCGCCTGAAGTGCTTTCAATGAGCGAATGTGAAGAGTTTCTTGAGTGTGACCCAAGCCAATTTAAAATGGGAACAGAAGAATGTATTACGGCTAGTGGGCTCCCTGGTGAAAAAACCATCTACTGTGATAAAGGGCATATTAAGGAAGGTGAGTGTGAAACTGAATGCACTGAAGAAATCTGTGATGGTCTAGATAATGATTGCGACGGAGAAATTGATGAGGGCCAATTAAACGCATGTGGAGAATGTGGCCCAGAAGACTTTGATATATGCGACGGTATTGATAACGATTGTGATGGCCTCATTGATGAAGAATTATTTAGACCATGTAATACGGCGTGTGAAAGTGGCTATGAAACATGTGTCGATGGGAATTGGGGATCTTGCACAGCAAAGCAGCCAGGGGTTGAAATTTGCGATGGCTTTGATAATGATTGCGACGGAATGGTCGATGAAGGCTTAGACTGTCTTTGCACTGTACAAGATATAGGCACTTTATTTCCATGTGAAGAAGATCCTTTGATTTGTGGCACTGGATATAAAACTTGTGAATGCAAAACACAAGATTGTTCTGTAATAGGATTTACACCATGCCTCTCTATGTGTGCATGGAATATTCCAGTAGATCCTAATTGCGATCCTTTTGTCGGCGCAGCGCTGCCATATGAATTATGTAATAATCACGATGATAATTGTAATCAATTAATTGATGAAGATTTATACAAAGCGTGTTATACAGGACCACCGGAAACAGTTAATGTGGGCATATGCTTGCCGGGCGTGCAAACTTGCTCAGAGGGCGCCTGGGGGCATTATAACGACTTTGGATCGTTTATACAGGGGTACTGCAAGGATGAGGTCTTGCCTCTCTTAGAGGATAGCTGTAATGGGGAAGACGACGATTGTGATGGTGAGATTGATAAAGAAGGTGAGATGCAAGAAACTGACATCTTGTTTATTATTGATTGGTCAGGATCCATGAGTTCTGAAATTGAAGCAGTATTGTTAGCTCTAAATCAATTTGCAAAAAATTACAAAGATGAAGATGTTATCAAATGGGGTTTGATCGTTGGGCCAAGAGTGCCAGGTAATTATGGAAACAACAATTATTTGGAATTAGTGAGCAATTTGGCGTCGTTCGAAGACTTTATGAATAAGTTTTCTTCTCTTGATAAGAATACAATGAATGGGCAACATGAAATGTTATATGATGCCTTATATTTAGCATTGATGGATCTCACGCCGGCAGAACCATGGTCTTTAAGTGAGATGACATGGACAACCATGGTTGGAAATGCAATTAGTGAATCTATTCCGGAATTAGATAATTTTAAGATTAATTGGAGACCAAATGCAAAAAGAGTTATTATCGTCTTTTCTGATGAACATGGGCAAAGCTTTATGGTACCAAAGAATGTGCTGGGTGGTAGCTGGAATTCCAATTATGATGGAGTAACACAAAATATATTACTTAGTATGTTGGCGACAGCTATGGATACAGTAGCATACACCTTTAGTAACACAACTAGTAAAAATGCTAGCATGCCATTTGGACAAACTGGGTGGGAGCCCATAGCTCTCATTAATGGTGGTAAGTGGTATGAGTTGAGTCACAACGCTACAAAAATGTACACGAGTCTTATGGAGATAATTGATAAAGAAGTTTGCGGAAATGAATAAATCATAGGAGGGTTTATGGTTGACTAGGGTGATAATATTGACACTTTTTTTGTTCTTGAGTGGCTGTAGTAGTATTCAAAAACAAATGATTAATTTGCCATATTCCCCGCATTCTTGGCAAATTACAGATTCCAATCAAGCACCATCATCTACTCGGGTTTCACAGGCGGTTACAATCTTTTATCGTCAATGGCAAAAGACATTCGGAGACAAGGAAGAAAGAATTAAAAAAAATCTAAATGAATTGATGATAGAGTGGTCATCTGAAGAGAAAGCTCACGAAAAAATAGAAAAAAATAGAAAAGGGCAGATTGTAATAACAAGAAAAATAGTCAAAGGAATGACCATATGCCCAACGTATGTCTGGCTTAAAACAAATCAATATAAAAGAGTTTTTGCCTCTTCCCTGGTGCATGAACTGGTTCATGTTGCCTTGTGGACTCAAGTTTGTAGGGGCGGAGATCCGGATCATGAAGCGGGGTACCCTCCATGCTGGACAGCTCAGCATACTAAATTTATTCGACATGTTAATAGAATGCTAATGCATCTTGATATCTAATATTGTTCTTGACAAACTAAAATTTATCTAGTATCATATTAGTATGATAAACGCTATTAATACTTTTTTAATTTTTGGTCTTGGAATTTTATGCATTGTAGATACATTCACTACCATGCATTTAGCACATGGCAATTACCCCGGAGCAGAGGGGAACTCTTTCGTTGCGTATCTTCTTACTCTAGGGCCGGCCCCTTATTTAATTATTAAATTACTTATTTCACTTTTTGGCTTGATTCTTTTTTGGGCAGTTAAAAGAGAATGGTGGATGATGCTTGTGCTTTTATTTGCTGGATGGACTTATTTAGATGCTATACAATATCATTTCGAAATAATGTCAAATATTCCATAGTTTACACGTAGCTTGTACTATTTATATGCATGGATAAGCTGTTTGAAAGCTGGCGTCACTTTATCCAAGAGGACGTGATTGATTTGAATTCGCGTCGTGCCTCTAGCGGCAAAGAATTCATCTTTAATGAATCAGAGCTTAATGATCTAAATGACGCAATTGCAAGAATTATATCTGCAGCAAAAAAGTCTTTAGGCGCAGATGGCGATGCACCATTTTTTAATTCAGACTCTCTTGAAACCATACAGGTGACAGAGCCGGAACCAGAAGAATTAAGAATGGTCGCCGAAGGTGAAGAAGAGGACGAAGATCTCGGTATAACGCCTTTTCAATCATCAAAAGCCTCTCCAGAACAAATGGATTTGCGCAAGCAATATTTTGGATCAGAAGGAGAGTTAACTAAAAGTGGGCCAAAAGCTGTTAGAAATCTAGAAAAAGGCCTAGGTCAAATGTCTGCTGAAGATTTTGAAGAAACTGGCTATGTTATTAAAGTGCCACAAAATGTTTTAAGCGATTTTAGAGACCTTGTTGAGAGCACCAAAGAAACGGCCGGCCTATATGAAGAGGCACGCGATTGGTACCATAATATTCGTGGTCTCCTTGACAGAGAGACAGAGAATGATCGTGACAGCGCGCTCCTGGGCCTTTTGATTGCCACATATTCCCCTAGAGCAAAATTTGCCCTAAATCTTGCTGAAGCCGTCTTTATGTATAAGGCAATACAAAAGGATGTTGAAACAAACCCTGAAGGGTTGAGAAGATATTTAGAGACTTTCCCTGGTGCAGAAAAAAGAGAGCCCGGATCCTTTAGAGGGTTCACCGGAGCACACAAAGTACCAAATTTTGCTTTAAATTTGATTGCTCCAAATTTAGCTGGTGAGAGAAGTGAATTCGGGGATGTGGTACATAACGATCTTTACGAGTGGAATTCAACAATCGATACGTGGATGATTGATGCTTTTTATCCATCCCTCAGAAAAGCATCTACAGCCAAAGAATGGGATGCTACAAAGGGAAAATTGATGTCTAATGTTGTGTCTTATCGTTATATGGCTAGGCTGGTTGCACAAGAAGCAAAAAATTTAAACTTATTGCCACATGAATTGCAAGCACTTATCTGGGTTGCGTCTCAAATACGTCAAACTGGCGAAGCCGGTCTTGGAGTTACTACTCAGTTTGCGTTCGATCAAATTAGACAATCAATTAAAAACATTGCAGATATTAACAACGATCTACGAGCGCTCCAAGACTTAGAAGAAAAAGATTGGCTTGGTACAATCATAGCAACAATTGACGTCGACGGATTTGAAGAAGCTTCTCAGTATCTGTTGGGCATAAAGAACGAAAAAGGTAAAATAACCACACCAGGCATCAGAAGTATCACTGCCAGTGGCAAAAAAGGCTCAGCATTTGATTATTTCCCTGCTCCAGAGAAAATACAAAAGCAGAAAGGGGCTAAAAAGGTAAAAGGCCCCGCTGCTCCAAAAGAAAAAGTAATGAAGCCCTATGAAGATCCCCAGTATGAAGATTTAAGCGCGCACTATGTAATGAACAATGTTATTCAAATGCCAACTGGAAAATTTAATAATTTATATGATTCAGTTACTTTGTATTTAGATCCTGAATTCTCTACAGACAAAGCTGTGCAACACATATTGGGAAGATTTGACCCCGAAGCAAAAGCATCGAAAGATTATTTTAAAGAAAGTAAAATAAGAGTATTTATTCGTAAACGTTTACTTTAAGATGTGATAGTATAATCTTAACAATGGAGGTTATATGTTTGCAGATGTTGTTGTGGACTTGCAGTACGGCGATTGCGGAAAGGGAAAAGTAACTCACGCCCTTTGTCGAGAAGAAGAATATACTCACGTTATCCGTTATAATGGGGGCTGTAATGCTGGGCATACTATTTTTCATAATGGAAAAAAATTTATTACCCACCACATTCCCGCTGGAGTATTTTTTGGGATTAAATCTATTATTGGATCTGGTTGTGTATTAAACATTGATCAATTCTTTAAAGAAATGAAAGAATTAGAAGAAGGCGGTATAAAAACGGAAGGCCTTGTATATATTGCAGAAAATACTCATATTATTACAAAATATCACCTTGAAGAAGATAGTAGAGATACAAAAATAGGCACAACAAAAAGAGGCAACGGGCCGGCCTATCGCGACAAATATGATAGAACTGGTTTAAGGGCCCGCGACATTCCGGAATTGCAATCATATATTATTGATTTATATGATGAGCTACATATAAAAAATCCGGATTCAAAAGTCTTGTTTGAGGGCGCTCAAGGGTTTGGATTAGATATTGATTGGGGCGATTATCCATATGTTACTTCTTCTAATTGTATTTCAGCTGCAGCATGTATGAACGGTGTGCCCCCTCAAAATATTAGACATGTTTGGGGAGTTGCCAAAGGATATGAAACTTATGTTGGAGCAAAAGACTTTCAGCCGAATGGGGAAATATATAATTTAATCCAAGAAGTTGGTGAGGAATATGGCGCGACAACAGGAAGAAAGCGGCAAGTTAATTGGATGAATTTAAATTTTCTTAAGAAAGCTATTAATATAAATGGTGTCACACATCTCGTTGTTAACAAAATGGACGTACTAGAAAAAGTTAACACATGGTCATTGTATAAAGACCAAGAAAAAATTAATTTTAATTCAGAAGTAGAGTTTAAAGAAATGTTATGGAAAGACATAAAATCTGATACTCTCCAACAAGTTCATTTTTCGGGACATAAAGATAAAATATAACTATTTATTACGTAATGGATTATGTGATAAATAACAACACTTCTCACGATTTAACACAATTAGAAAAATTAGCCAGAGAATTTCTTCCATTTGCTCAAGAAAGAATGGGCTTTGGTCGCCCTCCGGTAATTAATTTTCTATCAGATGAAGAGAACTCTTTAAACCCCCTAGGTAAGACCGCTTTTTATAGCCCGTCTGATATGGGGATTGGTTTAATGGTAGATGGTCGCCACATTAAAGATATTTTAAGATCTTTATCTCATGAGTTGGTACATCACGCACAAAACTGTCGAGGGGAGTTTGATAGAGAAATTTCCACCCACGCTGGATATGCTCAAGACGATGAATTCTTAAGAAGAATGGAAGACGAAGCCTATCGAGAAGGGAATTTTTGTTTAAGAGATTGGGAAGACGGAATTAAAAAAACATCGTCCAAGCATAAACAACTTAATGAAACTATTTATAAACGTACTCTTAGAGAAGGAGAGACTATTATGTCGACGACAAAGTGGAAAAACGCAGAGCTGAATGGCCTCTTGATGGAAAAGTGGGGCTATGCTGATTCGAAAAAAGAAAGCCTTAATGAAGGTATCGACCCATACATGAATCTAAAAGATTATTCAACCGCAGAAAAAGATCTTTATAAAGAGGAAGAAGAGAGCGATTCTAATGAAGATGAAGTAACGCTAGAAGAAGAAGATAATCCACATAGCGTAGAGTCTCGAACTAAATCTGTAGAAAAGGCAGAAAAATTAAAAAAAGAAAATTTATCTTATAGTCAAAAGTTATCGCAAAACAAATATGATACCAAAGACCCTTATCATCTTTACGAAACTTGGCTTCTAGACGAAGAAGAAGAAAAAGAAGAAGAAAAGGTCGACCCTGATCTTGAACCTTCAGCGGCTGACGCGCCAATGAGAGGGCTTAGGGTCTTAAAGAGGTTGTCAAATTGCAAAGGAGACCCTCAACTTCGACCAATCATTAAAAAAGGCGCTATAGCGCACTTCGAGAAGACTGGAAAAGATGTTTCTGATGAAGAATTAGAGGCTATGATTGATGATGCTATGCAGCAAGCTTGTAAAGTGGGTAAAAAAGCATTAAAAACTTTAACCTCCGGCGGAGAAGCGGGCGCAAAAGAAGCCCTTAAAGAAAACCTTGTTCAAAACAAAGGAATTCACACTGCAATTGATAAATTTAACGCAGCCATTGAAAGTGGCGATTGGGTTAAAGTAATCAACAGTTTATACTTAATAAACGAAAAATCAAAGCTTCATGAAAACAAGGCCGATAAGGCCGGAAAGGCGATCAAAGGAGCTGCGAAGTTTTTCGGTGGCGCAGGAAAGGCAAGTGTAAAAGCGGCTCCGAAGATCAAGATGCCCGGCGCCGATAAATTTCTTCCGAAGGCGCCGAAGGGAGTCCCGAAGAGGGCCCCGGTCACGAAGGGCTCCGGCGTTTCGAAACCGCCCAAAAAAACAACACCGAAAAAGAAGGCTGAGCCAAAAAAGAAGGCTGAGCCAAAAAAGAAGACTGATTCTGGGCCTGATAAAGACGGCATATATACCGGTCCCAAAGGCGGGAAATATAGGATGGTGAACGGTAAAAAGGTCAGGATCCGTCCATCACGCGCCGGCGGTGGCAAAGGCGGCGGCAAAGGCGGTGGCAAAGGCGGTGGTAAAGGCGGTGGCAAAGGCGGCGGTAAAGGCGGCGGCAAAGGAAAAGGTGGCAAGGGTAAAGGAAAAACTTCACCACCTAAAGAGATGGCTCAGAAATTTTGGCAAAAGACAAAAGATTTCGGAAAAGCAGCAGGGCGAAATACGGTTGGTAGAGTGTACAAATGGTGCACGAAAAGCGGACTCCGAAAAACTCTCTGCGGCGGGACAGGGTTCCTCGCCATTTCCGCAGTCCGTGGATACTGGGTGCAAATGGAACAGGAGGCGAAGGCGAGGGAAGCGATGATGCAAGCGTCAGACGAAGAACTCAGAAGAATTTGTGCGGCCGGCACAGGAGATCAAAGAGCATGTGCGGAACTGGAGAGGCGCAAAAATCGGGCTGAAGATTCCGGTACCGGGAAACGAGGAACAATGGGCGTACCACATTTGCCTGATTCTGGAATTCCGGATGATCCGCGAGATGACGGAAGTCCGCTAACTCCTGATCCTAGCGGTAATTGGCCCAAGGGCCGGCCAACTGGCCCAAGTCCGAATTCGAAAGAGCCTAGGCGCTTTTTAGGAATGTCGGCTAGATGGTTAAGAAAAAGAGGATGGAAATGGATTGGTGGAGATTATGCCAAGCCAGGTCGACCAGAATATTGGCTCTCTAGAGATCATTGTAAAGGTACAAAATATTGTAAAAACCGAAAAAGAGGTAAGAAAAGATCACGAGGGCCGGCCATTCCAGAAAAAATACCGACGTTGAGCGGTACCGATTGGAAGATGAAAGATTTGGGCGCTAGCATGCAACCAGGATCTAAAGCTGAAAAGCTGGCTGTTAAAAGAGGAGCGCAAGCTCCAGACGAAGCTGCATTGGCTGCTGAATTAGAAGGCAAGTCAAAAGCTGAACAATGTAAAATTCTTAAGAGCAAAGGTTATACAGGCGAATGCTAGGAATCATTTCACAAAAGGATAAAAATTGATGAAAAAATACTTAAACAAAAAACAATTAGAAAATTTGACAGAAGAACAAGTTGTAGAAAATTTGAAAATTATCATCAAAGAGGCAATCTTAAATGAAGATAAAGAACTTTTGGAGGCGATCCTAAAAGACAATAAACAGCTCTTAAATGAGATACCCTTCTTAATTGCCGCGGCACCTTTTGTTGGAAAGCTTATCGGCGGATTGGCTACGGCCTATGGCGCTGCATCAGTTGCTGATATGGTTCTCGATACAAATATTCACGGGGCGCTTGGAGGAGAATATTTAGATCCATGGCACCATGCGTTTAACGCCGCGTCCTATGTGGGAGAAAAAATTACAGATGCAACAGGCATCACTAGTGATTTAGAAACCGAGGAACTTCTGAGTAAAATTGAAAGTGGTGATGCAGATCATACTGATTGGGCACAATATTTTCTTGCCGCGGTTGACAGAAGTGGCACCAATGTAGCTAATGTAAAGCACATAATCAAAGATCCTCAATACATGCCTAATGAAGAAAAAGACAGAGATGAGGAGAGAGGGCTAACCACAAGAGAGTATTTTGCTTTTAACCTAACGCGAGCAGTCGATGATGCAGTTAGAAAACATCCAGAAAACTCCAAGCCAGGAAAGGGCATTGAAGATTGGATAGAGAACGAAGACAAACTTAAAAATTCTGAAATAAGCAATTGGTATCAAGAGTTTAAAAAAGTAGCTGCTGACGCCGAGGCGCGGCTTACAGGCGGCGAGACACAAATCGCTGATGCAACAGCAGAAGTTGAAAGTGCCGCAATAGGCTCAATGCTACCAGGGGGCGCAGCTGCGGTCGCTGGGACGCAGGCCATGGCGACTGGAGAAGAAGGCGAAGGAGAGTCAAGTGGTGACTCTAGGGACGAAGAAAGCTGGTTCGGCTCGCTTTATGGCGACGAAGATCTTCAAGGGAAAGAACAGAAAGTAGCTGCAGCACCAGAGGAAGTTACACCTAGCGATAGTTTGGAAAAAGATCTACCGGACGCGGAGCCCGCGGAGAGACAACTTGTGCAATGGCTGTGGAATACGAAAGAGGCAATTGATGCCGGTACCGCCTCGGAAGATGAAATTGAATTGTATTCAATAATTATGAGTCAGCAGGCATAATTTAAAATAAGGCGGGAGAATAAGCGTGGGCACATCAGGTCATATGCAACATCCGTTTGACATACCAAATGTTAAAACGGGTCAAGATTTAATTAGCTATTTCGAAAAGATTGTTGATCACCTTGAGGTTAACCCAGGGAGCGTAAAGTTTGACGGTATTAATGTAAGTTTTAAACTAGTTGATGACCCAACAACTGCTACTGGAAAAGATTTTAGAATGGATAGAGGAAGTTCTGAACCGTCTTCTGTGATGGGCATGTCGGCCGCGGATGCTTATAAAAAATGGCCGGAAGGTCATGGTATGCCTCCTGCGATCGATGAACTTTTAAAGATATTCAACGAAGCACTCCCACAAATAAAACCTGAATTAAAAGCTCTTGGAATGTGGGATGATCCTACAAAATATTTTAATACTGAATATATGAAAAAGGGAAGAACTAACGTTATTGAATATGGCGAAAAAATATTAGCCCTTCATGGCGTAAATCAGTTTTATGAAAAGAAAGCGCAACCATGGAGAATCAAAAAAGGCGTTGGCATGGACCGTCCAGGTCTCGAAAGGCCAATTGATCCGGAAACTGGAAAGCCTACAAAACACGGAAGTACCGAAGTTTCATACGACCCAGCAGCACTTCAATCTATTATTGAAAAAGTGCAGCCAATTGCGGAACAATACGAAGTTAGCCTTGTTGGCGATGTTCCAACAGAAATATCTTCAGAGGTTGATTTTTCTGCGGTCTTAAATGAGCCATTTACTGTACAAATGACAGAAACAGAAAGTGAAACACATTCTCTAGGCGAATGGCTTTCTACTGCAAATAATCCATTTAATGCAAAAGTTAAAAAACGAGATGGTAAAGAAGCTTGGGCAATAAGTAAAGAGATTTATTTTGCTGTTTTAAATGGTGTACCTCTCATGGAATTATTAGAGACGCCAGAAGACGTAAAAACGGCCATTAACGGCGCTTTATTCAATCAAGGCACTCATGACCTAGGGATGGCCGTGAAACGCGCTTCTACGAGCACCAAGGGGTCTCTGGAAGGACATGAGGGTATTGTTATTAGGGGGCTGGATGATCGGCCGGTAAAAGTCACTGGTGATTTCATTGTGAAAGGGGCCGGCGGCGCAATTAAAGATAAAATTAAAGCAGCGAAAGAACAAGGAGTTATTGCCGAAGGGGACGTTATAGAAGGTCCATGGGGCAAAAATGACGAATACGAAGATGCAAGAACGGCGCGTTATGAAGAAGAAGAGAGAAATGCGCGGCGCAACCCAGCAGATCCAATGACATCAGAAGAGCATGAAGAATACATGTCCCTCTATGATGATGATGGAAAAAAGATGGTCGCAATTTACCCGGGTAGGTTTCAACCCATGGGCAGACATCACGCAGAAGTCTACAAATCTCTACTAAATGATCCTCGATTTGATGAAGTATATTTAGCAACCTCTGATAAAGTAGATATGTCAGATAAAGGCGGTGTACCTAAGTCTCCATTTAATTTCCAAGAAAAGCAGGAAATTGCAGCAGGGCATGATGTTGACCCTTCAAAGCTGGTACAAACTAAAAATCCGTATAATGCAACTGAGATTACTCAAAATTTAGACCCTGAGACCGTTGTGGTATATTTTGTTGGATGTAAAGACATGGACGCAGATCCAAACGTTTGTGATGGAGATAAACCAAGATTTCCTCGCGAGTCACTCGGCGGTTTCACCAAAAAAGGAACTCCAAGATATTTTAGAGCATTCGACGAAGAGGAAGAATATCAAGGAGTGGAAAATCATGCCTATATAGCTGTTGCACCTCATGTACAAATTGAAATTGATGGCTTGGGCGAAATGTCAGGCACAACAATTCGCAAAGCACTTAAAGATTCTAGTCCTGAATTTTTTCAAGAAATTATGGGCTTTTATGATCCTATTACATATGAGATGATTCGAAAAAAATTAAATTCCGAACCAGAAGGTTTAGAGGAGGTTTCCCAGATTCCCCTGGGTATTTTTCTTGGGCTAATCGAAGAAGTATTAAACGAAGCTGATAAAACACGTATGTATGGATCCTGGGCGGCTGCAATACCCTTAGAAGAGGTTTGTGGTGAGAATGATTCTATAGTATACAGACCTTCTGGTATACATGGTCAAGGCGCTTTCAGCACTAATGGACATAAGAAAAATGAGCTTTTGGGATTGGCATTTAAAGAACTGAATCAGGATGATTTATATGATAACTATAATGATCCAGAAGAGATTGAATTTAGCCCTTTGGGAATATCAAATGTTTTAAGTAGAATGCCTAAAAACTCTAATTTAACAAAAGATCAAAATGCAACTTCGTCAGACGGAGGTAAAACATGGTACGCCCAAACTGATCTTTCTTCTAGAATTAATCATCATGAAGACGCTAACTCAACCATAGAAAGAATTGGCGATGAACTACATGTAAGAACCTTAAGAGATATATCACCAGGAGAAGAATTGACTTATGATTATAGAAAGGCACACCACCCAATTGCATCATTTCTTTTTAATGCAAACGATATGCCTCAAGGCCTAGTTGATATGTTGGTACAAATGGATATAGGCAAAGAAGAAGAACTGGAAGAGATATCTGCAGCCGGAGGAGCGGCTGCAGCAGTTGAGGGTGCTGCCGGCCCACATAAAAAAGATGAAGAACAACAAGGGTTAATTAGAGAGGTTGAGGACTATTTATATAAGTTACTGGGGGCTATAGGATGAATATAGAAGAGCAAAAATTAAGAACTTTAATCCGCGAAGGCATACAAATAGTGAAAGAGCGCAAACAAAGGCAAAAGTTAGAAGAACTAAGGCTGAGAAAAATAGTGCGCCATTTTATTTCTGAAGTTTCTAGAAAAACTGCAGTAGCTGATAAAGTAATTCATAAAAACACTGGAATTAATAAATTAGATGCTGTGCTGAAAAGAATTATTACTCAAATTGAAGATGCATATACAAACTTATCTTCAAATAAAAAAGAAAGAGAATCTTTTAGATACCACTTTTTAGTTAATTTTAAAAACTTGCTAGCTCCGATTGATGCCAACAGGAAAGCCCCTGGAGATACAGCCATGGCGCTAGCAGAACAGGATTTTAAAGTAGAAGTAGAGGCTGACGATATCGACGCTGCCCCTGATGCAGCGAAATTTTTGCCATCTAGACCTCAAGATATTGAGGCAGCTAATGCTGAAAAAGAAGCTGATTCTGGTTTCGAAAAATTAGACTCTGATGATCCATATGTCCAACAGGGTGCAGAAGCAGCTGAAACTAGTCTAGGTGAAGTAGAACAACAAATCGTCACTGCATATGAAAGTCTTATTGCCCCTGAAGATGCCGCCATATTTAAAGATTGGGGATTGACAAACCTTAAATTATACTTCGATAAATTCGAAGGTGAAATGTCAGATCAAATTGGACAAGAGCCAGAAAGCCCGGATTATCCTGCAGAAGGTGCAGCTAATACTTTAAATGAAGTAATATATGAGATATAATATATAAATTATTTTAGTTATTTATTTTATTAATAATATTAGTAATTTAGTTAATTACAAAAATATTGTATCATTTTTCAGAATTAAATTTAAGATGGCTTGGAAAAAGAAAAAGAGACTTTCAGGAAAAAACGCTAGCTATAGCGTTTCTAAGAAACTGAGAAAAAATAAACTTTCCTCAGAAGAGTTTGAATTAATGTTGAATGCTCTTTCTTTAGAAGATGTGATTGCGCTTAAATTAGAGCTAGCCACTAAACCATTTGGTGGTAAATGTTTTGGCATACCTATTTGGCACTCCACCAGAGAGATTGTACAAGATGCGATGCTTAAGATGGCTCTTTCTACTACTAGGTCTAAGCGCGAAGGGGCTAGATTTTTAGGATTGCTACCTAACGATTTCAGGCAATTGCTTAAAAAATATAATACAGAAAATTTTTTTGAAAAAAAAGATGAATAAGATAAAAAAAATAGTATAAAATTCTATTGTATTAGTGTGATCTTTGAAATGGGGGCGAAACGGTTTTGACAGGAAGCTGAGATGCTGACGTGCAAGACTGTGTGAGTAACACAGTAAAAATACTCAAACTTTTAAACGCCAATGATAATATGGAGTTTGACTACGCCTTAGCTGCATAGTCTGGAGTTTTTAGCACTTTATAAAAAAAGCTAAACAGTTTTCCAATTTTTGAGGTTTATAAAATTGGTGGTACGCGTTGCAGGAACGTACTTTCAAGTTTTTTGAAAGAAAAGACAAATGGATATCCCCGATGCTTCGGGTGGTGGTACTTGGGTGGTTAAGTACCTAATCTTGTGAATGACGTAAGTGTTTAAACTTTTTGGACCCGGGTTCGAATCCCGGCGCCTCCACCACTTTTATAAAGGAAAAATATATGGGTAGTGAATATGGACCAAATGCTAGTATTACTGGATCACTAGCAGTCGATGGTGACATTGATTTAGGTAGTGGCGATGATGATGTAGATCTAGATTCTGGTACTTTATTTGTTGATGGTGGTAACAATAAGGTTGGAATAGGTACGGACAGCCCGATCGCAACGTTGCATGTAAGCAGTTCAGGTGACACTAGTTTAATCATAGAAGGAAAGCAAGATGTTGCTTTAGGGCTAGTGGCAGACACCGATAATGCAGGGGGCGAGGATCAGAACCCCTATCTCTATATGTCTCAAGAAACCACTACTGCCGGCGCCTATCAGTTCTTGATGGGTATTGAAGGAACTGCTGACTTAAGTTATGTAGGCTCTTACACCAATCAGCCATTTATTCTTTCAAAGAATTCTGAACAGCAAGGACTTCGTACTTTTCAAATTGCAACTGACGATGGCGGAGATGTTTCTTCTCGTTTTTCTATTGCTACTGGTGGCAGAATTGCAATTGGAGATGCTGTACAGGCCGCGGACGCTCGACTACACATCAAAGAAGTTGCTGGTGATATTTTAAAAATGGAAAACACCACTGCTTATGGAGTTACTTATGGGCAATTAGTAAAAGAGAGTTTAACCCTCACTGATGGTGGATCACCTTTAGATACAACGCTAGACTTACCAGCTAGATCTATGATTACTGATGTGTTGGTCACTATTAAGACACCAGCAGTTGGTGATTTACATTCTTTAGAAAATGTAGCTATTACTGTTGGCGGAGTTACTTTTAATATAAAAGGAAGTAGTTATCCTAGTTTAAGTCTGATATCAAACCCATCCCAAGGTGTAGCAGCGGGGACTCAATATGTATTAGGAAATACTGATCAGAGTTTTCCTGCAGGAAGAGCTGCTATGTTAAATTCTTCGGCTGCAGATATTAAATTAGTTTATTCTGATACAAACATTAGTACTGTGCCAATAGTAGATGTTGTAGTCTTTTATAAGAAATTTGATACAACTTAAAACATATTATGAGGGTTACTTGGAAAAAAGTAGATATTGATAGGTATGACATATATATTGAAAATTTTTTTATTGGATATGTAACACAAGACCGAAAATATAGATGGAAGTGTCATCCAAATTTTGATTACTTACCGATGGATATTGTAATTTTTTATGATATATACGACGACAGTATTACTGCCGGCCGAAAAATGGGTGAGGCATGGGAAAAATGGGTTAAAAAAGAAAGGAGTTTATAATGACCGCAGAAAGTTTACATAAAGCAGTAATGTCTCGCTATACTGCAAAAAAATACGAGGCAGTTGCAATGTTGGAGTTGATTTACAATAAATCGATTGCAGTAGCAGACCATACAAACCTTCTAGAAGAAGTCGACAAGTGGGTTTCACAGTTAGAGGCGGCGGAATCTAAGATTGCCGCGCTCCAAAATGTTTTTGCAAAGACTCCGGAGGAAACACAGTGATTGATGCAAAGAAAACTTGGAAAATAATAGCAAAATACAAAACGTTTGGCGAAGCAGATACAGCAAGAAAAGTGCTTTCAGAAGAATATGAATGGGTTAAAGTACAAAAATATTCTGACCACTATGGTGTGAAAGTGTGGAATCCGAAAAGCCAAAAAGAACCTCTTCTGAAAGAAGAGGAAAAAATTAAATCCAAGAAGGGGCAAAATAATATAAGAAAGAAAAAAAGTGAGAGAAAGAAAAATAAAGGAAACAAAGAATGAAAAACGTTTTAATAATTGGTACCGGCACCATCGGCGAACCATTAATTGGATTACTTTCAGACCTTCAGAATGAGTTGGAAATTAATGTTATGTTTCATAAGCGAACTCCTCTAGTTGATGAGCGCGCAAAGGTAGAAAGTTTATGTACTAGGGGTGCTAAATTAGTTGTTGATGGTGATCGCCAAAAAGAGTTTTTAAAATTGAAACACAATCCAGTATATGATTATGAAACGGCAATGGAAAACGCTCATGTTATCATTGACTGCACTCCGGCTGGAAATAAAAACAAAGAAAGCATATACAAACAAGTTTTAGATGGAAAGATATTTTCTTCGAAAAAAAGAAAAAAAATCTTTATTGCACAAGGTAGCGAAAAAGGATTTGGCTTGCCATATGCATATGGTATTAATGATGTCGCTCTGACTCGTGGTACTCCCAAATTCATACAAGTAGTGAGCTGTAATACTCATAATATATGCAGTATATTAAAAAGCCTATCTCCAAACTTTGATAATATATTAAATTCTGATTTCACCTGTATTAGAAGAGCTAACGATATCAGCCAACAGGGCAATTTTATTGCGTCTCCTCAAGTTGGTGATCACCCAGATAGTGTATTTGGCACGCATCATGCTTCAGATGCATCAAGAGTGTTGCAGACGATGCATCATGATGTTCCTTTATATTCTAGCGCGATGAAAGTTAATTCACAATATATGCACACAATTAGGTTTAATGTCGAATTGGGGGGGCATCATGATGAGGGTGCGATTAAGCACATGTTAAGGGAAAACCGTTTCGTCGCCGTGACGCACAAAAATATAGCAAATAAAGTTTTTTCTTTTGGTAGGGATCACGGATACTATGGTAGGATATTTAATCAAACAGTTGTTTCTTTACCATCTTTAAGTGTGGTTAATAAATCGAGATCTACAAAAATAACTGGATTTTGTTTTACCCCTCAAGATGGTAATTCTCTCTTAAGCAGCGTTGCTGCAGCCCTATATGGCACGCATGGAAATAAATATATTGAAAAAATGGCCCTTTTTGACAAATTTCTTTTTTCTGAAATCTAATTTACAAATTGGAATGTTTTTTAATTCCTTCTCTCACAAATTTGCTTAAAACTTCAAACCTAGGACCCAACGTTACAGTTGGAAACCTTATGTGCAGAGAGTGGATAAGACCCACTAGTTCAAAATTATTATTTAAAACCATAGATCCAGATGAGCCACCTGCGGCAGGTATTGAGTACATTGAACACCCGTGAAAAGAGACTCCATTGTATCTACCCTCTAGAATGGGCACCATGCCCTTGTTAAATATTCCTGCAGGGGCCGCTATGTTAAATAGCTTAGCGCCAGGAGGAGGGCCATTAATGGCCAGTTTGACTGGTTTTTCATCGAGACCCTCTGCAAACAATAAGCATATGTCATTTTGTCTTTTTGAATCTCTCTCTAATATTCTGGCTTTATACTCTTTACCAGACAAGGTTGTTAAGATTAATTTTTGCTTCATATGCGGACTGCTTGGCTCACATACGTGATCTGCAGTAATTGCCAGGCTACCATTGGGAGTATTGTATATTACAAATGCGGATCCGCTAGAAACTCCAGCTTCCTTAAGGACGATACATTCTTCTTCACCGTTCATTGTTTTATAGCAGTGCTCATAATACTCTTTTGATAAGATGTGCAAAAATGAATTTCTAGGTAAATCCTTAACGACTCTTTCTGTGAGATAATTATACCCTAGTGGCACATCGTTCGAATTAAATGATACGGAAGTGCACGTTAATAGAAAAGAAGAACAAAAAATCAACATAAAGATTTTTTTTATCATTTCTTCAGCCCCAGCACATATTCTGATATTATTTTTTTGTTAACTATCTTTTCTTTATATTGCGCCACGACTTTTAGTCCAGTTTCGGTCCAACGCACCATGACTACTCTGGGGTCAAATTTAGTTTTTCCAGCAATGACGTCGATAATAAAATCTAATGATTTGTTTAATAAGTTGGCGCGATCGTCTTTTTTAATTTCACTTATTTTGTAGATTTTATCTTCTTTGTGTATTTTCTCCATCCAGACGATTGTATCCGCCACGTGCGGCGAAAAAGTTATTTTTGTTTTTTTATCTTGCCTCTCCGCAACTTCATACAAAAGGCCTTTAACTGTTGTTAGGTGTTCTTCTCCTAATTTAAAGCATCCGCCATTACAGTATACAATTGTGGCGTATGAAGTAGTTGGAATTATTAAGAAAAAAAGAACAACCAAAGTTAATAGTTTTTTCATTTTTTTAATAGCCTCCAACAATAACTATTAACAAAGACAACAAAACAGAAGTTCTTTTTCATAATAACATGATTAGGACTATTTATTGTGTATGTGATACGAGATTCGAAACTGCATGGCAAAAAAAACTTATATATTAGACACTAGTGTTTATTTGACAGATTCAAGCGCTTTAACTTCTTTTCAAAATAACGACATTGTTATTCCTTTTAAGGTTTTAGAAGAAGTTGATAATCATAAAAAGCGACAAGATGGCGTTGGGACAAATGCTAGGAGCTTTATACGAAACCTAGATTCCCTAAGAGATAAAGGATCTTTACACTCCGGAGTACGCATCGCAAAAGGGAAGGGCATATTATATGTTTCTTCTCCAGAGAATAGTCAACTTGATATGTCTATCGCTGATAATGAGATTATTGCAACCGCGCTTGATCAAAAAAATAAAAATTCAAAACGAAAAGTTGTAGTTGTCTCTAGAGATATCAACATGAGAGTTAAATGTGATGCACTTGGCCTTACCACTGAAGATTATATTGTTGGGCAAGTTGTAAAGAATACAGAAAATTTATATAGCGGTTTCGAAACTCACTTAGTTGATGATCAAATAATAGACCAATTTTATGCCGGAGAAAAAATTTATTTAGAAAAAGAAGACATCAGACTTTTTCCAAACCATTTTGTTTTGCTAGTCTCTAGTTCTAACGAGAAAAAAACAGCTTTAGCTAGATTCTACAACTATTCCAACCCTCTTAAGAGAATAAATGGTGAATTTAAAAAAGGCGTGTGGGGAGTTAGGCCGAGAAATAAAGAACAAAATTTTTGCTTAGATCTTCTTTTAGATCCGGAAATAAAAGTGGTTACACTTGTCGGAAAAGCCGGTAGCGGCAAAACATTATTAGCCATAGCTTCTGGGCTGGCGCAAGTTGTTGAAGATAGCGCAGAAACAAATTATAAAAGATTAATCGTATCTAGGCCAATTCAGCCTTTGGGGAAAGATATAGGACACCTACCTGGAACTATGGAGGAAAAAATGACTCCATGGTTGGCACCAATTCAAGATAATTTAAGATATTTGATGGGCAATGATAAAGAGACGCTAGCAATGTATACATCTCAAGGCACAATTGAAATTGAAGCCCTAACTTACATAAGGGGTCGCTCGATATCTAACGCTTTTATTATTATTGATGAGGCCCAGAATCTTACGGCGCATGAATTAAAAACGATAATCACCCGGGTGGGAGAAAACACAAAAGTAGTTTTAACTGGAGACATTGATCAAATTGATAATGTATATGTTGATGAAACGTCCAATGGTTTGGCATATGCCGTTGAAAAATTTAAATCACACGATGTATCTGGGCATGTAACTCTTGTTAAAGGCGAGCGCTCCAAGGTGGCCACTCTGGCAGCAAAAATCCTTTAAATATGTTGACAAATAAAATATAATGTTATACTATTGAAAGGAGTTATTGATTATGAAATCAAATTTATTAAAAGTCTTAAGTGTTGTCAAAGATCGACTGGCACAAGCGCTATTGGGATTGATATTCCTTGCGTATGGTCTAAACAGTGTTTTCGGCATGTTTTCGACTCCAACACCAGCCCCTGAATCTCATGATTTTTTGTTAGCATTGGCGTCGACACACTATTTCTTCCCCGTATTGAACAGTTTACAAATTCTTTGTGGTCTGGCGCTAGTTACGGGTCGCTATATTAAATTATCTTTGGTTGTTTTGGCGCCAATTGTGATTAATATTATTTTATTCCACTCGTTCTTGGACAATAGCATTGAGTCTTTTATAATCCCCTCAGTAGTTGCAGTGCTTTATTTGCACGCGCTTTGGAAAAACAGAAAAGAGCTAAAATTTTTAATGGAGAGAAAATAGCATGACAGATAATTCGTTAGAAAATCCTGATCTTCTTAAGCCAGTTGATAAGGATAATGAACTAAAAGAATGGCTTGTTGGATATGTCGGAAACAGGGTTAACCCCGAAAACGATGAAGTAAATGTAGAGATGATTATTAAAACAGTTGCAGAGGAGTTTCCAGAATTTCTCCTAGCAGTTGCGGAAGAAAATTTTATCCGTGGATATCAGCAAGCATTATATGATGTTGATGAAGGAGAAAAACTCATGAGAAAGGATGGTCTTGCCTAAATGAGAGAGTATATTGTGGAGAGTAGTAATCAGGCTAGAAAAAATAGTAAAGAGCGCCATATATACGGGGACAAGCTGGTATACCTTAAAGATCAACTGCCTTATAATTTTGATTTAAATTATGTTTTAGATACAATCGAAGGTCTTATTCCAAAATGGCTTGTTGATAATGTTGATGGAATTTATGTTGGAAAATTTAAAGATTTAGATAACGGAGATATGCCCTTCAACGCAAAATATAAAGATGGGGCACTCTACATAACTAACGATCAAGACAATGAAAATGATATGATTGACGACATAATGCATGAGATTGCGCATGCAGTTGAAGAAAGGTATGGAGAAAATATTTATTCCGACAACGAGATAGAGAGAGAATTTCTTTCCAAACGTCAGACTTTATATAATCTTTTGGAACAAGAGGGCTACGAACCTCAGAGAGATAAATTTAATGATCCGGAATATGACAAATATTTTGATTATTATTTATACAAGGTTGTTGGTTATCCCCTATTGGAGAATCTTATAATTGGTCTATTTTATTCTCCATATGCAATTACTAGTATTAATGAGTATTTTGCAAATGGGTTTGAGAATTATTTTCTTAGAGATCGAAACTACTTAAAAAGCATTAGTCCGGTTTTATATAATAAAATCACTAACATACTGGAAGAAGAAAATTTAGATTACAATACAGATTTTGAGGAGGATAAAAATGAATATTGAATTTATTGATGACACAACTGTGTTGATTAAAGAAAGTTTAGAATGGGTGCCCACAAGGCCAAAAAACAAAGAAACAATAACATCTAATGAGATTGTATCTAGCTTCATGACGGCGCACAAAAATTTAGAAATTATTAGTATTACAGGCCCGAATAGAATTTGTAATTTTAATACTGAAGAAGATTCCAAAGGTGAATGGACTCTAAAGGTTAAAAAGAAAAATACTCAGAAACCGAAACAAAAAA
>Ga0163180_10000553_pt1 | contig 21857 bp, 10 predicted proteins | sample AtlANTMetagenome_2_FD_109647 | JGI IMG/M metagenome (GOLD analysis project Ga0163180, IMG submission 109647) | Marine eukaryotic phytoplankton communities from the Atlantic Ocean - Atlantic ANT 4 Metagenome | ecosystem: Environmental > Aquatic > Marine > Oceanic | place: North Atlantic Ocean...
AGAGAGAGAGAGTCGTTCTATCTCTCTTTGGAATGATGTATATTATACCTTTGGACGTCAACACAAAAAAAAGACCTTTCGAAGAGGGAAAAACCTCTCTTCTTTTTTTTTAATTCGATACCCTAAATTTATCTCTTTGCTCTCTCTGTCCTTTTTTGTCTTTTTTTATCTTTTTTGTCTTCCAAAATTGTGTTCGAAACGACAAGACCCAAAACGCGTAACTCCGCATTCCTTTTTTCCTTTCGTCCTTTTCTTTTTCGAGAGACGACTCGTTTGAGAGAGAGAGAAAGAGAAACACACACGCAGAGAGAGAGGAAAAGACTGTTTATATATATCGTTCTTTCGAGGACACCGACCGAACGCTTGGCCTTTTCGAGGGAAGAAGAGGAGACGACTTTTGAATCGAATCGGATTCGATTGGTTTCATCGAGAGGCTCTTGAGAAGTCTTGGGAAAAACCCAAAAATCAGTCGTTCTTTGGAATTTCAAAAGACCTTTTCTCTCTTTTGCCTCCGAAGGTATACGCGGAAAAAGAAGCGAAAGTCCCTTGTCGCCTAGGGGGGGCTTTTTGAGAGTCGATCGAGCCGAGGAGAAACGACATGTCCTCGCCGGTGCCGACGCCGCGAAAAGATGCGACGCAAAGTGGGAGCAATGGACCACCGCCGCCCCGATCGGGAAACGCGACGACGACGACGACAACAACAACAACAACACCGGCGCAAGGAGGTGGAGCTCCAAAAGGCGCCGGTGGACAACACGCACCGTCGCAACAAAGGTCGTCGCAAGATGGACAACAACAGCAACACACTCCTCGAGGTCCTGGCGGTGGGCCAAACACTATGGGTGGACGAGGCCCTGGTAATTTTAACCCAAACTTTATGATGGGAAGAGGTATGGGCGGTCGAGGCCAAGGAGGCGTGCCCGGGCAACAAGGTCCGCCGATGTTTGTGCCGTATGGACCACAAAGCATTCCGATGGGATCGTATCCGGGAGGTCCCGGTGGTGCCGGGAGAGGCATGCCTCAAGGGATGCACCCGAACTACATGCAAGCGCAGATGGCGATGGCGGCGCAGGCGCAGATGTTGCAACAACAAGGCATGAGAGTCGGTCCGCCCCCGGGTGGCGGTGGAGGCGTGCCTGGGGGCGGTGGTGGAACTCCAGGAGGCCCGTCAATTGGAGGAGGAAGTAATGCATCCCCATCTCCGAGTGTAGCGACGCCAGCGAGAGAACGCAAACCGATAAAGATTTTCAATCCAAACACGAAAGCCGAGGTGAAAATTGAAAAGTCCGAGGAAGTGATCAAAGCCGAAGCCGAGGCGAAGAAGAGGAAAGAAGAAGCGGATAAAAAAGCAGCGGAAGAGAAGGAGAAGTTATTGGAAGCGGCACGGAAGCAGCAACAGCAACAGCAGCAAGAACAACAACAACAACAACAACAACAACAACAACAACAACAACAGAACAAGTCTGCGGCGCAAGTCGTTGCGGCAGCTGCGTCGCAACAGCAAGCGCCAGCGGTGCCACAGAGTCCGCAACAGGCAATGCCGCCGTCGGTACCATCTTCTGCACAACCTCCTGCGCGTCCAAGTTTTGCAAATTTGGCGGCTAAGAAACCGACACCGCCTCCGGTCACCGCTGCGCCGCAGAAAGCACCCGAGTCTTCTACAGACGCGGCGTCGTCGCCGCAAAAACCACCGGCACAGAACCAACCGGCAAAAGTATCCGCGGCAGATGTTGTGAAGTTAGCCGCGGAAACCGCGCGAAAAACGACGATTTCAGACGTTCCTCAATCGACTGCAGCGCAAAAGCTGGTTCAACCTCCGTCCGCGCCGCCGCCCTCTTCAAAGGCGGTAGCGACGGAACCACCGAAACCGACGTCTTCCCCGGTGCCAGTGCAAGCCTCACCGCCGCCGCCAATTCCGAAAGATGAACCGAAGAAAGCGCTGGCATCTACTGGAGAAGCAGTCGCTGCAGTCGTGGAAGCGCGCGCCTCGGCGGCACAATCCACCCTTCCTGAACCGACATTGGCGGAGAAACCGAAAGATGGAAAGTATACCGAAGAGTTTTTGCGTTCGTTGATGGATTCTCCATACAGTACAACGAAGTTTTTGAAAGGATTTGAAGTTCCATCAGACGTGGAATTCTGGCCTGTGCCTGGATTTATTGCGCCGCCGGGCGTACAGTCGCAACAAAGAAACCAATCGCGAGGCAGTAGGGGTGGTTCTCGTGGTGGAGGTGGAGGTGGAGGTCAACCGAACTGGGACAAAGGCGCTAGGGGAGGTGGCGACGGTCAATGGGAGCATCGCAGTTTACCGGACGACCACAACAACCGTCGCGGAGGCAACCGTCGTGACGGTGGGTACGGAAACAACAACCAATACCGAGGTCCACCACCGGGTGTCGTCTTACCGGAGTTGCACAAGACGGAGAATGTCTACGTCATCGGTAAAGTTCAAGACGAAGAAGAGAAGAAGCAAAGAGAGTTTAAGAGTTTACTCAATAAACTCACTCCGGAGAACTTTGGTAAGTTGTTGGAGAAAGTTATCGACGTCGGTATCACCGAGCCGAAGACCTTGATCGGTTTGATTGGTCAAATGTTCGATAAAGCGTTAACGGAACCGATTTTTTCGGCGATATACGCAGACATGTGCGCGAAACTTTCCGAAAGGTTTATAAAAGATAACGTCCAATTCATAGACACTGCGGCGCCGGAGGGCCAAAACCAAATCACGTTCAAACGCGTCTTGTTGAATAAGTGTCAAGAGGCCTTTGAGTCCGGCGACGCGCAAATCAAAGCAAACTACAAACTCGTAGAAAAGCACAAAAAGGCTTGTAAAACACCACTAACAAAAGAAGATGCCGAAAGGATTGCGAAGGAGGAAGCGAGTAAAGACGGGAGCGCGGACGTGAAACCGGAAGACTTGGAAGAAGGCGAAATCGCTCCGACGCCGAAAGTGAAAACTCTCGAAGAACTCGAGTTGGATCGAAGACGCGAAATGAACCGATTAGAGGAAGATTTGCTGAAATCTCGACGACGGATGTTAGGGAACATTCGATTCATCGGTGAGTTGTTCAAGAAGTCCATGCTCACGGAGCGTATCATGCACACGTGCATCCAAAAGCTTCTCAAGGAAGGTGATGCTGGAAAAGAGGCCGCCACAGCCGCTGGCGAAGACGAAGACGATGGTCCGAGCGAGCCAGACGAGGAAGATGTCGAAGCCTTGTCGAAACTCTTAACTACTGTTGGCTCGATGATTGACCACCCGAAAGCCGAGGCGTACTTAAACGCATATTTCCGAAGAATCGAAACATTAACGAAAGCGTCGCACTTGAGTTCGAGACACCGATTCATGTTGCAAGACGTCATTGAATTGCGACAGAAAGGCTGGAAAGTACGCCGACAGGCGGAGGGTCCGAAGAAGATCGATGAAATCCACCGCGATGCGCAACGTCAAGCCATGGAGCAAGCTAGAGGTGGCGACCGACGCGGTGGTAGTTCGGGCAGAGATCGTGGCGGTCCAGGCGGACCAGGTCTCCGTCGGTCCGACTCGCGCTCGTCCACAAGTAGATTAGATGGTGGTGGTGATCGACGCGGTAGTGGTAGAGATGGTGATTCTAGAAGTAGTAGCAGCAGAAATAACAGCAGTAAACCGATGGAACGACCTCGCATCGTGCAAAAACCGAGAGGCTCTTCCATTTTAGGTGGCGGTTCTGGGGGTGGTTCTGGCGGCGTCGGTGGCGGAAGCAATAGTGGTGGCGGTGATGGCGGAGATGGTGAATTTAAAGTTGTTGAAAGTCGTTCCAACCCACCATCGCGATCGAACACGCCAAAACTCAGCACCGGTAAAGGTAGCGACTTGAAAGAGGATTCCAGTCGTCCTGAAACTCCGAGAAGCGACATGGAGTCTGAATTTGACGATGAAACCGGAAACGAGGAAGAACGGAAACGCACTTTAGAATACTTCTTGGACGATAAAGATGTCGGCGAAGCGATTAAATCCATCTCCACATGGAATAATGCTAAGGTTGGCATCTTCATCCAACAGTTATGCACGGTTGGTTTCGATAGACGAGGCATGGAATGGGAAGCGAGCGAGGATTTAACTCGAGAACTTTCCCGGTCCGGATACGCAGACGCAGTCTTAGACGGCATCGCTGAGATTTTCAACGATTTGGAAGATGTTATTTGCGACCTTCCCAAAGCTGATTCCATCTTAGCCGGCTTATTAGCCCACCCATTAGCTGACGGTACCATCAAACTTGCCGACGTTGCGAAGGCGTTGGAAGCTGCCAAACCCGACGGCGGCGACGATGGTCAGGTCGTCAAAGAGGGCTTAGCGTTACCTTTGCTCTGTAAACTCCTCGTTCGCGTTTCGAAAATTGAATTAGAAGACTCCGTCAAAGCTGACGCGCACGCTTTAGTCGAAGAAGCCAACTTGGACTTGTTGAAATTCGTCGCCCATTACGAAGACGACAAGGAGGGCTCTTTGGCGGAAGAAATTGGGCGCTACGAAGGTCTCAAGGAGATTTTGGACGGAGAATAACACGTTTATACACGACTTAATAAAACAACACGAGTTTAATTAATAATAATAATACAAGTATTGATACACCCACGAATACTACTACTCTTACTCTTACGTCATCTTTGAGTGCTCTCTCAGTGTTCTTCTTTATTTGGGGCGTCTCGAGCACGCACTTTCTGAGATAAAATTCCTATATGGAAGAAGAAGTGTCTCCTTCGTCCTTGAAAGTGGGGAGGAAAAAGAGGTTGTTTTTGAAACAACGAACGACAACCAAGAAAAAAAGCGTCAGAAATCATTCGCGGTTTAGAGAAGAAGCACACATCATCGAAGCTTCTCTGACGCGGTGATTTCGCTCTTTCGTTTGTTCCCGTCGCGTGGAAAAAAGTGCGAGGTACGCGTTCGCGTTCGCGTTTCCCTCCTCCGCGGGTCGCGCGTCCTCTCGCGCGCGCGGCTTTGCATCCTCATTTTCTCTTTTTTTTTCGTAAAGCAGATAAGCGACCGAACCGTTGTTACGTCGTGCATTCTCTTCATTCGCGTGTGGCGTAATCTCCCAAGCGAGAACGCGCCTTTGCGACCGAAAAAAACGAAATCGAGCCGCGGCATCGAATGTCGTCGCGTTTCCTTCGTTCGAAAACGGCAACGACGACGACGGCGACGCGGGCGCGCGCGCGTGCGGGTCTTGGATGTCCTCTTTCTCTTTTTTCTCGTTTCCACGTGGTTTTCCCAATTGGTTGGGTGAAAAAGCGTCCTTAAGATCGATCGAAAGCGCTTTTTTAGAGGTCCAGAGGCCATTTTGGGATCTAAAACCCTAAACTGTGATCTCTTTGGTTTTTGGGAAAAAAAGGGAATGTTAATAAGAAAAAGAGGATTACCACAAAGACGCGCGCGCGCACCCAGAAGAAGAGGAAAAACGCGTCCAAACCTCGCTCGACGCGAAGACAAAAAAGAAGACTTTGCGCGATTGGGGAAAATCGCTCGTGCGACGATGCTTTTTGACGACTGACGGTTTCGTGCGCTCGCTCTTTCTTGTTACACATAGGATTGATTTTTCCCCGCCAAGAGATAAAAAAGTGCGGGATTTTTTCGAATCGCGTCGTCGTCTTCTGCTCTGGGGTGACCAACGCCGGTGAAGAAGAAGAAGAGGATCGAACGACGAGCTGCTCGAAAGCGCGCGCGTCGCCGAGTTCTCGATATCGTTTCGTTCGATACGAAAAAGAAGAGAGATCTTGGTTGGAGATCAAGAAACAAAAGTAAATTTGTATTATTATTGTTATTAATCGGACGGATTTCTGGGTGAGATAAGGAGAGACCAAACGAGAAAGAAACAACTGTAGATTAGCGTTCGTTCGACGACGAAACAAAAAAGGATGAGCGATACCAACACGAGCTATTCTGTACAATATGGTAACAACAGCAGTATCAATACCAGCACTGGCAACGATGGAAGAAACAACGGAGCGGACGTCCGATTGAAAATGAAATCAGAGAAAGGGTCGTCTCCCAACACGTACGGCGACATGTCAGGCACGACGTCCGCGACGTTATCGAACCAAAGTTCCGGAGGATCGCAAGATACGAACGGTATATCGGAGAAAGAACATCATTTGGGGTTGAAGTATCGAGAAGAGAAGGAAGAGAAACGAAACAGCGAAAGCGACGACAGGTCACCCGTGCACTGTTCTTCGCAGATTAAGGAACATCAAAAGCAGCAGTTGATGACGCAGCAGCACCAGCGCGAACAGCAGCAGCACGAACAGCAGCAGCACTTGCAACGACAACAGGGTGTGGATATGATGGATATCAACGAGCAACAACAACGTGCACACTCAGCGATGACGTTAGACGCTACGTTAGGATCAAACGGCTCAATATCTTCGTTTCAACAGCACCACTACCCGCGATCTGAAAGTGCTGATATGGTTGGGCACGTGAACAATGACAATAATAACGGTGGTCCGGGTGGTAACCTTCCGGCGTTGAAAGGCGTCGCGTCCATGTCTTCTGCAAACTATTTGCGAAAATCAGTCTCTTGTCAGCGCATAGATGAGATTTTGAAAGACTCGATGGACGCGTTCCATCGCGACGGACCTTTAGTCAGTCCTTTGCGCAAAATGAAACCGGGCGGTTCCGAGAGGCATAAAAATCGACACGCGTTTGGTGGCGAGACTGCTTTCTCCGGCGGTAGCTGGATGGTAGATTCTCCGATGCGCGACCGAATGTCCTACGTCTGCGAATCCAAGGGGTTCGACTACGGGATATTCTGGAAACTCGATCGACAACGAACGAGTTTAATGCCCGCGGAGTCGAACATCTCCCCTCGCTTTGCCGCGGATACGAACCGATTATCCTTATTCGTCAGCACTTCGAAAACGTTATTCACTCGATACGTTCTCGGTTTTGGCATGCCAGGGCGCGTCTGCCACTCCGGAAACTACGAGTGGCACGAAGACATTTCCTTGTTACCAGGATGGTCCTTCCAGCGAAAAGTCCAAGCAGAGAGAGCCGGATTAAAAACCATAATCTGCGTCCCGGTGGAAGACGGCGTCGTCGAATTCGGTTTAACCGACGAGATGGACCACAGCGTCGCCATCGTCCAGTACGTCCAAAAGATGTGCAAATCCTTGCCCTCTTCTCGATAATAAAACGAGAAGCGTTTGCGCGTATGAGCGAGGGAGAGAGAGAGAGAGAGAGCGAAAGAGAGGAAAGAGAGGAAAGAGTTCTCTTCAACCATTCGTGTACTGTATGTTTATCCCCCCAAAGTTATTTAATTTCTATTTATGACTGCATGTCTCCTTGTACGTACCTATTTTGAGAGCATCATACTAGAACACGAGCGACTTTATCTCTTTCTCGTTTTGTTTTGTTTCTTCAAGTTTCATTATCATCCAAATGCCAAAAAAAGAAGAGGAGTAAAGTGAAAAAATCCCTTCTTCTTGGACCCCTTCATTCGTAAGAAAAACAAAGAGGTTTAATTCGAGGGCAAACTGGGCGTCATCATCAACTTCTGCGCGCGCGCGCGAAAAGCGACACCTACGTCCGCGAAAAAACGACGCTTTTTGTTTGAGACGACGACGACGACGGCGGCGCGGGGAAGAAGAAGAAGAAGAAGAAGAAGAAGAAGGCGTCGATGGACTGGGCGGTGGACCCGCCGCCGTCCTGGGCAGTCTTCCCTAAACAACCGAACGACTTAAACCACTACCATGTCGGCGATTTGGTCTTTTGCAAAGCGACTTTACGAGCGATAGAACCGTTTTGGCCGGGGAAATTGATCGACCCGATCGAAGCGCCGAGCGCGGTGAGAGCGTCGTGCGTTCCAGATGCCGTGTGCGTTATGTTTTACGGCCCGGCATCGATCAAAAAACACGACCGAGATTATTGTTGGGCGGTGAAGGAGCAGTTAGCACCGTTCGATGAAGAGAACGCGCGGACCTGTAAAAAGCAGGTGTTGCCGAAACGGATGCGACCGAGAGCGTTTGAAACCGCGGTGAAGGAGATTGACGCGGTGTTCAAGCAGTTTGGGACGGCTAGGTTAGGTTTTGAGGATGTGTCGCATTTAGAAGAAGAAGATGAGGAGGAGGAGGAGAGAGACGCCGACGACACGGACGAAGAGGATACCGAGGACGAAGATTATGGGATGAACAATCGAAAAAGGAAGAAGAGTGAGAAGATCACGTCTACATCGAATGCTAACGTACACAAGAAGAAAACGAGTGCCGCTGCGACGAGCAACCACAAGACTAAGAAGCAAAAGACGTTGATGAAAAATGGACTCCAATGCGCTTCGTGCGGCATGAATTGCGTGAGAAAAGAACTCGACGCGAAGCAGTTTTGTTTGTTGTGCGCGAAAATGCACGGGGAAGGACAATATTGTCCATGCTGTGGAAAGGTCTGGCACTATGCGAATTGCGGGCCAATGATTCAATGCGACACGTGCGAGATGTGGGTGCACGATACGTGCGACACGACCGCGGCGGAGATTTTGAAGAATGAAGCGGAAGCGCTCAAGGAAGGGAGAGAAGAGGAAGAGATTCCGTATAATTGTCCTACGTGCGCGGCTGGAAAGATTGATAAAGAAGCCATGAAAATTAAAGCCGCCAGACAGGCGCGAGAGGCGGAAATAGAGAGGAAAAAATTACTCTCGCAAATACCGAAACTACCAAAAGCGCTCGCGAAAGTAAAAGACGACGTGATGTGCGGTGACGTTAGTATAAATGAAGATTTGTTCCAGAATAAAAATGGCGTCCATGCCAAAGATAATGATAAGAACTATGCGCAAAACGATGCTAAAAATAATGTAGGCCAAGACGCAGGTCCAGGCACTGCCGTGACGAATACGAGTCTCGGCATGTTTTCGCCGCCTCTGGCTGGAAATACAGTGAAGCCTGCAACGGAGAAGAACAAACTTAGCTCCCCGCCGGGCGCGACGAAAGCTGGAAAGTTACCCAGTCGGCCAAAAACTGCGTGGCAACTTTTTGGTGCTGATTTTATCGCAAGGTATAAAGCACAGAACCATCTGGAGCAAATTGCAAACCATGCGGAGGTGTATCGACTGCAAGGCATGGCCTGGCAGAAACTTTCAAAAGAGGAAAAACAGAAATACGAAGTGCAGGCGAGCGAAGCGGCGATGAGATTTCGAAGCGCTCTTCTGAAAATGCAGAAAAATGGTACGTTACAAGCGAAACTGGCAAAGGCCATCCCTTTGGTAGATGCGAAGGAACAAGAGAAGAAATTGATGCTGCAACAACAACAACGCCAAAATATAACACACGCAGAAAAGATTATCGCTGCGAATATAAAGAAAGCGGAGGAAGAATTAGACGAATTAGAAGAGGACGAAGACGAAGATTTCGAGGGAGAAGATAAAGGTAAAGAAGGGGACGATCCCACGAAGAAGAATCGAACAACGAAGAAGAAAGCGCAGAAAGAGACGAAAACGACAAAGGAAATGGAAAAGGATGATGGCGATTCTAACTTAAAAGTAATGTTGGCCGAGAGAGAAGCCCAGCTTGCATCTGAACGAAGAATCGGTCTTTCTGGCGTACCGTTTGCGCAATACACGAGAAAATCGCGCGTCGATTGGTCGCTCGTTCCAAAAGATCTCAGCGAACGCCCAGAGCGAGTGCAAGTTGTGTGTAACGGCGTCAAAGGTGACTTTTTGACCCAAGAGTATCGCGTCGTGTGTTTATGCTCTACTTGTCAAGGCCAGCAAGGTTCTTTAACTGCGACAGAGTTTGAAAAGCACGCAGGGATGGGACAAGCGAAAAAATGGAAAGCGTCGTTACGGATGGTTGTTCCGGAACGCATGCCTGTCGGTCGATGGCTAGATGGCGCGCCTGCAAGAAAGTATAAGGAACGAGAGAAGAAGGAGAAAGTTAAACCGGATCAAGATAAGAAATATAACAAGAAAATAGTGGAAGAAGACCAAGAAATCGAGGAGTACAAATCCATTCACATCGCACAGACGGTGGATCGATGCGCCGTATGCGACGACGAGCGCGATTTCGATTTCGATCAATTAATCACGTGCGAAGGATGTCAAGTTACCGTGCATCAAAGTTGTTACGGCGTTCACGAGATTCCAGACCAAGCAGTGGGTTGGTTGTGTCGCGCGTGTGAACATACCGGTGGTGTAGTCTCTGAAATGCCCAAGTGTTGCCTTTGTCCTGTTTTAGGAGGTGCTTTGAAACCAACCACCGTGGACGGCGTTTGGGCACATTCGACGTGTTGTCAGTGGATTCCCGAAACGACGGTTTTGGACGTCGAAACGATGGAACCAATCGACAACATAGCTGCAATTCAACGCGAACGCTGGGAGTTGCTGTGTACTATTTGCAAACAGCGATGCGGGACGAAAGTACAATGTTGTCATCCGGGTTGCTTTTTAGCGTACCATCCACTTTGTGCCCGAGCTGCTGGTTTGTTCATGGACCAAGGCGACGAGTATGGAGATGCTGACGAGGACCCGGAAGACGACACCATGCACTTAATCAGTTATTGTCATCGACACTGCCGAGTAGACAAGGAACGTCAGAAAAGGTTTGGTTGCGTCGAAGGCATGCGCTACGGCGAGGATGGAAACGACGGTGTCATCGTCAGTGGACCTTGGATCAAAACTAAAGCCTCAAAAAGAGTCAAACGAGTGCTTGAGGCCGAGGAAGAAAAACGGAAAAAGCGGGAGCAACGCGAGTTGGAGAAAATTATGAACAAGAGCGATTCAGACTTGTCTGATTCTGAGGGCGATGGTTTGTGCGCGAAATTGCGCCCGTACATCCCAAAAGGCCACCCTAGAACGGAAGCGGACATCGACGACGGTGATGACGTCAACAAACCAAAAATAAGAAAGCGATTAGTTCACAACGACTCCGATGACGAACGTGCGTTCGGTGCCAAAGATTCTGAGGACGAAGATAGTGACGAGGACAACGAGGCGCAAAAAGAAATCGAGGAGCGCGAAAAGAACGAACGAGAGTTGCAGTTAGAGGAAGAACAACGAGCGATTCAGAAACGTCGAGAGGAACGCGACCAAGAAAAGCGAAGAAAGATTGCTGAGAAACTCGCCAAAGCTGCAGTCACAAAACCTAGAGCCGAGGCGGAGCCTGACGATATCAACGCCCCTCCAGTTCTCCCGGGTGGTTTACCGTTGCCCGCCGACAACGTTGGCGACCCGAACTTGCCAAATATTTCTGTTTCTTGCAAATCTACAATTGGAACCTTCCGCCCAGCCGATACGTACATCAAATGCCATTGCGCGCGGTGCGTGAATCTCGTAAACGATTTTGGCAAAGACGCTCCAGCCCTATGGGAATCCAACAGGTGGGAACATCATTGCGGAATGGGACATGCAAAAAAATGGAGAATCTCCATCAAAATTTTACCCGAAGGCGGCAATCCATCAAGACCAGAACGAGTCGGGTACGAAACCTTTGGCTCCTGGCTAGATAAGCATCCGCAAATCACCGTCTTGTCTCGAGCTGGACGCCCTTTCCCGAAAGGGAAGACAAAACACGTCAATCTCGAGCGCGATCCGAGCTTACCGCCTCTGCCGAAAAAAAAGCCCGTCTATCCAGTTGGACAACTCGCTTTGAAGAATATTGAAATTGATTTGGATAATTTTGGTAAAACAGACGATAAGAAGACGACGATGGAAGAGAAGGCAAAAAATTTGGAAGGCAGGCGCATAGCGATCGACGCATCTACGGCGACGTTTAAAGAATCCGTATTTGTGAAAGCCACTATCACCGAGGCCGTTGTGACGAGAACCGGATGCAGACATAGATTAAACTTCGACGATGAGGAGGGGTTAAAAGCTATTAAAACGGACATGTTGTCGCTAAATGATCCAAAGTTTGCGATTAAGTGGTTAAATGGAAAGACCGACGAGACATTACACCACGATGAATGGCCGGATCTTTCCTTCATTCCCAAAGTCGCTGCGTCGAAGGACGAAGATTACACTCAAGAGCGTGCGCACGCATTGGCTGCGACGGCTAGGAAACCTGGACCTCGGAAGCCATCGAAACCGTTAGATCCGTCGAAATTTAAAAGTATCTTTGACGACGACGACGAAGAGAGCGACGATGAAGACCGCGAATGCGAAGCGTGGGTCCAATGCGAAAACGACGATTGCCGAAAGTGGCGAAGAGTGCCGCAATCCATCGCGGAAGCGTTGGCGAAAGACGATGCAGACGTGTGGACGTGTGAGCGCAACCCCGAACCTAGATTTGCGGACTGCGAAATTGAGCAAGAGTTTCCAGACGACGAAATCGATCGACGAATAGAGCTGAAAAAGCCGAAATTTATGGGCGATGACGACATCGTGTACGAAAAAGCAAAAGCCGAAAAACGCCTGAAACGAGAGCAAAGGAAAGAGCTTTTAAAAAACAACTCCAAGATGAATGATTTAGTGAAGAAAGAGGCGGATGAAGACGACGATTCGTGGCACCCAGAACTCCCGGTTGAAGTTTCCGTCGTCTGTCGCAACATTCTCGGTGAATACAATACTCGCAAATCCATTATTCGATGTTTGTGCGAAAAATGTCAGCCGACGCCCGATGCTCCCCCGGTGTACCACGACCCTAAAAAGTATGAAGACCACGCGGGAATGCCGTTTTCGAAGAAATGGCGCGTCTCAATTCGTGTTTGCGTTGTAGGCGGTGTTTTGTTGCCTTTAGGTAAATGGTTGGAAGGATTCGGCGTTCGACTGTCCAAGAAGAAGAAGAAAAGAAAGAACAAACAAACGGACGCAAATCAAACGTACGGAATGAAAAAGTTTGGTCAAGGTTTAACGCCAGCGCAATTGCGAGAGATTCAGTTAAACGTGTATAAGCGTTTAGGCGTGCAACCTCCCAAAGCTTCGGATTTGTTGAAAGCCAGGAACTTAGGTCCACCGCCGAAAACTGGAAAAAGACAATACGTCGGTTTGCAACCTTACATCGTGAGAGGCACGCGGGGTGGTTTGCGTCGAGCACTGGTCACCAGTCGATCGTATACTCCTGAAGAGTGGCAAGAGAAGTATAAAAAATCGCAATCCGCTAAGTTGTTGGGGGGTGCGTCAGGAGCTGTCGTGGAGAAAGGTCCTCTCGAAGGTACCGGTTTATCGTTAAAGGAGCGCATTATCGAATGTGCAAACACGGTCAAGAAACGGTTAACGTTTGGGAAATCAGCCATCCACGGTTGGGGGTTGATTTCAAAAGTCCCAATCAAAGCCGGTGCAATGGTTATCATCTATCGCGGCGAACTCGTTCGAAATCCCATTGCGGACCTACGAGAAGCTCGTTATGAACGTGACGGCACCGATTGCTACCTTTTGCGCGCGGATGAACACACCGTCGTCGATTGTACGAACATGGGCAACATTGCTCGATTTACGAATCACTCGTGCGATCCAAACATGTATACGAAAATCATTAAATCCGGTGGTGAACACCACGTCTGTTTTTTCGCACGAGTCGACGTTCCCGCGGGTACGGAAATGACGTACAACTATCGATTTGAAATAGAAGACGGTAAAGTGCCGTGCTATTGCGCCAGTCAAAACTGTCGTGGATATTTAGCTTAGATTATAATAAATAATTTTGAAAATACACAATACTACAAATACATCGATCATTCCGCGTTCAAACTCTGTTCCATGTAATCAAGCATCAGCTTATCGTTATCCTTCGTGATTTCCTCCCTCGCCGTTTTCTTCACGTCGTTGAAGTCGAACTGGTTTTCCGCGTACGCTTTTCTTACTTCAATCAATCTCAAAGCAATCAACCGCATTTCCGTCTGTTCGCACTCCAACATCTTCTGTAACCACTCGTTCCCATCTCTCAGCGGATTCTCTTCTAAGAACTTTCCCAGTGCGATTGACGTTGGCGTCCCTCCCCCGCCTTCGTTATCGTACCCTTCCTCTTGCGCCAAGACGATTCGAACGGCGACCATCGTAAACAGCGTTTTCAACGCTGACGCGGCTTTAAACTCAGGGCTCATCCCGCCAAACGCGTCGGTGGGCACGTGCATGCGGCCGTTGGAATCGGTACCGCCGCCAAAAGATGGTTTCCTCTCGCTTTCGTCCGGGTCGTCTCGGCCTCCTGCGCCTCCGGACGCGCGACAAAGACGCGGCGCGATTCTTCTTTCAGCTGGCGTCCGGAGCCGTCGGCAAGAACGCATCGTCTCGATTCCATTCCGACTGTTGTACACACCAAAAGTGCTCGTCCGAAGTGTCGTCGTCGCTCGTTGCATGAGCGGCTCGTTTCTGGTGTCTCCGCGTCGCTGTCTCGCGCGTTTCTGACGCTCTTAATTATAAATAGTGTGAGGAATTCTGTTCGATTCCAATTCTCAATTCTCCACAATTAATAAGCGCGCAAAAGAGCGAGCGTCCACCAACTATCATCGATACACAGAGAGAGAGAAGACACACGCGCGAAAAAAGACGACCAAGGAAAAAGATATGCGCGATCCGTCGTCCCCCAAAGACGACCACCGCGCCGGGGGTGGGTCGAATACTCCGTCCGCGTTCGAAGCGACGTACGCGCTCGAGGACGAAGACCACACGCTCGGGAACTGTCTGAGATTTCAGTTGAACAAAAACCCCGCCGTCGCGCTCGCCGGCTACTCGGTCCCGCACCCGATGGAACGGAAAGTGAACGTGCGAGTACAAACGATAGCACCAATGACAACAGACGGGGCGATGCGAGACGCGCTGCTGGATGTGGTGAGCGTGTGCGAACACGTGACGGAAACGTTCGAAGACGCGCTGAAAACGGCGGCGGGGAAAGGAAAAAATAAGGAGACGAGAGCCGCGCGAACGTAAAAAGTCGGACAATTGAATAGCTTAGTATAGTTTTGTTTAGTATGGATGTAGTAGTCACGATACACGCACACCAGGTTCTAATTTTTGGAACGTCCGCACGCTCCGAGTGTTCTTCGTGTCTCTCCGGCTTGCTCGGCGCATATAATCAATACCACTCCTTTCTGTCTCTCAATCGCGTTTGAGTTACGTTACACTTGAAAGAGCAAGAGGGACGCAGCCATGATAGCCATGCCGCAAAAGACGCAGTTGGTGACAAACTTATCACTTGGGTCGTACTTTAGAGCCGTTGGAACCAACTCTCTCAAGGATATGTATACCATCATGCCTCCAACGATACCGAAGAGTGCTCCGTACGCCGCGGCGGACATGCTATTGCCGTGTAAGATCAAATAGCCGATCAAACCGCCGATGGGTTCGGTTACGCCGGAAATGAACGACCACCAGAAGCCTTTCCATTTCGAACCAGTGGCGTAATATACCGGCATAGCGACGCAGATACCTTCTGGAACGTTGTGAATGGCAATGGCGATGGCTAAAGCGCCGCCCAATTTTGCATCGGCTAAAGCGGCGATGAACGTGGCCAATCCTTCCGGGAAATTGTGAATGGCGATCGCAACAGCGGTGAGCATGCCCATATTTTTCAACGCAGCACGGTCCTGCGTGTCTAACGGTGTGTGTGGTACGGTCGATAAGTCAACGTGTTCCAATTCCTGTGAGTTTGCTATTTGTTCGTGATGTTCGTGGTCGTCTGATGCCGGATTCACGACGGCACCTTTTTTCGGTTGTTTCTTCGCTGCCGTTTTCTTTTCTTCTTCCATTAACTCGAACGACATATCCGATTGACTCTGTTTCCGGTTAATATCCGCCATACCTTTCTCCATCGTCCCGAAATGTTCGTGTCCGTCCTCGTGACACGCCGTCGCCGTCTTATCCCCCGTCCTTTCCTCGTGCACTCTCGCAATCGTGTGAACCAACCAATCCAGAAGATACGTGATAACTATTCCTCCAAAAAAGCAAAAAGTCGCGTATCTCGTCGCTTTGGCTCCATCTATCCCTTCGATTTCCTCAAATGACTCCACCGCTTTCACCCCGAATATTTCCCCGAACGAGACGTATATCATAACCCCCGCTGAGATTCCTAGCGCACCGGCGAGAAGTTTCACGTTCGCGTAATCCGAGCAAAACACGAACATGGAACCGACCGTCGTTGATAAACCCGCCATGATGACCAGGCCAAAGGCCAGGCCGACGTTCCCTTCTGCCGTGGCAACCTGTGCGAGATAGTGCGCAAACATTTTCGATCAGATTTGGATAGTAGGCACGCCAAAGCGGGCACACGCAAAAAAGAGAGAGACAGAGAGAGAAAGGAATCAAAACGACCACACAAGAAAGGTAGGTGGTGAGACAAAAGAAGGAAACAGAGAGAGAGAGTCGATGCTTGGTCGAAACCGTACCATGAGCGATGACGATGTGAAAGACGCGCGGTGCGTTTCTGATTAAAATGTGGATGCGCTGGCCACAAAAATGGATAAAATCTTGACTTAAGTACTCTGAACATGCGGGAGTCCTCGAGCGGGCAAAATACTCGCGCGCTAACACTAAAACGAGCAACAACTACAACAACTACTACTATTACTGCTAGAATTCTCTCGTCCACTCGCCCCTGTGGATTCTGGCGTACTCGAGGACGACTGGCATTCCGTTTACGAACGGCTGGTTCAACAAGACGGAATACCATCCGAGTAACGGCGCGGCGCCGAGAGAGGAGACCCACAGGCACGAGTGTGAAGCCGGGTCGAAGTTTTCGCACCTGGATTGACCAGTGAAGTACGATTTCGTTTCGTAGACTTTTAGGAACCGTAAAGGATGGTTTTTGACGAGTTGTGGGAGGTCAGCGACACGTTTACGACTGGCAATAAGTTCGAGTAAGGTCAAGTAAATGTTCGAGCTGCCGTCGCCGAGGACAAAGTCGCCTATTTTAGCCGCCAGTAACAATTCGGCGACAAACGCGCGTTCGCGCGTGAACGGGGATTTGCTGTTCATTTTAGCGTCATCGACGGAGTTTTCGCGTAAGGCCCAAGCGAAGACGGGGGTTTCTAAGTCCATTCCCGCGGCGTGTTTGCTAAAGACCAACATTGGTTTTTCGCCACACAAGAGGATCTCGCCTCGGTTGTAACGTTGGCGAACTTCCTTGATGACTTGACCTGAGTCCGTCATGACAAAGATGGTTTTCCAACACTTTTTCGTGCTTTCTGCGAGTGTTTTTAACGCCGATATGTATCGCGTCACCGCTCGATAGCCACCAAAGACGTTATAGTACGGGTCTTCGCCTCTCTTATCCGATTGTCGGATTTGAAGGATGACGGTAGGCGATCGCACTTTGTGAATGTTCTCAAAGTACCGTTCCGAGAGCATTTCGGTGGTTTCTTTCGTGGGACGGAGGATAACGCTGGATGTTAACATGGACATGTACATAAAATGCGCTTGGCACGAGGATAGAAAATCATTGCATCCGAGTTCAGCGTCTAACATGTGCGAAATGACCATCGGCGGATCGTACGGTATCACATCATACATCTTTGAGTACTCATCGTCATCACGAGTTCCAGGTAGCGGAAGATTTTCATACGGATTGAATTGGCGAATCGTGAACTCTTCAGCAGCTTCGCGTTCGTTGGCAAACTCGTTCGAAAAGCCTCGGTTACCAATTCGTTCATTAAATTCGTCACGTTTCCTGCGCCACTCTGATTCGATCATCTCGCGGTTCGCTTTCGACGCGACGCCGGCAGTCAATTCCGAGCGAATGTCCCGCCACACAGAAGCGGGTATCTGCGAATTTGGACCATCGTCGAGATCAAGTCCTACGGGGATAGAATCGCCGAGTGATCGTATGTCCACGCCATCGCATCGGCCATTGTGACAAATGATGGCATCCCGGTATCCTTCCAATAACTCTTCGCTCGGGTTCTCGCCCCGTAGAAACAAAATGTACGGGCATAAGTGCATGACAAACGTCATCGCCGCGTTGACAACATCTTCTCTGTGCAATGATTCGTTCCCGCGATCAAACGCGATTGGATTTGCATTCTCTTTGCTGTCTTCTACAGTTTTATCGATCAAATCTCCAATTTTCTCGGTCACTTCCTTAATCCGTTGCACGTGAGAAAGTGAACCCCACGTAGATTTGTCATAGCCATCCACGACTTCGCGAACTGTCTCAACAAACTTGAATATTTTTTCGTGCGGCGCACCGTGCGCGGCATCCGGGAACACGATTGGTCTCAACACTTCAATCGCCGTCGCCAACTTTACTCTTATGTCTTTCTTTGGACTATTCTTCTCGCCCATCCTCAGTGTGCACTTTGTCAACGGCATGAACAAATGGTCCATGCCAGAATCCCATGGCGGTAATAAAACTAAAGTTCTCTCCAAACCCATCGCTAAAACTAACGCGCGCTGTAAATAAATGTGCAACCGACACCCTAATGGACACTGTTCCAAAGGTACGATCAAAATCTTACTCTCGTCGCAATCCGTTGGAAACTGTAACTTCCTCACGTCTCTCAAAACGATTTCTGTCGCTCGTTTCGTCCATCTTAACGTTTTCCTTCTCACTTTCGTCAATGACACCTTCGGTATCCTACTCTTTTCCTCTTCTCCGCTACGCTTCACTCTCCCTTGGACGTGATCAATCTTAAACGTCCTCTGCTCCATACTTTTCTCCTTCTCCACCCTCCACGCTTCCTCGGTTACACCGATACCCCTTCGTATCTCGTCCAAGGTCAATGGGTTACCGAAACTATCGAATCTCCAAGGGAACAAAGGACCAATCATAGGATGTCTATTTCCAGTACTTTTATTGCCATCTATGTACATGTATTTCTCGATTAAATCCCTAGCGTTTCGATGCTTCTCTCGCATCATCCGCTCTCGCTTTGCATCCACCAGTTGGGTACCGTGTGCGGAGTGTTTGTAAAGCATCTCTCCGTCGTCTTCATCTTCTTCTTTATAATCGTCATAGTCTCCACGATCGACGTCGTAATCCGTGTATTCGTAGTCACCGTCGACGTAGTCATATTCTTCGAGATCGTAAAGTCCAGACTCTGCGCGCACATCGCCTTCTTCTTCTTCTTCTTTCGATTCGATTACTCCATTTCTCCTACGAGAAAAATGGTGCTCGTTCGAATGTTTTACTAAGGAAAACTCGTCGCCTTCAAAAGCTCTTAATGTCGAGAGAACTCTCGAGAGAGAGAAAAGAGAGATGAGGAAGTGATATGAGACAGACGACGACACGCATCGTCCCTTTCTCTCTTTCATTCTTTCTCTTTCTCTCTCTGTTTATGAATTAATTATGCCGCATTTTACACTTTTTTTTCTAACATTATTAAGGCTACGCATCAAATCGATTCTCGATGGTCTTGCTTCAAGGATGCACCGCCAAAGGCTGCTAATTTCCGTCGATCGTCTTTGAGTTGATGCAAACGTTTCTCTATTGTGACTAGTAAAGGCGCGTATACGTCCTTCGCGATGTTGATTCCGTTCTTATTGCTTGAGCGTATCCTTCGCGTTTTCGCGGGCGTGGTTGGCGCGGATTTGGAGTAGTTGAGAATCAAGTCGGTGTCTCTTTTCACGCGCTCAAATCGATCGCGGTCGGTATCGTTTTGAGTGTCGTCGTCGTTATCAAGTGGTTCATGAGAAGAAGATGGATCGACGTTTTCTTTGTCCCTGCCATTCTTCGTATTCAACGATGATGTCCACATGGCTTGCTCTTCGATGAGCGTCATGAGCTTGTCGTTCTTTGCGGTCTCTTCGGACACGAGTTTTTCTTTGCTCGACACTTCTTCGCGAAGTTTGCCTTCTGTTTGTAGCATTTGATCCAAATCGCGTTCAATCGAGTCCAGATATTCGTCTCGAGAGTAGATTTCTTCCAACAAAGCGTCTCTTTGCAATTGTAGTTGTTCGACGACTTCTTGCTGCGCGACAATCTCGTCGTCGGCTTCGGTGAGTAAGACGCCGAGTTCTTTCGCTTTGTCGACGTGCTCGCACGCGAAACTCTCAAGGTGATCGATCTTGTAATCTAAAGCGTTCTTAACGCGCTCGATGGTTTTCTCAAAGAACGTTTCGTCGTCGAACATCTCGTCTTCTTCTCGTAAGGATTCTTCCAACACCTCTTCATTCGTCAATCGCGATTTGGTTTTACGCGAGCGAAGAAAGGGCGACTCGGTCACAAAATTTGTCGCGATTTCATCCGCATTATCCTCCCCTTCTACGTCATCGGTTTCTAGCTTTGTCATTTTCTCAACCAATCGTGCGACAATGTCGACCGTTTCGCGTAGATTCTTCACTTTCCTACGTTCTTCCAACAATGATTTCGCCAATTTCCTCGTCTTTTCTTCGCCAGCGACGATGGCATTTTCCAACTCGTCCGCCTCGGTTTCCACTTTATCCGCCATCGATTTCGTCTTTTCGGATACCTGTTGTAACACAGATATTTCTTCCTTCGATTGGTGCAATGCTTCGGCGAGTCGTTCGTTCTTGCGTCTTTCGGAATTGAGTTCGGTGATGAGCGCGGCTTCCGCTTTAGTTTGCTTCTCATTTCTAAACTCTTCTTCTTCATCATCATCATTGCCTTGCTCATTTTCGTCTTGGCGTTGTTGCTCCTCGGCCGCTTTTACATCTTGTCGTAAAACCATGATCGTATACTCTGCGTCTCGTAACTCCTCTTCAAACTCTAAGGCTTTGTTTTCTGCTACTCTCTGCTTCGCGATGGCTTGGTCTCGTTCGCGGCGCATGGCGTCCCTGGCGCTTTTCAAAACGTCTCGTTCGCTCACGTCGTGTTCGTTTTCATCTCGTCGTTGTGCTATTTCTATCAAATGCTCTTCTTCTTTCTCTTTTTCTTCTACGGTTTGTTTTTTTGCAGTAGATGTCGCTTCCGGTACTACGCTAGCGTACGCTCTCAAAGTCTCTTCCGCCGTCGTCGCTCTCAATTCAACTCGTTTCATAGTCTCCCTCATTTCCTCCGCGCGTAAACGCTCTTCGCTCAACATCTCATTCGTTTCGATCAACCTCCCTCTCAAGGCTTCCAGTTCTTCTTCTCTCTCCTCGAGCGCTCGTTTTTGTAGCCGTTCGTGTTCTCGAAGAAGATGAAGTTGCTCCTCGTTCTCTTTCTCTTTCACCGACGCCGACGCCGACGCCGCCTCGCGGACGTTCGCAAAGCTCTGATCAGATACAGGAGGAGACGAAGGTGAAGCGGGGAACGTGGGTCTGTGCGCTTCTTTAACTTCTTTTTCTTCTACTCTCGACGGCGGCGGCAGCGGTGGCGGCGGCAGTGGTCTTCTTTCCGTTGCTTCTTCTTTAACTTCTTTAACTTCTTCTTTTTCTTTTTCTTCTTCTTTTGTTTTTCCACCGCGCATCTCTTCCGCTTCTCTCTTTTCGACGACCCCGCTTGTATCATCCGCGGCTGACGACGACGTCGTCCTCCTCCGCGTCGTTTCTGTCGCGGACGCCGCGGACGAATTCTTCTTCCGCATCCGATACGCGTCCAATCGCGCGCGTCCTTTCTCTCTCGCGCTCGACGAGGACGACTTCGACTTCATCTTTTCGCGTCAAAGTCGTGAAATCCAAATCCGAAAGCTGTGAAACACCACCAACACCAACAACAAAGTCGTTCGCGTGTTCTCTCTCCTTTTCCTTGGTTTGGCCTCCTGATGACAAAAAAAAAGCAGCGCCCCGACCGACCGACCGTCCTTCTTCTTCTTCTTCTTCTTCTCTGCGCTTTCTTTCTTTCTTTCTTTCTTTCTCTCGAAAGCGAAAGCGCGTTCGATTCGAGAGCAACAACAACAGTGTGTAGTACTCCTTTAAAGGAAAAGTCGTTGCTCAAAAAACCAAAAGAAGAAGAAAGAAAAATGTCTTCTCTCTCTCTTTCCAAAAAAAAAAGGAAATAAACCCTAAATATTCTCAAAAAAATTTAGGGTTTTACATTGTCGTATTTTTTCTCGAAGGGTTTGTGGTCTTTTGAAAGCAGGTCTTTTTGAAGCA
>Ga0163180_10000554_pt1 | contig 21855 bp, 20 predicted proteins | sample AtlANTMetagenome_2_FD_109647 | JGI IMG/M metagenome (GOLD analysis project Ga0163180, IMG submission 109647) | Marine eukaryotic phytoplankton communities from the Atlantic Ocean - Atlantic ANT 4 Metagenome | ecosystem: Environmental > Aquatic > Marine > Oceanic | place: North Atlantic Ocean...
GAAAGGCATGAAGACTCGCCAAGAAGATCAGGTCAGTGAGCTGTTTACAGCATCCACGCACAGCCATTTGCTGATTTTTACGACAAAGGGGCAGGTCTTTAAGGTTCCCGTATACACGATTCCCGAGACCTCTCGAACCGCTCGCGGTACACCGATTGTGAATCTGGTGAACCTCGATGGTGATGATGAAATCGCCGCCGTCATTTCAGTGCGCGACTTCGATGAAGAAGTCGACCTGTTTTTCTGCTCGAAAAAGGGTCTTGTTAAGCGGACTCGGCTGCGGGATTATCGCAATATTCGCACCAGTGGCCTTCGGGCATACGATTGCGCTGAAGGTGATGAACTGCTCTCGGTCCGCAAGACAAGGACTGAACAGCATGTCCTCATTACGACCCGGTCGGGTAAGTGCATTCGCTTCCAAGGTATCAATGAAAATGGAGAACTTGAGGTTCGCCATATGGGTCGAGTTGCTCGCGGTGTGCGGGGCATCAAGCTGAAGGAATCCGATGAGATAGCCGGGCTCGAAATGCTGGAGGCCGACGCGGATATGTTGCTTCTTACCGTCACAGAAAATGGGTATGGAAAGCGTACAGCCATCGACAAATACCGCGTTCAAGGACGTGGCGGCCAAGGCGTCATCAACATGGTTGTGGATGAGCGCAACGGATCTGTTGTGGGTTCGGTTCAGGTCCACGATACCGATCTCATCATGATGATGACCAATACAGGTCGCGTCATCAAGATACCGGTTGTCAATATTCGAGAGACTCAAAGCAGAGCAGCGAAGGGTGTTCGGCTCATGAGGGTTGAGAAAAATGAACGCATTGTCAGCGTAACAAGAGTGGTTGAACCTGAAGAAATCGATGAAGAGGCCCCTGTTGATTTGGGCGATCTCGACCATGAAGTGAGTTCGGAGGAATAGGGCAGATAGGTGACGAAATGGATTCCTGACTTGCGGTCAGGGCCTTTTTTCGGATATCTGGGGTCGCATATGTGGAAAGACTTGCCAAAAACTGAACGACAATATTTGCTTCGCGGCGTGGGAACGGCGCTGGCACTGGTGTTGGCGTGTAGCGCATTTTGGTCGTCTTCCATGTCTCCCGCGGCACTCGATAGAACCGCTGCTCAAGCGGCTGCAGGTGATGTTGATGGGGCGGTCGATTCCTATCTGGCACAGGCTGATGGGCTGAATTCGGTCGAACGTCGAGGAGAAGCGTTGTGGCGTGCCTCGGTATTGACCCATGTTGCATTATCCGAGCCTCAGTCTGCCGTTGATCTTCTCGAGCAACTGATAGAGCGTTTTCCAGAACATTCACGTGTAGTGGACGCTCATGCGCGCATTGCGATGATTCAGCGTCATCATGACGGTGATGCGGTTCGGGCAGGGATGCGCTGGGTGGCTGCGGCCTCTATCGATCCCAGCCACGTGGATGCCGGACGATGGATGTTGGATGCCGGTATTGCTTTTGCAGATGCTGGAGATTTCGACAATGCTTTACGCGCGCTCCGGGTCGCCTCTTCCCGAGCCGACCAAGCGGTGGCTGCGCACCTTGCACAGGGCCGAATTCATCTCCAACGTGACCCCGCTCAGGCGTACTCAGATTATGACGCTGCGTTCAGAGCCGGCGCTGATCAAGAAGCTCAAAGATTGGCTCAGTTGGGTATGGCAACGGCACTGGAATACCTCGATCGCCGTGATGCTGCGCTCGCCGAGTTGGATGAAGCGCTTGAAGATGGTGATGCGGATGCGGCGCTTGAGCGTCGTCGTGAACGACTTAGGGCGCGCCGCACCCAGTGAGGCTTATCGTTATCCTGGTGTGCCTTTGTGCGTGTTTCAAAGGCCAAGATCGGGGGGATACCTGGTACGTGGTGACGGACTCGTCATCGCCCAATAGCGATACGGGCGGCCAGGTCGACTCCACGGAACCTAGGCCTGAGGATACAGCGGAGCCTCAAGACTCTGGAGATGAGCCCGATCCTCTCGATACTATCGACCCGGATAGCCTCCCGACGGGAGCGGATCCATGCCGCGATCCCGTCAAAGGTAAGGTCGTAGAAGTCATCGATGGCGACACGATTAAAGTGGAAACGGGCCGAGGTGTGGAACGCGTCCGTCTCATCGGTATCGACACTCCTGAAGTCGATCATTCGGGCCCAGATGACGAATGCTACGGAGAAGAGGCAAAGACCTTCTTGACTGGAGAACTCCAAGAGAAAACGATCTGGATGACCTTCGATAAGGAATGCGAGGACGATTACGATCGCACATTGGCTTATGTGCACCGCGGCATAGACGAAGACGAGTTCATTCAACGCCTGATGTTGAAAGGGGGATGGGCATCGACTCTCGCGATTCAGCCGAACGTGGCCTTTCGATCCCTGTTCGATTCGGATGAGTCAGATGCTCGTGCTGCGGGCCTAGGATTGTGGGGAGATTGTCGATGATGCGTTAGCCGCGCAGTCATGAGTACATTCCAGACCCCCCGTTCGACAGCCCTTCTTCAGCAAGCCCAGCAGCGCATTCCTGGGGGTGTCAATTCACCCGTTAGGGCGTTTTCGGCCGTGGAGGGAGGCCCTCTTTTTATTGCGCGTGGCGAAGAGCGCTGGATTGTCGATGAAGACGGTCATCGCTATTTGGATTTGGTGGGCTCGTGGGGTCCACTCATTCTGGGTCATGCAAATCCTGCAGTCGTTGAGGCGGCCATTCATGCCCTGAAGAATGGTTCTTCCTTTGGAGCCCCCACAGCCGCAGAAGTCCGATTTGCCGAAGCCCTGTGCGCCTCTCATCCATCCCTGGACAAGGTGCGGTTGTGTTCCTCAGGTACCGAGGCCACGATGCATGCGATTCGTTTAGCAAGAGGGTTCACAGGGCGAGACACCATTATCAAAGTCGATGGGTGCTACCACGGCGCTCATGAGTCCGTGTTGGTCAAAGCAGGTTCTGGCGTGGCCACATTTGCGCAACCGGGTTCACCCGGGATTCCTGAAGCCATCGCTGCCCTGACCAAGACGGCACCTTACAACGATATCGATGCGGTCAGAGTGCATTTAGAAAAAGGGGATGTGGCGGCGCTAATATTGGAGGCCGTGCCCGGAAATATGGGATGTATTCCCCCCCACCCTGGCTACCTCCAAGCGCTTCGAGAGCTGACCCAAGCGCATGGAACGGTTCTCATCGTCGATGAAGTGATGACAGGATTCCGTCTCGCGAAGGGCGGTGCTTGTGAGTATTTCGGGCTGGATGCCGATTTGGTGTGTTTGGGTAAGATAGTGGGCGGAGGCTTCCCCCTGGCGGCCTTTGGTGGAACGGCTGAAATCATGGCTAAGCTCAGCCCAGAAGGTCCGGTGTACCAAGCAGGAACCTTGTCCGGTAATCCTGTTGCTGTCGCTGCGGGAATGGCCACACTGGCGGCGCTGGATGAGGCGCTCTATCAGGACCTGGAGCGCCGAGGATCGGAATTGGAGCAGCGGCTTTCAGAGGCCGTAAAAAGTCGCGGTTGCAGCATGACTCGGGTGGGATCGATGTTCACGATCTTTTTCAGGTCGACTCCCCCGTCCAATTTTACAGAGGTGTCGCAAAGCGACATGGAGGCTTTCGGACGGTACCATCGGGCGGCACTCAGGAACGGTGTCTATTTGCCTCCTAGCCAGTATGAAGCTGCATTTTTGCCCGCTTACCTCAGCGATGAAGAGCTTGATCTTTTGGTCGATGGCATCACGATTGCGCTCGCGGAAGCATGAGCATGTTTTGTTGCCTACCAAAGACCCCTTTGACGGCATCCCAGAGGGGTGATAGTTCGGCCGTCCTTCGGGCCTTTCCTGTAGTGGACGGATGCTAAGTCCTAAAGCTATCAGGGCCATGGCTCGGGCCTCGGCGATGGTTCTCGAAATGGGAATTTTGGTCGTGGCAGGAGCGGCCGCCGGCCACTGGTTGGATGGGCTCCTGGGAACGTCACCACTCTTTTTTCTCTGCCTGAGCATGGCCATGTTGCCAGCGGGCATCTACCGCATCCACCGGACACTCGGAAATGAACAAAACACCGATGATCCGTAGAATCATGCGCCTCTCGGTAGGCTTGTTGATCGTAGGCGTGGTTTGCGCCCAGATGCTGTATGGCCAGGATATCGCCTTCGGTGTCTTGGGCGGAGGTTTCGTGATGTTTTTGAGTTTTATCGGCGGTGGATGGGCTGTTCACCGTGTGGGTCAAGCAGCGGAACAAGGCTTTAAGCGAGGAGCAGCGGCTTTAGTTGTTCTCAAATTGCCTGTTTTATTTGGGGCCCTTTGGATGCTCTTCCAGCGCTTTGATCCCTTTGCTGTCGTCGCGGGTGGAAGTGTCGTGATGTTGAGTATCGTGCTGTCCGCTGTCTTTGAGATGGCCAATCCGATCAGGAAGGAGGCTTAAATGGCTTCAGGAATTCCGTGTACGCCCACTTTTCTTGGTTTGGAGAAAACTCTTCAAAGCGGTAACTGTGATGCGCACTTCACCTGGTTTAAGAAGATTTCTTTGGGAGAGCAGACACTGATTGAGGCGATGCAGCAACCGATCGGTGGGACTCAGCTGTTCACCAACTCCGATGACGCACAAACGTGGCTACTGGCATGGTTGGTGTGTGGCATTCTACTTTTTGGGTCTTTTATGGCTCGACTTGGATTGAACAGGGCGCAGTCTCAGGGGGGTACGCTGCAGTATGTCCCTGATGGGTCCATGACGGCTCGGAATCTTTTTGAGTTGTTCACCGGTGCCCTGCACGGCTTGGCTTCCGATCTGCTGGGAGAAAAGAACGCAGGTAAGTTCTTCTGGTTGAGCGCAGGTTTGTTCATCTACATTCTGTCGTCCAATCTGATGGGCGTCGTTCCAGGCATGTTGCCACCAACGGGCTCCATGAACCACAACTTCGCGATGGCGTTGGTGGTGTTGATTCTATTCAATGGAGCTGGCCTGAAGGTTCAGGGCGTGGGCGGCTATGTCAAACACATGTGGGGCCCAGTATGGTGGCTCGGTGTGTTGCTGTTCTTTATTGAATTGCTCAGCTTTGTGGTCGTTCGACCTTACAGTCTTAGCCTCCGCTTGACCGGCAATATGTTTGGTGATCACCAAGTTCTCAACATCATGTCGGGCTTGGTTCCCCTCGTTTACCCCATCCTTTTTCTTGCCCTCGGAATGTTCGTTTCGTTCATCCAGGCTTTTGTGTTCACCCTTTTGTCCACGATTTACATCGCGCTAGCCGTCGAACATCACGACGACCACTAGCCACTCTTTGGAGTCCATCATGAAGAAGTTCAGCACCACCCTTTCGGCTATGGTCGCTATGTTCCTGTTCTCCGGCGCTGCTTTTGCTGCCGGTGGCAACGTCGCTGCAGCTGGCGATCAAGGCTTCGTCGCTCTTGCGGCTGGTCTTGCTGTCGGTCTCGCTGCTTTGGGCTGCGGTCTGGGTCAAGGTCGTTTGGCCGACTCAGCGCTCTCCGGAATGGCACGCAACCCATCAGCATCCGGTGATATCCGGACATCGATGATGATTGCGCTCGCTTTCCCCGAGTCGCTCGTCCTTTTCTGCTTCGCTATTGCCTTCCTTATCCAAGGCAAAATCTAAGCACTTCAGGCTCTGCCTGAACATCTGACACCGGCTCACTCCAGGGACGACCTGGGGGGATGCCGGTGTTTGTGTGTGCAAGGCTGCGTTTGGGGGGGTACGTTGAGCCGCCGGAGGACACCATGTTCCGTATATTACCCATTCCGCTAGTCATCTCTGCCGTGTTGGTCTTCTCATTTGGGCTGGACGCGGATGCCAAGAAGAAGCGTAAGAAGCGCAAAGGCCCACCGCCTACGGGTTGGGTCGTTGAGGATGAGGGACAACCCGCTTGTTACCATCCGCCCGCTTGGGATGGATTCAATGAGATAGACCGCCGCATGAAGCGGTCCGAAGCCATGGATGAGGTGCTCAACCAGTGGCGAGGACAGCGCAGCGATGGCGTACAATTCGACGACACCGTCATCGAAGATGTGGAAACTGTTTTACTGGGCCGGCCTGAAAAGATTGAAGCCTTTGTGGCCGATAACCTTGGGCATTGTCTCGGTGGAGATCAGGCGGCTTGGCTCTCGTGGAGCAAAGGGCTCAAGAGTGCCTTGACCGCTGGCGAGTGCAACACGCCGCTGGACTATACGATGTTTGACTATTTGGACATTGGCACCGGCTGGCAGCGCCCCTTGAAGATTTGTAAAGGCGACCGAATCCGCATTTCTGGAAGCTACAAAGACAAGTATCGATTGGCGGATGGTGAGCCCTGGATCAATGTCGAAGGCGACCCGTCGAAACCCACCAGCGGATCCGAATGGCCGTGCAACCTGGAAGGCTGCATGCAAGGCATGTTGGTCATGAAGTTTGTCGGAAAAGGGACCGGAATGGAATCGATCGTGCGCGTCGGTACAGAGGCGACATTTACTGCCCCTGAAGACGGAGAAATTTCATATCGGATCAATGACAACACATTCTTCGATAATGTTTGGCATAAATCTGGGTCTGTCATGGATCACACATCCATAGAGGTGAGTCCCGCCAAATGAGCGGACTATTGCGAAAACTTGGATTTTCCCTGGTGCCTGTAGTGGTGGTGGGTGCCGCTGCCGAAATGGGACTTCGGTCCGCCGGTTGGCCACAGGTTACCGAAGCGTTTGAACACAACACGCCGTTTTGGGTCACGGACCCCGGCCTCCAAAGAAAGCCATTCCCACACAAGGAAGAAAACACCTTGTTTAGGGTCAGTTCGAATGAAGATGGGCTCCGCTCGGGTCCGACAGAACGGACAAAACAGGAAGACACCCACCGAATCATGACGCTGGGGTGTTCAACGACCTTCGGTTGGGGGGTGGCAGATGATGAGACTTACCCGGCTCAATTGGCTCGGCTGGTGGGTGAGAATCATGATGGGTCTGTCGATATCGTGAATGGTGGACAGCCGGGCTACACCTCGTTTCAAGGGCTGTGGTTATGGGAGAATACGCTCAAGGATTATCAGCCCGATGTGGTTTTACTTGGCTATGTGGTTCAAGATGCGCGGAAGGCGGCCTATTCGGATAAGAGTCAAGCCGTTCTTCAGCGAGATCATCGGTTTCTGAAAGATAATGTTTTGTACAACAGCCGAGCCTATCTGGCCTTGCGGTCCGTGTTGGGAGGCGTACAAGTCAAAGCCAAGGAGCGTCCGCAAAATGGCAAGGGGGGGATTTATCGAGTGCCGCCTCAGGATTATGTGGACAATTTGCGAGCATTTGTAGAACAGATTCAAGGCATGGGCGCTGTACCGGTTTTGTTTGGTTTTCCGCTTGAACGGGGCGGATATACGGAAGAACATCGCAAGATCCTGAAGGCAGCAGCAGTCCAATTGGGGATTCCCCACCTGGATCTTCAAAGCAAAATGGAGACAGCCAGCCGTCAAGCAGAGCTATACTTCAAAATGGATAGAGGGCATGCCAATGCGGCAGGCAATGCACAAATCGCTGAATGGGTGTACGAATACCTAGAGACCGAGGGATTACTAAAGGCAAATCTATGAAGCGCGATAGCACACTGGTATTACTGACGCTCAACGAAATCGATGGACTTCGGCTTCTTTGGGATGAGATTCCTGTCGATAAGTTCAATACGGTATTGGCCGTAGATGGTGGCTCAACCGACGGGACTCGCGAGTTCCTCACCGAAAAGGGAGTACCGATCCTTGATCAAAGTATTCCTGGCCGAGGCGTTGCATTCCGAGTGGCCGCTGAGGCGAGCCGGGACTCCAGGCTGGTCTATTACAGCCCCGATGGTAATGAAGACCCAGAGGATATTGAACGGCTGGATGATCTTCTCATTGCCGGCAACGATTTGGCCATTGCCAGCCGATTTGCTCCAGGGTCCGTCAATGAAGAAACTGACTGGGCTCGTCCTCGTGCGCGGGTCAACCAAACATTGACCTGGATGGCGAATAAGCTGTTCAACCAAGACGTTTATGTGACCGATACCATTAATGGGTTTCGCGCCATGCACCGGCGTGCTTTTTTGGACATGGACACTTCCGTTAAGCGCTTCCCCATCGAATACCAGATATCGATTCGGGCGATGCGTCGCCGTTGGAAAATAGCGGAATTGGCGACTATCGAAGGTCAGCGTGCAGGTGGAGAGTCCAAGGCGATCTCATGGCCTGTAGGCAAAGATCACCTCAAAGTCTTGCTGACAGAATTGCCCGGATCTCGTCTGTTTCAATGAGTCGAAAAGAAGATATAGAGGCACTGGTTGAACACTATTTTTCAATGGACAGTCCCTCCGATGGGCTTCCTTTAGCTGTCAGCCCCATTGGGAAGTCAGAGATCGCCGCAGCCATCGATACGCTGTTGAGCGGATGGCTCACGATGGGTCGCCGTGTCGAAGCATTTGAATCGGCTTGGGCAGAGGCGATAGGTACCCGTCACGCTGTGTGCGTGAATTCAGGCTCGAGCGCACTATTGGTGATGCTGAATGCCCTTGTGGAAACCGGTGTTTTGAATCGTGGCGATGAAGTCATCGTTCCCGCTGTGGGTTGGTCAACCTCTCTATTTACGGTCGCCCAAGCGGGCCTCAAGCCCGTCCTGGTCGATGTCGGAGAAGACTCTCTCGTTTTAGAAGGAGAATGGGATCGCCCGGTTCTTGCGGTTCATTTACTCGGATGCCCCAGTCGAGCCACAGGTCCTGTGATCGTAGAGGATGCATGTGGAGCTCATGGGGCTGCCATTGGTGATCAACGGTGCGGAAGCATCGGTGTAGCCAGTGCTTTTTCATTCTTTTTCTCCCACCATTTGAGTACGATCGAGGGGGGAATGATCAATACAGATTCGGATGCCGTTGCTGATGCTGCTCGAAGCACACGAGCACATGGATGGATTCGCGAACGGAGCGACGCTGACGCGCTGGCTGCTGCCCACCAAGAGATTGATCCCCGGTTTTTGTTTGTGAGTTCAGGGTACAACGTGAGGCCGACGGAAATTACGGGTGCCATGGGTGTGGAACAGGTGCCCAAACTGGACGGCTTTGTTTCAGCCCGGCGCCGCAATCATGCCCAATGGTGTGAGGAAATCGCTGGGCTCAATTTACCGCTGCGGGTTTATCCTGAACTCCTCGGCACTACGCATGCAGCCTTCGCCTTTCCGATGCTGTTGTCCGAGGATTCACCGATCCAACGCGCCGAATTGTCCGCTCGACTGGAGGCTCAAGGGATAGCGACTCGACCGATTTCTGGATCAAACCTCATACGGCAGCCGGCCTTCCCAAAAGTGGTAGGTGCGCGTGTAGAGGGAGATACACCGGTGGCCGATGCAGTCCATGAACGTGGATTTTTCGTCGGCCAGTCTCAGGACTTTAAGGCTGAACACTTGGCACGTTTAGTGGATGGTTTAAGAGCGGCCTTTCGCTAATCGCTGTACCGAAAAGCCAAACGCGGCTATGCTCCGAGCCATGAAGGTATTGGTGACTGGTGGCGCAGGGTACGTGGGAAGCGTTCTGGTGCGCCAATTGTTGGCTCGAGGACATCGAGTCCATGTTCTGGACAACCTGATGTTTGGCGGAAACACGTTGTTGCCGCTGTTCATCAACCCAAACTTCAGCTTTGCTCGAGTGGACATCTGTGATCGAGAAGCGCTAGCGGCTGAGATGGAGGGTGTGGATGCCGTAGTTCACCTCGCTGCGCTCGTCGGGTATCCCCTGTGCAAGAAAATGCCGGGTCGTGCCGTAGAGGTCAATGTTGAAGGCACCAAGAATGTCATCGCTTCGATGCCATCTGAGGCTTACCTGGTTTATGCCTCAACTGGGAGTAACTACGGAGAGGTGGAGGGCGTCTGTACGGAAGATACACCGCTCAATCCGCTGAGCCTTTATGGTCGCGTGAAAACGCAGGCGGAGGAGCTCTGTTTGGATAGAGGTCGCTCCATTGCGCTTCGGTTTGCTACCGCCTATGGCCTCTCGCCTCGGCCAAGATTGGACCTGATGATCAACGACTTTTGCTGGCAAGCCATCCACCAGCGATACCTCGTGGTTTATGAAAAGCACTTTCGTCGAACCTTCATCCATGTCGTGGATATTGCCCGTGCGATTGTCCACATGTTGGAGCGCATTGAGACCCTAGAGCACCAAGTATTCAATGTTGGGCACGAGTCGTTGAACTTTACGAAGGAAGACATCGTCAAGCTCATTAAAAAGCGCGTGGATTTCCTGGTTTACTTTGCTGAGTTTGGAAAAGACGAAGACTGCCGGGATTATGAAGTCGACTACAGCCGTATCCGTGCAGCGGAATATGAGGTCAGTATCGATATAGAGATGGGATTGTCAGAGCTGATCGGCGGTCTCAAATTGCTCGAAATTCGAAACCCATACGGAAACGTCTAAGGCCCATGTGGTCCGGTACTCGAGTCCTGGTGACAGGAGGCCGAGGATTCCTTGGTCGACATGTGATTGCTCGACTGGGTGCATTGGGTGCCGACCCTATACCTGTGGGTCGAGCGGAGGCTGATCTCACAAACCCTGAGCAAGCTCGCGATCTGTTTCGCGATGTGGCCGCCAAAGTCGTGGTGCATTGTGCGGCTCAAGGCGGAGGCATCGGTTGGATGCGTGATCATCCGGTGGAGTCGGGTCGAGATAATGCTCTGATAAACTTGAATGCGCTGGAGGCTGCGTATCAGTCGGGAGCCTCTCTCTTTATTGGTGCGTCATCCACTTGCGCGTATCCGCGCACACCGACAGTCCCCTTCAAAGAGGAGGAATTGTGGGATGGCTATCCGGAGCCCACCAATGCGGCCTATGCCCAATCGAAGCGATTGATGATGGAGCTGGGTAAGGCCTACTATGACCAGCACGGATTTCGAACGTCCTTTGCTTTGCTTGGCAACCTATATGGGCCCGGTGATGATGTAGATAAAGAGCGAGCGCATGTGGTGGCCGCACTCATCCTTCGCTGTCTTGAACACCCCGAAGAATTGGTGGTTTGGGGCACCGGTCAGGCCACTCGAGAGCACCTGTATGTTGAAGATGCGGCCGATGGCCTGCTGGCATTGGCTCAATACGGCAAGCCGGATCCGATCAACATAGGGACCGGAAGAGAAGTGTCGGTCGCGGATTTAGCAAGAGCAGTTGTTCGAGCCACAGGCTTTAAGGGAGCGATTGTCTTTGATGAATCGAAACCCGATGGTCAACCCCGAAAAGTGATGGATTGTTCGCGTGCTCACAAGCTTCTGGATTGGCGAGCAAAAACACCTTTGGACATTGGATTGGCTAAAACCGTGCAGTGGTACCAGGAGCAATTGGGATGCTGAGGTGGTGTGTCCCAGCTCTATTTTCTTTGGCTTGCTTGGAAAGAGTAACGGGTGAAATCGTGCCCTTAGATGAACGGTTTACAGTCCAAAATACGCCAACGAATGGTGGGTCCGATGACACCGGAGCTCCAGGACATGAAGCGGTTCAACATCGAGCAGTTGAGCATAAGGAGGTGCCCCCGCCGATGCCCTTCGAGGATGTCGAGGGCGATAGAATCCGAGTGGCTGGAACCATTGTTTCAGATGTTCAAGGGCCTGTCGATCTTGATGTTTCAACGGTGGATGCGTCATCAGAAGGAGGACTGAAGAGCGAAGGGAAGATCCTTCTCGCGGGCCCAGGACCCTTTGAGACCCTGATGCCAGCCATGGCTGGAAGCCTACAGTTGGCCGCATTTCAGGACATTGAGAAAGATGGCCCAACAGCCGAAGACCCTTATGTGGACATGACGATAGATGTCGGTGAGTCCGATATTACCGATCTGGAGCTCGTTCTCGTTGTGGGTGCACGAGGCAACGCCATGGGCGGACCTTCCCACGAGAACCAGGAACATTTTGAAGCCCCTCCGGGCCATGGTTCCGGGCAGGCCAAGCCTCCTCAAGGTCAACCGACGGATGCTGACCCCTTCGATGGATATGAAGGGCCCAAAGTGCTCGTGTCCGGTACGCTTTCCTATGCCGGTGAGGATGTGATCGATGTGGACCTGTTCAAAGAAGACGCATCTGCCCCGGGAGGACGCCTCTTGTTGGGCAAGCTCAAGAAGTTCGCAGGTGCATTTGAAATATACGTTCCTGTGTCCATAGAGAGCTTGGAATTGGATGCATTTGTGGACCTGGAAGGCGACGGTCCATCTGGAGATGATCCCAGAGGCGGAGTCAAGGGTTTACAAGTGAGCAGTGGTCCAGTTAGCGGCGTTGTTGTGAGCCTTATTCTTCCCTCCGAAGAGCCCTCAGAGGCTCCCGTTGAACCCGGAGGAACAGACTTAGAAGAGGAGTTCGCGAGAACCCGCGTTAAGGGCAGAGAAACCCCTTCAGTTGATGAAGGATTGTAGACCGCCCTTGCTGTCTGTCAGTAGGGTTGTATAGAAGCAGTTGGACGGCACAGTGCGCAGTGTAGCGCTGAGTCTGGAGGACGTAGATGAAGACCGCATTAATCGCATTTCTCAGTGCTTTTTTGGGTGTAGCACAAGCTCAGGAAGCCAACAGTTCATTTGATTTTGAGCTGTTTAGGCCATCGCCGGACCATTATGGCTACTTTGCTGTACCGTCCGCAGCGACCTTGGGTCACCTTCAATTAGGGGGAGGATTTTGGGTCAACTACCAGAACGATCCTATCGTATTTGTGACTCAAAATGGTCGTACGCGGCCGTTGCTTCGGGATGTCACAGGGGACAATGGAGAAGGCATCGTTGACGATCGGCTGACCGGAAACGTTCAGTTGGGGTTGGGAATTTCTAAGTATTTCTCATTCTCTATCGATGCGCCTATTGTTCTTTGGCAAGATGGATATAAGCCCAACGAATATGTGTTGAGCGAACAAACCCCACCCTCTTCGCTAATTTCTTCGGGTGTGGGCGACATCCGGTTTCAGCCCAAGGGAATCATTCTTGATCGGGAGAATATGCCCATTGGTTTGGCGATTTCCATTCCTGTTGGTGTGCCCACAGGAACAGGTGGAACGTTCATGGGAGAAGAAGGCGTTAGCCTGACCCCAAGTGCGATTTTCGAGTTTTCAGATGGTCCTATTCGGTCTCGAAAATATGCGTTCCGTAGTGCAATCCAGACGGGAATTCATGTGCGTCCCGGGGCGAAAGTTCGCGACGTAGACGTCAACAACGCATTTGTTTATGGCGTGGCTATGGGCCTGCATGCATCGGTGATGGAAATCGTTGCCGAATTCCATGGTTCGATTTTCGGAGATCGGGTTGCTCAACAGCCCGCCGAGGTTTTGGGTGGCCTGAAAATTCTGGCAGCCGAGTACGTATCCATCAACGTGGGTGGAGGTATGGGCGTCTTGTCAGGCATGGGTGCCCCCGACTGGCGCGTGTTCAGTGGCGTCAGCGTAGCGCCTAGCTTTGATCCCAATATGCGGGACACCGACAAGGACGGAATCGTTGACGCGATGGATCAGTGCATACGGGATCCAGAAGATATCGATAACTTCCAAGATGAAGACGGTTGCCCGGAGAAAGACAATGATGCCGACGGTCTACTGGACCGACAAGATCGCTGCCCTCTCGAGCCAGAAGATGAAGACGGCTACCAGGATTCCGATGGGTGTCCGGACCCCGATAACGACAAGGACGGCATTCTTGATGTGTCCGATCGCTGCCCGAATGAAGCAGAATCGAACAATGGGTATCAAGATGAAGATGGCTGCCCAGATAGCGAGCCCATCCTGGATACCGATGGTGATGGCTACAACGATGACGTAGACCGCTGCCCATACGATGCCGAAGACTTCGATGGTGAAGAAGACGAAGACGGATGCCCAGATAAACGGGTGGTCATTGAAAACAACTTCATCAAGATCAAAGAGAAGATTTACTTTGAGTTCGGTAAATCAGCGATTCAGTCTCGGTCCTTCAGCCTTCTGGATGAAATCGCTGAGACCATTGCTGCGAACCCTCAGCTCAAGAAGATTCGAGTCGAGGGCCACACGGATAGCAAGGGCTCGGAGATGGCGAACTTGAAGCTCAGTCAGGCTCGAGCCAACTCCGTCATGAAAGCTATTGCTTCGCGAGGAATCGAAAAGAGTAGACTCGATGCGGCAGGGTTTGGTGAGATGCGCCCAATAGAGACCAATGCCACCGATGAAGGTCGAGCGGCCAACCGACGCGTAGAATTCATCATTGTCGATCAAGAATAGATTTCAAAGGGTGAACTCGAGGATGTCCTCGGGTTCACTCGTGTTCCACGTGAAACATTCCCATCGCGTCTTGTGATCGCGTGCGGTAAGATAGTGTATCTACAGCCGATTGCAGCACCCCTTGTGGTCGGTTGGGATTCTCTCGACTGGTGTGGATCCCCCACTCCGAGGCGAGCCCTAACGCGATTTTAGGATTGCGATTTGATACGCAACTTCTGGGTTTGGCCGTTGATAATTGTGGCGTGCAGTGCGTCCACAGGAGAGAAGTCGTCGGATCAAACTAACGATGAAAAGGGTCTCGATGAAGGCTCCTCAAGTTCAGATGAAGACGTTGAAGTTGAGGATGAAGAGGGCGAAGAAGTCGACGAAGAAGAAGACTGGATGACCATTCGCGCAAGAGTTCAGGTTGATCTCTACACCACCGATGAAGACAATGTGCGGACCTTTCTCAGTTGGGAAGAGGCGGTAGGTCCGGCTGGAGAGTTTCCCTTTGGGTCCATTTTTGTCGCTGCTTATAAGCCGGGAACAGAAGGAGCAGAGCAGTACATCGCTCAGCACACGGTTACCCGGCCCCGTACGGATGGAGACTATTACCGACTAAGAATCGATCCTGACAAGATCAATGCCGTCAATATTTTTGCGACTTTGGATGTGAGAAGCGATGGAATTGTTGGCTCAGCTGAGCCCATGGGCATTCATCCGGATTCCATACCTGTTGAGGCATACTTGGAAGAGACAGAGACGAATTTGGTCATCCTTGTCGATTGGGACCGTTGGGGACCCGGCGGTTGGGGGTGGCAAGATGTCGGAGGGTACACGCCGCCTCGGGATACCGATGGCGATGGTGACATCGATGAAGATGATGCTGGTTGTGACCTCGTGAGTGTGGCTGGAGATGTTCGCATCACCGTTCCCTATGAAGGAGGGAATGGCATGGTCATGCTTTTGGATAAGAATGGCGGTGGTCCATACCAAATGGATGAATTCAGCCCGGTTCCTGATGGAACGGGGGCTATTGCTGAGTACAATATGGGAGTGTGTGCGTGGGCCGGTGATATGCAAATTGTTGCGGCCTACGATTCGAATGGAAACGGCCTTGTGGATCCCGACGACTTGTGGGGAGCCTATGCCTCGGAGCCTGGTGTTGATGGTAATCCTGTCACTATTGAGGACTATCGTCAGCCCGATATCCATGTTGAAATTCCGATAGGCAGTGGGGGTTCTGCTGTATCGGTTGTGCCCTTTGTTCGTCTGTCGGGCACAGCCTACTCAGAAAGCACACCCACATTTGGAGATTTAGAAGCGGAGTCGAGTGAAGGGATGGCGCTCTATGTTGTGGCATTGCGTTATCCGCAGACACCCGACATGAGCATAGAGGATTTTTCGGATGCTTTTGATTATAAAGTTTGGGATTCCCCCACGCTAGGGGATTTATACAGCGTGGAGTGGGATCTCGTTGTACCGGCCAACACAATTGTTTATTTGTTGGCTTTTGTAGATGCTGATGGAGACGGACTAGTCAATGAGGCGCAAGAGCCCGTGGCTTTCGGTGGAGAGGGAGGTGCAGCCGCTCTATCGTCAGGGGATGACGGCCACGAAGGCATAAGCCTTGGACTGAATGTTGTAGGCGAATAGGTACAGGCCTTCGGGCCAAGGGGGGTCGGGTGTGCTCCATCGCCCGACCCCTTTTTTATTCGAAGTAGGTGTAGCCGTCTAGGGCAGATTCATAGAAGTGAATCACCTGCCTCTTGCTTTCATCGTCCATCGTTCCACGCTGTATGGCTGTGTCGGCGGCAAGGCGTATACGGTCCAAGAGTTCGTCCGAGCTGAAATGGACGTAGCCCAGCACTTCGTGGACGGTATCTCCGAATTCTGTGGAGTCGATTTCAAAGGAATCGCCCTTAAGACGGACATGGATGGCGTGTGTGTCTCCAAATAGATTGTGGAGATCACCCAGAATCTCTTGGTATGCGCCGACGAGAAAGAACCCAAGCCGGTATGGGGTTCCGTCCAACTCGTGCAGGGGCAGAGAATTTTGGCCCGAGATGAATCGATTGAGTTTTCCGTCGGAGTCACAGGTCAAATCGACAATCACACCGTTTCGAGTGGGCTCTTCTTGAAGGCGGTGGATGGGCATGATTGGGAATCGTTGATCGATGGCCCAAGCATCTGGCATGGATTGAAAAATAGAAAAGTTTGTGGTGTAGGTATCCGCCAGTAGTTCACTGATATGAGTCAACTCATCGGGTACGGATACCATGGTGTCGGTGGTCTCCTGGACTTCAAAAATAAGGCGCCAAAAAAGCTCTTCGGCCACGGCTCGTTGACGAAGATTGACGCGGCCTGAAACAAACTCCGTGGTGACAGAGGCTCGTGCGCTCAGCGCATCTTTCCAAGTTTGCTCGACATTATGGGTACCCACATCTTCGATGAGTCTCGCCAACTCCTTCAGGGGTTCGGGATCATCCTTGGCCACCATTTCGGGATCGCCAGCAGTACCTACACGCTCGACTTCGACCACATCGGCCACTAAAAAAGCATGATGGGCTACCATGGCTCGGCCGGCTTCGGTGATGAGATGAGGATGGTCGACCGCGGTGCCTGCCAGAACTTGAGCGATGCCATTCACAATTTCAAAGGCATATTCATCCATGCTGTAGTTGATGGAGTCCGTTTCGCTTGTCAGAGACCCGCCGTAGTGGACACCCAATCCCCCGCCAACATCGAGAAACTGCATCTGTGCGCCCATATTGTGCAGCTCTACATAGATTCGAGCGGCTTCTTTAATCGCGTCTCTAAATGGCTCGATAGACGATATTTGAGAGCCGATATGGAAGTGTAAAAGCTGTAAGCAGTCCAACATATTGACGGCTTCCAACTCTTCTATGGCACTGACAATTTGGGCGGCATCCAGACCAAATTTGGCGCGGTCCCCAGACGAGGATTGCCACCGACCCGTACCTTTGGCCGATAAACGGGCCCGGATACCAATAAGAGGGCGGATCTCCATCTGGGATGAAAGCGCGATGATTTGGGTCAACTCTGATGGTTTCTCAACCACCAGAAAAGGTCGACGACCTAAACGTTGGGCCCACAAGGCTGCTTCGATGTATTCGGTGTCTTTGTAGCCGTTACAAATGATGAGTGCGTCAGGATCCGACAAGGTGGCCAATACGATCAGTAGCTCAGGCTTCGAACCCGCTTCAAGTCCCATATGATGATGGGCCGAGGAGCAGATGATGTCCTCGACGACGCACCGTTCTTGATTGACCTTGATCGGGAAGACGCCCCGGTATGTGCCAGCGTATTGGGCACTCTCGATCGCCTTAATGAATGCACCTGCAAGTCGGTTGATTTGGCTCCCAAGAATGTCTGGAAACCTCAACAAAATGGGCAGGCCGAGCTCGGACTTTTCTGCGGCATCAATAATGTGTTGAATGGCTACACTGTGGCCATTTATCGTGACATTAAGCCGCCCCAATTCGTCGATAGATAGAAAGTCTGAACCCCACGAATCGACGCCATAGAGTAGCGCACTCTTTTTGCTCGACCATCTGTTCATGCGCCCCCCGCACATTGTAGGCATGTCGTTTAACTTGGGCTTCGAGGACAGGTCGATTCGCTAGATCCTGTTCGGTTTGGGTATCCTTGAGAGCATGGTGGACAACGAGCGATTGATATGGATTCTCGACCTTCTGGTTGAGAAAGGCATGATCCACGTGGGTCAAAAGCAGGACGTGCTCAATCGAGGGCGGGACCAAGCGCGACATATTTTGTTGGATAAGCGTGCGCAGATGCGCCGTATGTTGGGCCGTCATCGTGTTGCTTATCGGGTCACGTCTATCGAACTCATCGCTTCCTTTCGTTTCACTCGGGATGACAAGCAAGGCGAAAAGGTCGATGAAGAAGTGATCACGGAAATGGTGGCAGGGGCACTTGAGCTTCCCTTTGTTCACCTCGATCCTCTTCAACTGGACTACAAATTGGTCACTAGCGCCTTTGGTGGACCCTTTGCGGAACGGCATTTGATCGTCGCCGTTGAGGACACGGATTCAGCGCTAACCATTGCGATGGCAGATCCATGGGACAAAGAGTTGGTGGAGAGCATCGCTCGCGTCAAAAACAAGCGCATCGAAGTAATAGTCGCTCCCAAAACTGAGATTTTGGGGATCATTGTTGAGTTTCATGGCTTCAGGCGGTCCATGCGTGCTGCGGAAGAAGACTTTGCTTCCGACTTTCCCGACTTGGGCAATTTGGAACAATTGTATGAGTTGGAAGAAGGCAGTGGAGACCTCGATGCGAACGACAAGCCCATCGTTCGAGCTGTTTGGTATTTGCTCAACTACGCATTTGAACAGCGAGCGAGCGATATCCACCTAGAGCCCAAACGAGACGAAGGTTGGGTCCGGATGCGAATCGATGGTGTGTTGCACCGTATTCACCGGTTGCCCAAAGTAGTCTTGCCGGCGATGATCAGTCGATTCAAGATGTTGGCGAGAATGGACATCGCGGAGCGGCGTCGCCCTCAAGATGGACGTTTCAAAACCAGCTTTAAGGACGAAGAGATCGAGCTGAGAGTATCGACGATTCCGACGGTTTTTGGCGAAAAGGTGGTGGCCCGGGTTTTCGATCCTGGGGCTCAACTCTCTGAACTTGAAAATCTCGGTTTTTACCCTCGAGAATTGGCCCAATTCAAAAGCATGCTCAGCCAAACCTCTGGACTCATTCTGGTGGTGGGCCCTACCGGGAGTGGAAAGACCACGACGCTGTATACCTCTCTGCATCATCTACAGTCTCCTCGGGTGAATATTGTGACCCTCGAAGACCCGATAGAAATGGTGCATGAAAATCTGAATCAGATTGCGATGCAACCCAAGATCGGGCTCAGTTTTGGCTCAGCCTTACGAAATGTTCTCCGGCAAGACCCCGATATTGTCATGGTCGGTGAGATCCGGGACGAAGAGACGGCCCAGAATGCTGTACAAGCGGCTCTGACAGGTCACTTGGTGATATCGACTATTCACACCATTGATTCGGCGAGCGCCGTAGGAAGAATGCTGGATTTAGGCGTTCTTCCCTTTCTTTTGAGTTCGGTATTGGTCGGTGTCGTTGCGCAGCGGTTGGTCAGAAAGATCTGTACCTATTGTGCAGTTGATGACGTCCTGCACGATGATGAGGTCTTGGCGCTTCGAATCCAAGGCGCACGCGGCCGGAGGCTCAAAATTCGACGTGGCGTGGGTTGCGTAAAATGTCGGTATACGGGCTACAGGGGTCGAACGGGCCTGTATGAAGTCATGCCCGTCACGCCGCGAATCGGGACGCTCGTGCATGAAAGTTCGTCATCGCAGGAAATCAAACGCGAATCATTGAATGACGGCATGCTCACCCTGCGAGAATATGGCATCAAGAAAATCGCGTTTGGAGAGACCAGCTTTGATGAGGTGATGGCGGTCACCGACGATCGCACCGTTTATTGACGGACCTAGCTTGGTGAGACGTATACAAAGGGCGCCACATACTCCACCGCATGCATAAAGAGCAGCCCGACGATCAGCACCATCCCGGCAAGCAGAAGGGGCGCCATCCACCACCGGCCTCCGCGATTCAGAAGGGTCCACAACTCGGCAAAAGTTCCTTTCGGTTCATCCATGCGACCAGATTAGCACCCTGAATTCAAGTAGGCTTAGCCCATGAGAAGGGAAAGACCAAAAAGCCAAGCCATCGGGTGGCTCATCATAGTCGGGCTGGCATGTTCGGGAGTCACACTGCTGTACAAGGGCTTGAAAGGGGGGGCGTCCCTGCCCGTGGGAATTCCTGAGCCGATTGAATTGCCTCAGATTGCTGGAGGTAGCCCAGGCCCGGTGGCGGGCCCTGTTCAAGCTGTTGGAGGGGCGCCTGTTCAGCCAGGTGCTGGGATTTTCAGCTTGCCGCGGCCAGACTCGGTCGACGGGGCGGATTCTGATTCCCACTGTGTGGGATGCGATGTAATTTTGATCACGGTGTGTTCGTTGCGTAAGGATCATCTGGGCGCGTATGGTTTTCCGGGTGATGTGTCTCCAGCTGTCGATGCCTTGGCTGAGGCCGGTGTGCGCTTCGAGCGCGCCTATTCAGCATCCAATTTCACACTCGCCTCTTTGACGGCCATTTTGACGGGTCGTTATGGCAGCGCAACAGGCGTGACCGGGTGGGACAAAGGCCTCACAGCGGATGTGCCGACCTTAGCGGAAGTGCTTGGAAACTATGGCTACCGTACAGGAGCGTTTACGACAGATGCGCCTTCAGGGTTCCGGCCGGACTACGGGCTCAACAGAGGCTTTCAGCACATGGAGATCACCAATCCTCCTCGGAACAGTCCAGACGGACGGTTTCGAGGGGGCAAGAAAGAGCCGTTGGGTTCGGTGGCGCAGCCGGCAGTAGACTGGTTGAATCAACAGACGGGCGCTGATCCTGTTTTTATGATGATGCATACTCGGACGGCCCATTTTCCTTTTGTGGTCGACCCGCCAGATGAAGGAGCAGACCCCACCGGAATGCGTACGCTTCTGTGGGAGGCTGGGCAAGCGGAGGCGGAGAAACGTCAGAATCAACCCATGCCCGGCATGGCGGGCGGTACCGCACAGGAGGGCGTGGTTGAGATTGTCCGCGAGGACCCGCTTCAGACACGTGTCAATCAACTTGGAGAGTCCGCCACCGCTGTTTGGAGACAAGCGTACGCCGAAGGTGTGACGCGAATGGACGCGGATGTTCGAGAGCTACTCTCTGCGGTGGCCAAGCGTGGAAAGCGAACGATTGTGGTTCTGGTTGCTGATCATGGTGAGTCCCTCAATGACCATAGCGAGTTGCTTCATGGCGATGCCTTCTTTGACGGAGTCATCAACGTTCCTTTCATCATCTCGGTCCCGGGACTGTCGGGAGCCACAGGTGTTCGGGATGCCATCGTGAGTCAAACCGACATTGTTCCGACCATCCTTCAGCTTGTGGGGGCCGTGGTTCCTACAGGTGTGGATGGCGTGAGTCTCGTTCCCCAACTTCAAGGCTCGAGCGAACCCGCTCATCATCTTGTTTTGTCAGAAGGGGGTGTGGCGAAGATAGAAGATGGAGTTTTACCGGGGGCGGTCATTTCGGATCCTTGGGTTTTGCTTAAACAGCGCCGAGGATGTGGGGTTGGAATGGGTCGAACCCGGGGTGCCGTGGATGAAGGTATGCCGGTGTGTCTATTCAACCACGAGACGGATCCAGGGCAGACCCGTTCGCTATCGGGCGTAGAAACAGCGGTTGTGGACGATTTGTTGGGTCGGTGGAAAGGATTCCGATCTGCCCATGGAAGGGTCGGAGAGCAAAAAGAGCTGTCAGATGCGTTCATTCAAGAGTTGCAGCGCTCCGGGTATGACTTCTCGAAGGGTGCCCCTTGAAATCCTCAAAACGGGCCATTTTGCTGGTCATCGGGTTGCTGTTGGGCGCGTTTTTTGGCCGCCTATTGGGTCATCAGTTGGGTGAAACGTTTTCGTTACCTCAGCAGCCAGACCCCAACCGTTGGAGAATCATTTCTGCCGGTTTGGCGGAAGGGATTGGCCAAAAGGGCGTGGGACGGATCAGTCACATCGCCGGTGGCGCATTAAATTTGGCTACACACGTTTTTATTCGTCCCGATATGGCCGTTCCTCAGTTCGATGGAAA
>Ga0163180_10000555_pt1 | contig 21737 bp, 17 predicted proteins | sample AtlANTMetagenome_2_FD_109647 | JGI IMG/M metagenome (GOLD analysis project Ga0163180, IMG submission 109647) | Marine eukaryotic phytoplankton communities from the Atlantic Ocean - Atlantic ANT 4 Metagenome | ecosystem: Environmental > Aquatic > Marine > Oceanic | place: North Atlantic Ocean...
CAAAAGGATTAATGCCTTCACCAAAATCCGGTACTGTTAGTAGCACTTTAGAAGCAACACTAACAGAATTTAAAAAAGGAAAGTTTGAATATAAAGCCGATAAAACAGGAATTGTACACGTTAATTTTGGAAAATCAAGTTTTAGTGAGGATCAATTAGTTGAAAATTTACAGGCTTTATATGATTCAATAGAAAAAAATCGTCCATCTGGTGTTAAAGGCCAATACTTTAAAAGTTTATTTATTTGCACAACAATGGGCCCATCTATTAAATTAGATTTAAATACTTTTATTTAAATTTTTTAAAACAACTATTCAAATTATATATATAACAATTATTATGTCAGAAAAAATTAGTCAAATTGTTGAAGAGTTAAAAACTTTAACTTTATTAGAAGCTTCAGAATTAGTAGCACAAATTGAAGAAACGTTTGGAGTAGATGCTTCGGCTGCTGCAGGTGGAGGAGTTGTAATGGCTGCTGCAGGTCCTGCAGAAGAAGTAGAAGAAAAAACGGAATTTGATGTAAGCCTAGATGAAGTTCCTGCAGATAAGAAAATTGCTGTATTAAAAGTAGTACGTGGTATTACTGGTCTTGGTTTAAAAGAAGCAAAAGAATTAGTTGAATCAGCACCAAAAACTATTCAAGAAGCGATTGCTAAAGATGCTGCCGAAGATGCGAAGAAACAAATTGAAGATGCTGGTGGTAAAGCGTCACTTAAATAATTATATTTAACAAATTAATAATTAAAATTAATATATTTTAATTATTAATTTGTAAACTATAAAAGTTTTTCAATCAAACATAGAGATAAGTTTATGAATCACTTCTATGTATGCAAAAAATTTCAAATTTTTTAGTTAATATTCCAATAAATATCCCTTTAGGTCTTTTTACAATTTATTTTGATTATCATATACGGGACTGACGAGACTCGAACTCGCAACTTCCGCCGTGACAGGGCGGTGCTCTAACCAATTGAACTACAATCCCAAAAATCTTTACTATATATCAAACATTAATAAAATTTACTAAATCTGTCAACCTTTTATTTGATTTAGCCGTTTAATCAAGGAGAAACAGGGATTCGAACCCTGGGTACAAAAGATTGTACGATAGATTAGCAATCTATTGCTTTCGACCACTCAGCCATTTCTCCTAAATCAATAGCTTATTATAATCTGTTTATTGTATTAAAAAACAAGTAGATGGCTCTGGTGGGATTTGAACCTACGACCTTGGGCTTATGAGTCCCCTGCTCTAACCACTGAGCTACAGAGCCTTATACTACATTGTTTTATATTATTCTATCATAATTTTAGGAAAATATAACAGAAATTTGTCATAACAAAATAACATTTTAAAAATCTTTGATTGTTAATAATAAAACAATTATTATTAAATATATAATTATATTTAAGTAATTATATATTATGACATATTGATGGTATGAATGATTTTTGGAATAATATCTCTCGTTATCCACGATTTTTTATTAGTAGTTTAGCTGGTTTAGTTTTAGTAATTTTAGCACCATTTCGAAATCTTTTAAAAACTCCTAAATTACGTATTAGTTTAATTATTGCATTTTTGATATTTGCAATACTTCTTTATTTAACTATTAAAACGATGGTCGGTTTATAAGAATAGTAACAAAAATTTATTAAAACGATAAATTAAAATTGGGCCGGGTTGGATTCGAACCAACGTAGCATAACGCAACGGATTTACAATCCGCCTCCTTTAACCACTCGGACACCGACCCCTATATCTAAATTATATAGTATCATATTAAAAAATAAAAAACAAGATTAGAATTAAAAATATTCAAAATTATTATAATCTTGACGTTAACTAGAAATTACGTTATTATATTTAATAAAGATGTATTATTTATATATCATAGGGTAATTAACTCAGCGGTAGAGTGTCTGCCTTACAAGCAGAAGGTCACAGGTTCAAATCCTGTATTACCCACACGAGTATGGGCCTATCGTCTAATGGATTAGGACAGAAACCTTCTAAGTTTCCAATGTAGGTTCAATTCCTACTGGGCCTATTTTATAAACTACGTTAATAAAAATATTAAAAATTTTAAGAAATACTTATTTTTCGATTAATAGCCATATATTTTTAAAGCGAGGGTAAAAGCATTGTTATAATTAAATTAGTTTGCGCTTTATATTTTTAATTAATTTACAAGTTAGGAATTAATTTAATAATAAACAAGAGTTTTTATTTGTAAGTTTATTTTTTATTGACAATGCGCGTATTATTGAATATTATACGATCAATAACTTATTGTATGGTATTTATAGATAAATTAATTCCTATTTTGAAATCATGGTAATGATGTAAACAGACATTTTCAACTATGTTTACCTGTTGATCTGAAATAGAATAATCCAAATTTATATTCCCATCCTTTAAAATCAAAAGTTTATTTAAAATATTATATTCTAAGAAAGAAGAATAAAAATTTATGCCAAAATTAAAAACACGTAAAGCAGCGGCAAAAAGGTATAAAATTACGGGTAATAATAATTTTTTACGTCGTCATGCTTTTAAAGGTCATTTATTAATGAAAAAATCAAATAAACAAAAACGAAAACTGTCACAAGTTCTTTGTGTAAAGAAAAGTGATACAAAAGCAATTAAACTAATGTTACCCTATTAATAATAATAATCAATAAAATAAATAAAAATGGTAAGAGTCAAACGTGGAAATGTAGCTCGTAAACGTCGTAAAAAGGTTTTATCACTTGCCAGTGGTTATCGTGGTGCTCATTCAGTTTTATTTAGAGTAGCTAATCAGCAAGTAATGAAAGCATTACGATATTCTTATATTGGTCGAAAACAAAAAAAACGAATTTTCCGAAGAATTTGGATTAGTAGAATTAATGCTGCTTCGCGAATAAATGGTATCTCATATAGTCAATTGATTAATAAATTTAAAAAGTCAAATATTGACTTAAACCGTAAAATGTTATCGCAAATTGCGATTTTAGATGCTTCTACATTTAAGTCGCTAATTGATATAACAAATTAAAAAAATTTAAATTAGGAATTTTCAAAAAGTTTCTGAATATGAACTCAAACTCAAATAATGATTTAGAAAAATTGATTGAAAATTTACCTATTTTTCTTCAACAGCAGTTAAATGTACATATTTACAAAGATCAACTTATTGAAATTGTTTTAGATTTAGGAAGACGACCTGAAGCACGTTTCAGTTATGGTCCTGAATATTTAGCACAAAAAATAATTTCTTGGCAAGATATTGATTATGTTACAAAACGAATAAGTAAATTTAGTAATGAAAATCGTGCCGGTATTGAACGAACACTTCATCGAATTAGTTGTATTCGAAATCGACAATTTTTAATAAATGGATTAACGTGTCGTGTTGGAAGGGCTGTCTTAGGAACCATCTCTGTAATTCGAGATTTACTAGAATTGGAGAAATCGATTTTAATTTTGGGAAAACCTGGCGTTGGAAAAACAACGATTATCCGTGAAATTGGACGTGTTTTAGCTGACGAATTAGAAAAAAGAGTTGTTATTATTGATACATCAAATGAAATTGCTGGAGATAGTGATATTCCACATTCAGGAATCGGTCGAGCAAGACGGATGCAAGTTCCGAAAACTGAATTACAACATCAAATTATGATTGAAGCCGTTGAAAACCATATGCCTGAGGTTATAATTATTGATGAAATTGGAACAGATTTAGAAGTTTTAGCAGCTCGAACTATTGCTGAAAAAGGTGTACAACTTGTTGGAACAACACATGGCAATTGTCTTGATAATTTAATTAAAAATCCTCCATTAGCTGATTTAATTGGTGGAATTCAATATGTTACATTAAGTGATGATGAGGCAAAACGAAGAGGAACACAAAAAAGTATTCTCGAACGAAAAGCTTATCCAGCATTTGAAATTGTAATCGAAATAAATTCTCAAAATTCGTGGACTATTCATGAAGATGTTAAAACTTCAATTGATTTATTACTTCGAAATAATTTTGGTGTTGGTCAAATTCGCCAGTTTTCTTTATCAAAAAGAATAAAAGTTCAATGCGAAAAATCGCAAAATTATTTTGATTTTACATCTAAAAACCGAAGTAATTTTAAAATTTCAAGAAAAAACTATTGGATAGATAAAAATAAAATTGTTAGTAAGAATACATTAAACGTTACATCAAAAAATTTAATTATTTACTCTTATGCAGTATCAAATAATTTTCTTAAAGAAGCTTTTTTAAAACTTGGAATAAGGTTTCAATTAACAAATAATATACAAAAAGCAAACTTAATTATTGGTTTAAAAAAACATTTAAGAGAAAATTTCAAACTTAAAGAAGTAGCTAAAAAGAAAAAAATTCCAATTTACTCATTTGAGAAACTGACAATTTATCAGTTAATAAAATTTATTAAGTACTTAAATTAGTTATTAACAAAACTAAAAAAAATTAAAAGATTTTACCTTCACAATTTGTTTTACATATAGATATTGTAAAAAATCATAAGTTTTCTTACAATATCTATGTGCAAGTTTAAAAAATACTATTATTCATTTTAATATTTATTTTTATTTGAATAATAGTTAGTTATATAATCATTATTTATTATTTTATTTTTGATTGACCCGTAAGGATGCTATCTGTTAATGCATTTAATATTAACTTAATTGATCGAATCGCATCATCATTTCCAGGAATTGGAATGTCAACTAAATCTGGGTCACAATTTGTATCTAAAATAGAAACGATTGGAATTTCTAATTTTCGACATTCAGCTATTGCTGTCATTTCACGTTTTTGATCAATAATAATCGCAACATCTGGTAATTCTTTCATATTTTTAATTCCTTCCAAATGCTTGCGTAGTTTGACTAATTCTTTTCGTCTTAAAGCAACTTCTTTCTTTGTTAACAAATCGAATGTACCATCAGCTTCTTGTTTTTCTAAATCTTTTAATCGTTCAATCCGATTTTTTACTGTTGTCCAATTAGTTAACATACCACCTAACCAACGATGATTAACGTAATAAGAATTACAACGTTTAGCTTCTTGTGCAATTAAAGTTGTCGCTTGTCGTTTTGTGCCAACAAATAAGAATGTCTTTTTTTCACTTGCTAACGATTCTAAATAATTCTTTGCTTCTTTCAATAAAGTCGCAGATTGAATTAAGTCTAAAATGTGAATATTATTAACTTCACTATAAATATAAGGGAACATCTTTGGATTCCAGCGATGCGCTTTATGACCAAAATGAACACCAGCTTCTAATAATTGAGATAAACTAATATCAGACATAAAAATTTTAAATTACTAAATTAAATATATGAATTCATATTTTAAATCTTAACAAATATTAAATAATTTGTCTAGGGTTTTAGCTTAAATAGCTAATTGATTAAGACTGTCAAAGTTTGATTTAAATAATTTATTTTTAGATGGTGTAAAACACGTGCGATAATTTTGAGATCCTGTTCCAGCCGGAATTAATTGACCAATAATAATATTTTCTTTTAAACCACGTAACCAATCAATCCGTCCTTCAATTGCTGCTTTAGTCAACACTCGCGTTGTTTCTTGAAAACTTGCGGCTGAAATAAAACTAGGATTATTTAATGCGGCTTTAGTAATTCCAAGTAAAAGTGGAATATAATAAGCAACTTGTTTACGTTCTGTGTTTATAATTTCATTAATGTATTTAATATGATATAAATCAATAGCTTCTCTACGTAATAATGGAGTATCACCTTCATAAGTTATTAAAACTTTTGTAGTCATTTGTTTAATAATAACTTCTAAATGTTTATTATTAATTGTGACACCTTGAGATTCATAAACAGCTTGAACAGAATTTAAAATGAATAATTGAACTTTTTTAAAGCTTTTATAACTACCTTCATAATTTTTAATTAATCTAGTGTATTTTATTGATCTAGTGTTAGTCGATAAAAAGGATTTTACTAAGCCATAGTAATTAAAATATACTTTTAATAATTTATGTGGGTTAATTTTATCATTTTCTTTTATTGATGTCCCTAATTTCTTAAATTCAAAAGTTGTATCTAAACTGGATTTTTGAATTAATAATCCTTTTTTCTGACTTGTTGGAATTCTTTTAGTTATCGTATTCTTTTTACGAGCTTCAAGAATTTCTTCAATCCTTGGTAAACCTTGAACAATATCACCTGTAATTTCTTTTTCAAGGTTCAATAATCCAATAGTTTTTTCCGCTTCTATAAATTCGGTATTTTTACAAAATACAGAATTTACATCTTGTTCAAAATAATCTTCAGTTATTGAATATAAACCAACTGATTTCGTAGATTTTGTAAATGGTTGTTCAATAAAATTTAATAATGTTAATTGATAATCAGATTCAGTCTTTAATTCAAGTTTAGTTTTATTAGTAATCATTTCAGAACTTTTTAGTAGCAAAGTCCGATCAACTTTCTTTAAACTTAAGTTATTGGATGTAGTTGAACGTAGTAGTTCGTTCAACTTTTGCTTTGATTTCTTGTTTTTCACAGTAAATTTTTTGAAAAATTGAGGAATTAAGCAACTATAAAGTTTTCCATTATTTTTTATAAAAAGTTTTGAAAATTCTGCTTTGATACTAGTTTGTAAATTTGAAATGTTATTTAATTCAGGCTTCTTTCTTACTGATAATTTTAAAAGATTATAGTAATTAAATGAAACTTTACGATTAGTCATAAAATCTGATTTAATTCTAGATGATGATACGAATTTATATTGTAGATTCGTTTTAAATGTTAAATTTTCATCTGCACAATTTGGGAAAAAGTATGGGCGACCTTTCTGTATTGTAAAAACATCATCATTTTCAATAATAATTTTACCTGTTTTCATTAAATTCGATTTCGAATTAATAAAATCATTTACCTTTTTTGTTGGAACTTCACTTTTTTTAATAGTTAAACAATCGTTGTTTGAAATTAAGAAAATCTGTTTGCTGATCTGTTTCTTCACTTTAAACTTAACAACTTCTGAAGAATTTAGAGTAATCGCTTCTAAATAACCTAAAGTCATATAATTGCTTAAAAATTGATTCTCTTGAATAAGAAAACAAGGTTGAATATCTTTATATTTTAAATTTGGTGGAATGTAATTATTTAAACAAAGCTTTTCAATAATTTTAAAATCGACAGAAGTTTTCTTAGAATTATTTGATAATTCAATATTTAAATTATTACTCACTAATTTATTCGTCTTGAAAGTTAAAATATTCGAAATTAAATTTAAATTCTTAATACCTTTAATAAATTGATTTGATTTATATAAGTATAAAGCGTCTGAGGCTATGTTAAAAACAGTTTCATTTTTCTGACTTTTTTGAAATTTGACAGAAGACAAATTGGAATATGGAAATTCATATATTTGAATTGGTCGAACAAGTAGTTGATTAGTCGTTTTTCCACTAATCTGATCACAAAATGAAAGATTTTTAACAGTAATGTTCGAGAAAATAACTTCGCCAGGATAATAAAGTTTTTTTGCAGTATTCTGGAATTCTTTTCCTTCGTACACTAAACCTGATTTAATTGCAATTGTTTTAATAATATTATTCTTTTGAACAATGGTAATAATACCAGATGTCTTTGAAAATAGACCTGGAATTAATTCAAATCCTTCTGAAATAAAGTCACCATGTTCAACAAGTAATATGTTAGGTTCACAGTTTACTTTATGAATTTCTTCGCCTAGCCAACTAAGTGTTCTATGACTAATAAGCGATTGATAATTTGTATCGTTAATAACCCTCTGACAATAAGAAATAATATTATCTTGTTTATTACGATTCAATAGTTGTTGATAATCATAATATACTGTACCTCCAGTTAATGTTCGAAACGAATTTGTAATTAGGGTAGCAAATTTCTCATTTCGTGTCATTTGCAAATAATATTTCGAATCTTTTCGTTGAGTATTAATAAAATACTTACATTTTTCAATCTTTAATAAAGAATTATGACCATCAAATTGAGAATCTAATTTTTTTAATGTTGAATCTACTAAAGAATATTTTGTAGTCTTAAGTTTAACTAATCTTTGATATAAACTTTTTTTATTATTAATGAATTTAACAAAACCAGTATAATGGTTTATTATTTTAGTTCTAAAAATATAACTATGCTGGTTCAGTTTATAATCTGGATAAAAATTTAAAAAAGAATTTATGGGACTGCTATATAATTGTCCAGATAATATCCAAATTAATTTATTATTATTTAATAAATTAACTTTGTGCTTTAACGGGGGAATAAAAATTTCACCACATGTATTACTTAAAATTGGCTTAATTTCAGTTTTGGTCTGTTTATTAGTATTAATTAATTCTCCAATAACTGTATCCTTCAAAATATACTGATTATTTTTCGGAAATAAAATTGTATTTCGGCTAACTTCAATCTGAACTAATTTTTTAGTTTTATCCTCGGGCATTAAAACTAAAGAACCTGAATTTTTTGTAACTAAAACATCTTCACCTCGGTTTGTTCTTAAAACAACGGTTTTTAAAATTTTATAAAATTGTATAACCCCATTTAAAGGGCTAATAATTTGTTCTCTTGCTTCAGATGTAAAGATACCACCAGTATGAAAAGTTCTCATAGTAAGTTGAGTACCTGGTTCTCCAATAGATTGACCAGCTAAAATACCAATTGCTTCACCAATATCAACTAAATTTTCATTTGCCAAATCCCATCCATAACATTTTTGACAAACAGCTCGATATAAATTACATGTTAATGGTGATCGAATATAAAATTTTGTTATTCTTTTTTCTTGAAATTTTTGAATCAAATTTGGAGTTATTTGTGTATTAGTATTCGCAATTAAAGTTCTTGTTATTGGATCATAAACTGATTTATTTAAAATTCGCCCCAATATTTTATTATAAATTGGGTTATTCTGACTAAAATTTTTATCGGAAATTGCAAATAAAAATGCATGATTTGTTAAACAGTCTTTTTCTCTAATTAAAATATCTTGTGCCACATCAATTAATCTACGAGTTAGATAACCTGAATTGGCCGTTTTTAAAGCTGTATCAACAATTCCTTTTCGCGCTCCATATCCGGACATTAAATAGTCTGTTATAGTTAACCCTTCTCTAAAGTTTTTCTTAATCGGTAAATTCATAATTTGACCACTTGGGTCTGACATAAGACCTCTCATACCGACAAGTTGACGAACTTGAGATAAATTTCCTCGAGCTCCAGAAAAAGCCATAATATAGACGGAATTTAATGGATCATAATTTTTAAAGTAATAAATTATTTGATCTTTTAATGATTCACTTGTCAAACTCCATGTATCAATTATTTTTTGAAATCTTTCAACGTCCGTAATTTTTCCTTTCAAATAAATTTTTTCGGCATTTTGAATTTCTTGATTTGCTTTTTCAAGCATTAGATTTTTTACAAACGGAATCTTTAAATCCTCAATACTAATTGAAATTCCAGCTTGACTCGCGTATTTAAATCCTAAGTATTTTAATTCATCAGCTAAAGAACAAGCTTGCATTGAATCATAATTAGTAAAACTCCAAGCTAATAATTGTCGTAATTGTTTTTTTCCAATTAAATCATTTTGATAAGTATAATTTTTCATAAAGTAGATTTAGTATATTCCGAGTTTTATTTATAAAAAATTTAAAGTTTTTTGAATTGTGTAATTTAAAATCACTCGACCAGTTGTAGTTTTTAAATACTGCACGATTATTTCGTCATTTTTAGTTTTTCTTAACTGTAAATTTTCGTAATATTCAATATAACTTCCATCTTTTAGGGTTATTATTTTGCAGGGCTTTGATAGATTCTCATCAAAATTATTATATCGGACCCAAATAGAACTATGAATTTCAATTTTATTTTGATTGTAAGCCAACATAACATCATCTAAATTTGCAAAATAGTGATTCGAACCCATTAATCCTTTAATATTATTAACGGTTAAATAATAACAACCTAAAACCATATCTTGACTTGGCATAATTATTGGTTCACCATTAGCAGGCGATAAAAAATTATAAGGAGCTAACATTAACATATAACATTCAGCTTGTGCTTCAGATGATAAAGGAATATGAACTGCCATCTGATCACCGTCAAAATCCGCGTTAAACGCTGAACAAACTAAAGGGTGTAACTTTATAGCTCTCCCTTGAACTAAAATTGGTTCAAATGCTTGAATACCTAACCGATGTAATGTTGGAGCTCGATTTAAAAAAATAGGATGATTGTTTAAAATTTTTTCTAAAACAGGCTCAATAATAAGTTCATTCTGTTGAATTAAATTTTTAGCAATTTTCATATTATTTGCTAAACCTTGGTTAATTAATTCACGAATGACAAAAGGTTGAAAAAGCTCTATTGCCATTTCGTAAGGTAACCCACATTGATTTAATTTTAAATTTGGGCCAACTACGATAACGGAACGTCCAGAATAATCGACACGCTTTCCTAATAAATTTTGACGAAATCGTCCATGTTTTCCTTTAATAATATCGGATAATGACTTTAAGGGTCGATTATTTGCACTTAAAGCAATTTTACCTCTTTTTCCATTATCAATTAATGTATCTACGGCTTCTTGTAATAAACGTTTTTCATTCCTAATAATTAATTGTGGAGCATCAATTTCTAATAGTCGAAGCAATCGATTATTTCGTGTAATAATTCGACGATATAATTCATTTAAATCAGAAGTTGCAAACCTTCCACCTTCTAATTGAATCATAGGACGTAAAGCGGGTGGAATTACTGGTAAAATAGATAAAATCATCCACGATGGACGTGAACCTGTTCCAATTAAGTTTTCAATAATTCTAATTCGTTTTATTGCTTGTTCACGAATTTTGTAAATTCTTTGTTGTTCCCACTTTCGAACCCATTTAGATTCATCATAAAATAAGGTTTCTTTATTTAAAACTTTTGTACAAACTAGAACAAAATTTCTAGTTCTAAAAGTTTCTGACTTTAAATTTAATTTTTCTAATTCACGTTTTATTAAAGGAGCTCCAATTAAAAAATTTGGTGTAGCTCGCAATAAATATTTAGGCGTATTATATCGACGATTTTGAGGTTTTGGATATGGTTTTAAAGGATAACCAGTATAACCCAATTCTCGACTTCTTCGATACTGTTGTAAATCCCAATGAAGACCATAAAAAGAGATTTCATCTTCAGCAATGAAATAAGCTAAAGAAGCAAGTTTAATGCGTTTTATTCTTTCGTCCCATAAGTCAATAACGGTCGATGTTGTTAATTTTAAACCTTTACATTTGCGACATTCTTCTGAACGCGACGTATAACTTGTATTTAATAGTTTTTCCGACTCTTCAATTTCTAATAGTAAAGCCATAAAATTGGGTCGACTATTAATATACCAAACATGCGTGACTGGATAAATTAAGTTTATGTATCCCATTCTATGTCGTCTTACTCTTGATTCTGTTAACTCAACACCACATCGTTCACAAATTAAACCTTCGTATCTAACACGTTTATATTTTCCACAAGCACATTCTAAACTTTTACTTGGACCAAAAATCCGTTCACAAAATAAGCCATCCATTTCGGGCTTAAACGTTCGATAATTAATAGTTTCCGATTTTTGGACTTCTCCAACGAATTGCCCATTTGGTAATTTTCGATTGGACCAATGCAAAATCCGGAAAGGGGACGCTAGTTTAATTTTGATATAATTAAACTCTTTTGCAAATTGTATCATAATTATTAAAATGAAATATCATTTATATTCGAGGTTGGTGAAAAAGTTTTAGATAAAGCATTATATTTTTCAATTAAGTTAACTTCAATTTCATATCTTTTAGAAGAACTAAATTTTTCAATTTTATATGTGCTCATATCTAAACCGATTGATCGTAATTCTTGTAATAAAACTTTAAATGACTCGGGAATTCCAAATTTTGGAATTTGTTGCCCTTTAACAATTGCGTTTAATGTTTCATTTCGACCTTGCATATCGTCTGATTTGATCGTTAAAAGTTCTTTTAACGTGAATGCAGCCCCAAATCCTTCTAATGCCCAAACTTCCATTTCTCCAAATCTTTGACCTCCATGTTGAGCTTTTCCTCTCAGCGGTTGTTGTGTAATAAGAGAATATGGACCGGTTGCTCGAGCATGCATTTTATCATCAACTAAATGGATAAGTTTTAACATGTATGCATTTCCAACTGTAATAGGGTTTTCAAACTCTTTTCCTGTACGACCATCTACTAAGACCATTTTTCCTGCTGCATAAGGATTAAATAGCCAACTTTCATTTCGTTTAATAGATGCTTGTCTCAGTTTTTTATTAATTAAAATTCGTGACATTTCTAATCCATACATTTCGTCAAATGGTAAAATTTTAAATCTAGAATTTAATCTATCACCGGCTAAACCTAGCAAACATTCATAAAGTTGACCAACATTCATTCGTGATGGTACTCCTAATGGATTTAAAATAATATCAATTGGTGTTCCATCAGGTAAAAAAGGCATATCTTGACGTGCTAAAATTCGGGAAATAATTCCTTTATTTCCATGTCGGCCTGCAATTTTATCACCAACTTGAATTTTTCGAATTTGCGCTATAAAAATATAAATTTTTTCAAACTGATAGGATAATTTTGTTCTACGATTAAATGTTACGGTCTCAATTACCCTTCCATATTCACCGTCAGGCATTCTATAGGAATTATCTTTAACACCTTTCGGTTTTGCACCGAAAATTGCACGTAATAATTTGGATTCAGGTAATTGTTCAGATGTACTGTTTGAAATAACTTTTCCGACTAAAATATCACCTGGTTTTACAAATGTTCCAACAGTTACAATTCCATCATCATTTAAATGTTTAACTTCTGCTAAACTTAAATTTGGAATCATTTTCATTGTTTGTTCTGACCTTTCAGAATTCCGATCAATTTCAATTTTATACCTTTCAATATGAATAGATGTAAAAATATCATCATAAACTAAACGTTCACTGATTAAAATGGCATCTTCAAAATTATATCCTTGCCAAGGCATATAAGCGACTAAAACATTTTGTCCTAACGCTAGTTCACTATTGGTAATAGCTGGTCCATCTGTAATAATTTGACCAGATTTTATTTTTTCACCTTTCCAAACAATTGGGCGATGATTAATACACGTTTGTTGATTTGATCGTAAATATTTTTGTAACTTATAAATTATTTTTTTACCAACTTGGTCTTTGATAATAATTTTATTTGCTGTTACTGAATGAACAATTCCCGAAATTTGCGCGTTCAGACTCATACCAGAATCAAGAGCAATCTGATTTTCTAATCCTGTACCTACGATTGGCTTTTGTGGAAAAATTAAGGGAACAGATTGTCGTTGCATATTAGAACCCATTAATGCTCTGTTAGCATCATCATGTTCAAAGAATGGGATTAAAGATGCGGCGACTGAAACAACTTGAACAGTTGAAATAGCTATAAAATCAACTTCTGATGGAGTAACATTAACAAAATCTTGTTTATAACGAACTGGAATTACATTTTTTACCAAATAATTTTCACTATTCGTTGCAATATCTGCTGGTGCAATTTTATATAAATCTTCAATATCTGCAGTTAAATAAATTGGACTTCCTGTTTTTATAACCTTTCCATTCAATACTCTCCAAAAAGGTGTTTCTAAAAATCCTAATTTATTTACTCTAGCACAAGTTGTCAATGAGGCAATTAAGCCGACATTTTGTCCTTCAGGAGTTTCAATTGGACAAATACGACCATAATGACTTGGATGAATATCACGAACAGCAAAACTTATGCGGTCACGATCAAAACCGCCCGGCCCTAATCCACTAATTCGACGTCGATGAGTTAGAGAAGACAATGGATTAGTTTGATCAAGGTATTGTGATAATTGACTTGATCCAAAAAATTCTCGTATTGTTGCATTAACAATATTAAAACTCAATAAGTAACCAGAATCGATTTTGTTAGTTTGATTCCTTAACTTTCGAATTAATCTTTGGAAACCTATTCGAAATAGATTTTGTAACAATTCACCAACAGAACGGACACGTCTATTTTTTAAGTGATCAATATCATCCGGAACAGCTTTTGAAATAGTTAAATTAATTAATTTATCGGTAATCGCAAAAATATCTTCATATGTTATTATTTGAAGTCGTTGATTAAGTTTTAAATTCAATCGTGTATTAATTTTTAATCGACCTACTCGACCTAAACGGTAATAATTAGGATCAAAAATTCTTGAAAATTCTGAAATATTTTTAAAATATTCTAAATTTAGGTCAAAGCGAGAAATGGGTTGTTTAAAATAGGTTGAGTTAATTAATAAAGGTTGATTAAAATAGAAAAAATCTGCATATTGTAGATTTTTATAAATCTCCAAGTCGGTTAATCCCATTTCTTTTAACAATGAGATAACTGGTTTTTGATTCATTTTATCCAATTGAATAACAACTTCATCTTCTTGGTTTTTTATTGGGTATTTATATGGATTAATTTTTGTGTTTTTTTGAAAACCAAAACGAATCCATGAACCATATTCAGGTATTAAGGTTGCATTATATAGCTCTTTAGTCTCATATTTTTTATGATATTTAGTCTTAATTTCATGATCATTTCTATAAAGCAATAATTGTGTTTTCGTTTTAAGATATTTATGGCGTTCCGACTTATAAATAAATTTATCTTTACCAAAAATATATTTTAATTGGTCTTTTAAACTTAGTGAAAAGTAAATTGTTGGTCGTAAATTTGGAAATTCAATTAATTGATTTATATCAGCTATACCTGATAATTTTCTATTAATATTTTCTTTTAAAAATTTAAAATCGTTTATTTCAGATAGCCAGCTGCTAGAATCATTTGTAATTAAAAGTAATTTATAATTCAATTGAAGTTGAACTGAAAGTTGTGAATCAACAATTGATTGATTATACGTTTGAAGTATTTTTCCAATTTGGTCTTGTGATAGATTTAAATGATTTTTTAGAAATAAAATATCTTTGAATTTATCTAATTTATTGGAAGAAGTATTAGAATTGATAATTTGCTGTTTAATTAAAAGCCTTAATAGGAATTGAAAATATTTTAACAGATAATTAGTTTTCTTTTCTCGTAAATGACTTTCAAACCCAATTGTATTATTTTTTAATTTTAACCATTTTAGAAAAAGCTGAATTAATTTTTTTTTAGAGGTCAACTTTAAAACTTTTGGAATTAAACGATATAACTTAAAACATTCTAAAAAATAAAAAGCTGAATTTTTAGTTGTTTCTTTTAAATATTTAATAGAGTAATAATAAATAGAATTATTATTCCAAGTTGGAATATGTATTTCTTTTCCGTCGTTATCGTATGTTGTTCTAGGAATTGAAAAAAAGAGATCAAGTTCTGATATAAACGCATCACCCGATGGTAAAAATGAACGTAATTTATTTATATCCGTTGGTAATTTTCTCTTAAATTGTTTTTGGATTTTTTGATTTTTATTTTTTTCAAAATAAATTCCAGGACTTCGAATTATTTGACTTACAATAACTCGTTCGCACCCATTTATAATAAATGTTGCATAGGTAGTCATTAAGGGTAAAGTAATAATGGGGAACTGATTTTGATAACAAACACTATTAATTATTTTATTTCTTATCTCTATTGGAATAACCAATTGTGCTCTATAATTTCCACTATATTTTCGTGCAATCAATAAGCTGTAAGGTGGTTTTATTAAACTATATTCTTCCCCGAACATTATATACTCAGTCTGCTGAGTAAAATCATGAATTTTCGAAAACAACGCTAATTCTTCAGTTAGACCTTGAGTAATAAACCAACAAAAACTTACTCGTTGCATCGATAAAAAATCTGGAAGAGCATTGATATAATTCATATTTTGCTTCATAATATTTGCTAATAAGTAAAATAATTTCGTAGATTTATATCTTTTTTGTAGATTTGACATAGTATACCAAATGCATTAAGCAATATTTTATAAAATTCTTAATGCATTTGGTATAATATTTAATAGACTTTAAATATTTTTCAAATAAGCAGCTAATTTTGCTTTTTTTCTTGCAGCAGTATTCTTATGAAATATATTTTTTTTTGTTCCTTTATCCATAATACTATAGACTGCGCTTAAAATTTCTTTTAATTTTTCTTTGTCTTCAGGGTTTTGAGAAACTTTATAAAGCTCTAAATTTTGGAAAAAAAGCTTAATTAAAGTTCGAACAGAAGTTTTATAATATTTATTACGTAAACGATTGCGGTTATTAATTTCAATGCGTTTTTCTGCTGATTTACTATTCGCCATATTTTAAAATATTTTAATAAGTATTTATAAATTAATGTTTAATTAAATATAGTATATTTAGCTAAAAATTAAAAGTTTTTCAAAGAAAAATTTTTATGAAAATATTAACCCTTGATAAGATAAAATTTTTTAGGCAATATAATAATTAAAATTATTAAATTCAAATTTCTATGGCAAAAAATAAAGGTACTAGAATTTTAATTACTCTAGAATGTACTGAATGTCGTTCAAATTTAAATAAACGGTCACAGGGCGTTTCACGCTACTCAACACAAAAAAACCGTCGCAATAACCCAGAACGATTAGAGTTAAAAAAATATTGTCCACACTGTAATAGAACGACTATACATAAAGAAATAAAGTAAATTAAAAAATTATGGTAGTAAAAAAACAAAAAATTTCACCCATTAGTCTAAATCAAAAAATCGATTATAAAGATATTGATTTATTAACGTTATTTGTAACAGAGCAAGGAAAAATACTTCCACGTCGTGCAACTGGTGTTACAGTTCAACAACAACGTAAATTATCAAAAGCAATTAAGCGAGCACGAACTTTATCATTATTTCCTTTTGTTGCATCTAATTCAGTTTAAGAGTTTTTAGAGTTAATAAAATATTAACTCTAAATTTTTAAGTTTAATTTATAAGGAGGATTTTATGGGAAACTTTATTGATAAAACATTTACAGTAATTGCTGATATTCTGTTAAAAGTTTTGCCTGCAAGTAAGCAAGAAAAACAAGCTTTTTCCTATTATAGGGCAGGAATGGCCGCTCAAGGGAAAGGTCGATATGCTGAAGCATTACAGAATTATTATGAGGCCTTACAAGTCGAAGAGGATCCTTATGATCGTAGTTATACTTTATATAATATTGGATTAATATATGGAAATACTGGAAAATATACTCAAGCTTTGGAATTTTATCACCAAGCTTTAGCATTAAATTCAAATTTACCCCAAGCTTTAAATAATATTGCTGTAATTTATCATTCACAAGCTCTTCGTGCGCAAACTTTAAAAGAAGATGAATATGTTGAATTATCTAAAGAATTATTTGATAAAGCTGCTGAATATTGGATTCAAGCTTTAAAATTAGCTCCGGATAATTATCCCGGCGCTCGAAACTGGTTAAAAGTAACTGGAAGACTAAGAGAGAATAATTAAAAATCGATATTTGTTAGATTTAATAAAAATATCATTATATTCAAAAATTAATAAAATTTTGTTGTACAATAATAATTAATTACGAAGTTTATTAGTCTTTAAAATGGCAGATAAGATCTTGAAAGTATATTTATTCTAAAGTATTTTAATATGTTAAATCAAAATGGTAAAAACTAATTTAAATAAAGGTTACGTTACTCAAATTATTGGTCCTGTATTAGATATCGAATTTCCTGACGGAACTTTACCTCCTATTTACAGCGCAATTAAAATTGAATTAGAAGATGGTAGTTCAACTATTGTTGAAGTACAACAATTATTAGGTGACAATAAAGTACGAGCAGTATCTATGCGTTCAACTGATGGTTTAAAACGTGGAGTTGAAGCTTTAGATTTAGGAGCTCCAATTAGTGTACCAGTTGGTACTCCTACATTAGGTCGTATCTTTAATGTAATTGGTGAACCAGTTGATGAACAAGGTGATGTATCATATGATGAAACGTTACCAATTCACCGTGATGCACCAGCATTCACTGAGTTAGAAACAAAACCATCAATTTTTGAGACTGGTATTAAAGTTGTTGACTTATTAGCACCATATCGTCGTGGTGGAAAAATCGGTTTATTCGGTGGTGCCGGTGTAGGTAAAACTGTATTAATTATGGAATTAATTAATAACATTGCTAAAGCTCATGGTGGTGTATCTGTATTTGGTGGTGTAGGTGAACGTACTCGTGAAGGTAATGATTTATACGAAGAAATGAAAGAATCAGGCGTAATTAATGAAAAGAATTTCTCTGAATCTAAAGTGGCATTAGTATATGGTCAAATGAACGAACCTCCAGGAGCACGTATGCGTGTAGGTTTAACAGCTTTAACAATGGCTGAATACTTCCGTGATGTAAACAAACAAGATGTATTATTATTTATTGATAATATTTTCCGTTTCACACAAGCCGGATCAGAAGTATCTGCATTATTAGGACGTATGCCATCTGCTGTAGGTTATCAACCTACTTTAGCAACAGAAATGGGTGCTTTACAAGAACGTATTACATCAACAACACAAGGTTCAATTACATCGATTCAAGCTGTTTATGTACCTGCCGATGATTTAACAGATCCAGCTCCGGCTACAACTTTTGCTCATTTAGATGCTACAACAGTATTATCTCGTAATTTAGCAGCTAAAGGTATTTACCCTGCCGTAGATCCATTAGATTCAACTTCAACAATGTTACAACCAGGTATTGTAAGTGAAACACATTATGAAATTGCTGAATCTGTAAAAGAAACATTACAACGTTACAAAGAATTACAAGATATTATTGCAATTTTAGGTATTGATGAATTATCAGAAGAAGATCGTTTAACAGTTGCTCGTGCACGTAAAGTTGAACGATTCTTATCACAACCTTTCTTCGTTGCAGAAATTTTCACAGGTTCACCTGGTAAATATGTAAGTTTAGAAGAAACTATTAAAGGTTTTAGTATGGTTTTAGGTGGTGAATTAGATGATTTACCTGAACAATCATTCTACCTTGTAGGTAATATTGATGAAGCAATTGCAAAAGCAGAAACTCTAAAATAAGGAGTAACATATATGGTTATGAACATTCGCGTTCTTACCCCAGATAGAGTCATCTGTTCAACAACAGCTGATGAAGTTGTATTACCAGGTTTAACTGGTCAAGTAGGGGTTTTAGACGGTCATGCAGCATTAATCACAGCTTTAGATACCGGATTATTACGAATAAAGCTAAATGAGAAGTGGACACCCATTATTTTATGTGGTGGTTTAGCTGAAATTGATCGCAATCGAGTAACAGTTTTAGTAAACGATGTAGAAGAACTTACTAATGTTGAATTAAGTGAAGCTACTAAAGAATTAGAAAAAGCAACTTTAGCAGTTGAAGAAGCAGAAACAAGTAAAGCTCGGCTTGATGCTTCAGTTGAATTAAAGAAAGCAACAGCTCGTTTAGAAGCTATCAATTATTTATCATAATATAAAAAATATATTCTTTCTTTAGTTTATTATAAATAATTGTTGTATATCTTAAAACTGAATTTTAAAAATTACATTTTTAATATAAATGTAATTTTTAAAATTCGTTATAATCTATAAACTACTAGAATAGTACGAATACATTTTTATATGGCGACTAATTCTAATTTTAATTTTACAAATAATTCAATAATAACACTTGAATTACCATTTTCAGAGCATATTGAGGAATTACGTCAGCGAATTTTTTTAGTATTAGGAATAATTTTACTGTTAACTTGTTTCTCATTTATTGAAGTTAAAAGTCTAGTTAAAATTTTGGAACTCCCAATTAATAATGTAAAATTCTTTCAAATATCACCAGGTGAATATTTTATTTCAACAATTAAAATATCTTTTTACACTGGGTTACTATTATCGAGTCCTTTTATAATAAGTCAATTAATTTTGTTTTTATTACCCGGATTAACGAAAAAAGAAACGAAAATTATTTTACCTTTATTATTAAGTTCATTAATTTTATTTGGGTTAGGGTTAGCTTTTTCTTACTATACTTTAATCCCGGCTGCTCTGAACTTTTTTTTAAATTATAGTGAAGAAGTACTGGAACCTTTTTGGTCTTTTGATCAATACTTTGAATTTATTCTTGTCTTATTTTATAGCACAGGATTAGCTTTTCAAATTCCAATTCTTCAAATATTAATAGGGTTATTAAATATTGTATCGCCAAAACAAATGTTAAATGCATGGCGGTATGTAATATTAGTTTCAACAGTTCTTGGAGCTATTTTAACACCCTCAACTGATCCTTTAACACAGTTATTATTATCTTTGGCAATATTACTGTTATACTTTTCAGGATTAGGCATCTTGTTTTTACTAAAGAATTAATTTATATAATAGAATATCCATACTTAACAAGTATTTTAAAATATGGCAACTAACAAGTTTTTTAAAAGTATTTTATTTGCTTTAACGATTGCTGTAAGTGTATTTAGTTTTGGCGTTCAAGACTCGTCAGCATATCCAGTTTTTGCGCAACAAAACTATTCAAATCCTCGTGCAGCAAATGGGAAATTAGCTTGTGCCAATTGTCATTTAAATCAAAAAGCAATTGAAATTGAAGCTCCACAAGCTGTTCTTCCAAATTCAGTTTTCGAAGTAGAAATTAAAGTACCTTACGACACAAGTAAACAACAAATTGGTGCTAACGGAAAAAAAGCTGATTTAAATGTGGGCGGAATTTTAATATTACCAAAAGGATTCAAATTAGCTTCAAAAAGTCAAATTTCAGAAGAAGTTAAGTTAAAAAATAAAGGTGTTTTTATTTCACCATATAGTACTGAATTTGATAATATTTTTGTAGTTGGTCCAATTGCAGGAAAAACACATCAGGAATTAATTTTCCCTGTTGTTGCTCCTGATCCAGAGAAAAACTCAGATATTAAATATCTAACATATCCATTCTATGCAGGTGGAAATCGTGGTCGTGGACAAGTTTATCCAACAGGCGAAAAAAGTAATGTAAACGTATTTGGAGCTACACAAGCTGGACAAATTACAGATATTACGACGTCAGAAAAAGGTGAATCAACAATTAAAATTGTTAGTTCAGATGGTAAAGAAACATCACAAATCGTTCCAGCTGGATTAAGTTTAGTTGTTAAATCAGGAGATATCGTTCAAACTGAACAAGCATTAAATCTTGATCCAAACGTAGGTGGATTCGGTCAAGAAGAATCAGAAATTGTGCTACAAAATCCTGCACGAATTTTCGGCTATCTTGCTTTCTGTTTCTGCGCTTTATTAACGCAAATCTTATTAGTTTTAAAGAAAAAACAATTCGAGAAAGTTCAAGCAGCAGAGCTTAACTTCTAAATTTATTTTGACATTTATTTTATTACTAGTAAATTAAAAATATTAATTAAAACAAATAACTTTTAACTTATTTGTTTTAATTAATATTTTTGTACCTTAAATGCCTGAAAATATATAGCTCAACTTGCATAATCTTTTAAATTTTAGTAGAATATAATTTATAGCATATCAAGAATTAATAAAATCACCTTAATTCTTCGGTTAACTTCGGGATATAGCTCAGCTTGGTAGAGCACCTGCTTTGGGAGCAGGGGGTCGTAGGTTCAAATCCTACTATCCCGAGTTTTTTATTAATTTTAATACTTAAAGATAGAATCACAAA
>Ga0163180_10000557_pt1 | contig 21696 bp, 15 predicted proteins | sample AtlANTMetagenome_2_FD_109647 | JGI IMG/M metagenome (GOLD analysis project Ga0163180, IMG submission 109647) | Marine eukaryotic phytoplankton communities from the Atlantic Ocean - Atlantic ANT 4 Metagenome | ecosystem: Environmental > Aquatic > Marine > Oceanic | place: North Atlantic Ocean...
AGAAGGTGGGGTACATGCACGCCTCGACGGGGTGAACCCCATAACCAAGCGAGTCCTTCTGTGAATGACGCTCTCATCGTATCGATGCTCAGTGTGGTGCCCAAAAACCATGGTGCACGCTGGTTGGGCATGGGCGCCAGGCTCCGCTTGCCGCGATTTGCCCACCGGATGCTCCTGCGATGGTTTGTGCGCAAATACCAGGTGGATCTCAGTGAATCTCAAGGCGATATCGACGATTTCGATAGCTTGAGTAGCTTTTTCATCCGCACCCTCAAGCCAGGCATGCGCCCCATTGATGATGCTCCCGACATTTTGGTGAGCCCGGTCGATGGCAAGGCGCACACCTTCGGCCGAATCGAAAACGGACTGTTCCTTCAGGCCGATGGTCGCCCCGCCTCAGTGGCTGAACTGGTCGGTGAGACTGAAGCCGCACGCTACGAAGGCGGAGACTATGCCGTGCTCTACTTGGCTCCCCCCGACTACCATCGCGTGCACTCGCCTGTGAGCGGACGCATTCTTTCCTTGGATTATCGTCCTGGGAAACTGTGGCCTGTGTTTGCCGCTGCCACACGAAAAGTGGACGAACTCTTTGGCCGCAACGAACGCCTGGTGTTCCATATGGATACCGAGGCCGGCAAGATGGCCTATGTGATGGTGGGCGCCTTTGGTGTCGGTCGCATCGGCAATGTGTTTGATGAGCAGATCACCAACACCGGAAAACGTTTGGATAATCGCGTCCTCGACCCGGCTCCACCGGTGGAGCGCGGCGGTGAAATGGGTCGGTTTGAGCTCGGCAGTACGGTCATTCTGCTCACCGAACCCGGACGCATCAGCTGGGAGATGGAATTGGGTCAAGTCCTGCGAATGGGTCGGCCCATCGCCCGTGTGAATCCGGTTCCATCAGCGGACTAAATTCATTCAGTGGGGCCGTCGGAGTCTTCTCGGTGTGCTTTGAGATTGGGCCGAGACGGGCTTGTGCATTAGGTGCCGTGGGAGAGACCCCATTGTTTGAAGCCTACATAGACCATGATGAGACCCCATGAGCTTGTACACAGAATACATAGACCAGATCGCGACCCGAAAAGAACAGGGATTGAATCCCAAGCCCATCGAAGACGCAGAATTCGTTGAAGAATTGATCGGTCAAATCAAGGATGCCCAGCACGAACATCGAGCGGACTCCCTTCATTTTTTCATCTACAACACCCTTCCAGGCACCACCAGTGCGGCGGGTGTGAAGGCGAAGTTCCTGAAGGAAATCATCCTTGGTCAGTCGGTTCTTGAGGAAATCTCGCCGACGTTCGCGTTCGAACTGTTGTCTCATATGAAAGGGGGGCCCTCGGTTGAGGTCTTGCTCGACTTGGCACTCGGGGATGACCCCGCCATTGCACAGAGCGCCTCAGACGTGCTGAAGACCCAGGTCTTCTTGTACGAGGCGGATACCGACAGATTGGAAGATGCCCACAAGGGCGGTCATGCCATCGCGACGGACATTCTTCAGAGCTATGCAAAGGCCGAGTTCTTTACTGAACTGCCTCCAGTTGATGAAACCATCCAGGTGGTGACCTATGTCACGGCTGTGGGTGATGTCTCCACCGATTTGCTATCGCCCGGGGGCGATGCACATTCTCGTTCCGACCGCGAGCTGCATGGTCAGTGTCTGTTCGAGCACAACAAAGAGGCCCAAAACGTGCTTCTGGGTCTCAAGGAACAACACCCCGACAAGCGCGTCATGTTGGTGTCCGACAAAGGCACCATGGGTGTGGGCTCATCGCGCATGTCCGGTGTGAATAATGTGGCGCTGTGGACGGGGATTCAAGCCAGTCCCTATGTGCCGTTCATCAACATCGCCCCATTGTGGGCGGGACCAATGGCATCTCCCCGATCTTCCTGACCACTGTGGGTGTGACCGGCGGTATCGGTATCGACCTGAAAAACTGGGTCAAGAAGACGGACGATGCGGGCGATCCCATCCTGGATGAGGATGGCGAGCCCATCTTGGAAGAGGTGTTTTCAGTCGATACGGGCACTGTGCTCACGATCAATACGAAGACCAAGAAGCTCTACAATGAAGATGGCAGTCAAGAGTTGTGCGACATTGCGACGGCCCTGACTCCGCAAAAACTCGAGTTCATTCGCGCTCAAGGCTCGTACGCAGTGGTATTCGGCAAGAAACTACAGACCACCGCAGCTGGCATCTTGGGTGTCGATGTGCCCGCAGTCTACGCGACCTCCAAAGAGATTTCTCACGAGGGTCAAGGGCTCACGGCGGTAGAGAAAATCTTCAATAAGAATGCCGTGGGCGTGACCCCAGGCACGGTGCTTCATGCCGGTTCGGACGTGCGCGTCCAGGTCAATATCGTGGGGTCTCAAGACACCACGGGCTTGATGACCTCGCAAGAACTGGAGATGATGGCGGCGACGGTGATTTCGCCAACTGTCGACGGTTCGTACCAGTCGGGTTGCCACACGGCTTCGGTCTGGGACCTCAAGGCCCGAAAGAACATTCCAAAGCTCATGAGTTTCATGAACAGGTTTGGCCTGATCACGGCGCGGGATCCAGAGGGTGAGTATCGCCCGATGACCGACGTCATTCACAAAGTGCTCAATGACATCACCGTGGATGATTGGGATGTCACCATCGGTGGCGACTCCCACACCCGGATGTCCAAAGGCATTGCGTTTGGTGCCGATTCGGGGACCGTGGCGCTGGCTTTGGCGACCGGTGAGGCCACCATGCCCATTCCGCAGTCCGTCAAAGTGACCTTCAAGGGCACCTTGAAAGACCACATGGATTTCCGCGATGTGGTCCATGCCACACAGGCCCAGATGCTGAAGGCCTTTGGCGGTGACAACGTCTTTCAGGGCAAAGTCATCGAAGTCCACATCGGCACCTTGCTCGCCGACCAGGCGTTCACCTTTACGGACTGGACAGCCGAGATGAAGGCGAAGGCTTCGATCTGTATTTCAGAGAGTGAGACCCTGATCGAGTCGCTGAATATCGCCAAGAGCCGTATCCAGGTCATGATCGACAAGGGCATGGATAACGACAAGCAGGTCCTGCAAGGCTTGGTCGATAAAGCGGACGCGAGAATGGCAGAGCTATTGTCTGGAGACAAGCCCGCATTGACGCCCGATTCTAATGCCAAGTACTCAGCAGAGTTTGTCGTCGATCTGGACCAAATCATTGAGCCCATGATTGCCGACCCTGATGTCGACAACGATGATGTCTCCAAGAGATACACGCACGACACGATCCGGCCCATTTCCTTTTATGGCGGGAACAAATCCGTCGACCTCGGCTTTGTGGGCTCTTGCATGATTCACAAGGGCGATATGAAAATCATCTCCCAGATGCTCAGAAACATCGAAAAACAACACGGGACCGTAGAGTTCAAGGCGCCACTTGTTGTCGCTCCACCGACCTACAACATCGTCGATGAGTTGAAAGCAGAAGGCGATTGGGCCGTCCTGCAAAAATATTCAGGCTTTGAGTTTGATGACAGTGCACCCAAAGGCGCTGCCCGTACAGAATATGAAAACATGATGTACTTGGAACGACCGGGCTGCAATCTATGCATGGGCAACCAAGAAAAAGCTGAAAAAGGCGACACCGTCATGGCCACCTCAACACGCCTCTTCCAGGGTCGAGTGGTGGCGGACAGCGATGAGAAGAAAGGGGAGTCCTTGCTGGCCTCTACACCGGTGGTCGTTTTGTCGACGATTCTCGGCCGGACACCCAGTATCGACGAGTACATTGCCGCCGTCGAGGGCATCAAACTCACCAACTATGCTCCGCCAGTGAATTGAGCGCGCTCATCGCCGTTTGAATAGCGCGGGAAGCCCCATGACCATGGCGGGAATGTGGGCGACCAGCCAGTAGCAGACCGTGTAGGCGAGTGCAGTACTCGTTGTGGCCCCGAATAACGGAAGGACCAAGGTGCTCGCAGCGACGGGGCCGGCGGCCATGGTCGGGGGAAGGACGAACGCAGCCAGGGAGGAGATGCCCAGTACGAAAGAGGCTGCGGCAATGGGGTCGGCCAATTCGGCGCCACTGGCCGGCATAGCCAGGGAGAATGCGGCGACGACCAAGACCACCTGGAGTGCCGCAGCGGCGGTTTGAATACCCAGATATCGTGCATCCCGAACGACGGTAGAGGTTTCCACTACCGTCCGTTTGATGAAGGTCACGACCCGACTGGAACTGGCGGGGTGATCTGACCAGTGCTTGCCGAGCAGCGCCATCACCAGCAGGACGCCACAGCCGAGACCAATGCTCGCGGCGATCCATATGGCCGCCATGGAACCGTCGCCGACCAAGTGGGTCCATTGAGCTGCGCCCAGTCCGATGACCGCCAGTAAGAAGAACCCAAAAAGTGCGGCTTCGAGGAAACTGGTCACGCCCACCGCGGCCGTTCCGACGCTCGGCGGAATTTTGCACTCACGCTCCATGAAAGCGATGGCTGCCACGTCACCGGCTCGAGCCGGAAGGGCCAGGTTTAAGACGCCCGCAGCAAGCCCCAGAGATACGACAGTTTTCGCGGGTGGTCGCGGTTTTGGAAGCGCGAGCCAGAGCCTACACTCGTGGACGAGAAGCGCTGACGTTTTGACGGCCATCGCCGCCAATAACCATCCGATGGACCCTTTTTTGAGGGTGGTGACCACACCTTCAGCATCGACATCCTTCAAAAGCACATAAAGAATGGCTGCCGAAAGCAGCAACTGAACCAGGCGGCGAATCCAGGGGCTGGCTAGGATGTCTCGCACGCGATCGTCAGCTCGAAGTTTCCGTAGACACCGCCCTTGCCATCCACTGAGATGAGGTAGGTCTCTTCTTTGGTTGTGGCGGTCATGGTCGCTCGTCCACCTCGTGGAGTGAGGTCAGCCTGACACTCTCCGACCCGCTGGGCGTGTGCGGATTTCGGGCATTCGAGGTCCCGATCGTTCCACCGGAGAGCAAAAACGTCCAAATCGACGCAGTCGCTCTTCAGCTCTGCACGGGCTCGGGTATGTTTTGGGATCGTGACTCGGTACACCATCTCTGGGCCTCCGTGACCTCCTGCGCTCGATACCGCCAAGCATGTGGCTTTACGGTAGAAGTCGGAACTCCATTTTGAACGACCCATTTTGTTGTTGCCGCGAATAGTCTCTCCACAGCGAATCGTTTTGGATACACAGCGCTTGGGTTTGCGACTTGAGTTTTGTTGGTCACAGTCCATGGTGATGGGTGCCCACTCTTCGTTGACGTACTCCAACACCGGGACAAACTTCGCTGCGAATGGGCCGAGGGTGTCACATCCAGACAGGGCCAGAAGAGCAGGTAGGGCAAGCGTCATGGGTGTACCTCCGCTCTGCGTTCGACCCAGCGTTGGAAACATGGCATTCCCTGTCTTGGAAGACGCTCAAGAAAGCGACATACAAGGTTTAGAGTCATCCAAGTTCCTCTCGAAGCAACCCATACATGGCACTGTCCGCAGGATTGCCATCGGCATCGACTCCACCCCGCATCGTTCCTTCGGATTGAAAGGCGAGTCGGCCCAAGACTTTCTTGGCTCCAGCATCGCCTGCGTGCACTCGAGCCTCGAAACGACTCACGTCCGGAAAGGCTTCTGCTAGGTATTCGATGAGCGCGCTAAGGGCCTCTGTGGCCAAACCTTGACCGGCCACATCCGGATGCAGGACCCACCCCACTTCGATGGCGGGAGGGGATAACCATACTTGTCGAAAGGCCAGGCCACCGATCAACTGACGGTCGAAGGTGACTCCCAGGTCACACCGCGGCGGCCGCCCATATCGAGCAATCGTGTCGGCCATATACCGGGCGACGGAGGCCGGGTCTGTACCCCCTAGCCAGTTGCCATAGCGGGTGACGGAGTAAGCATTCGTGAACGCATTCACGGCCTGAAGGTCATCGACAGACATGGGTCGGATAACGAGCCGTTCTGTCGTGATTGTGGGAGGGTTCCAGCCATTCATTGTGAGGTGTCTCCTACGGGTCCACCCGCGTTTTGCCAGGAGCTGAGGCCACCGTCCAGTGACCAAGTTTCATCGAGTCCACGATGCCTAAGAAAGCGGACGATCTGATCGCTCGAGGCGGTGTCTTCTGCGATGATCACAATCGTGGTTTCGGGAGGGAGTTCTGCAATTCGAATACCGAATTCACTCGCAGGGATGTGAAGCGCATGAGGAATCCCAGCCCCTTTGAGCGTGGCATCGACCATACACCCCGTTTCCAGCAGTGGAACAGCATCGCTCGCGGATATGTGGATGGAGCCCGCATCAAAGTCGTCCGGCACGTCGAGACTGATGCCTTGGCTGGGTTCGGGCTGAACCGGGTCATTGTCATGGTGTTGCGTGCGTTTTTTGGCGTCCTGTGCCTGCACGGCTCGGGCCACACCACCAAGAACCTTGAACGGGAGATTGAGTACCTTTCCAATCATGGACCTGACTATACCCTTTCTGATCCATTTTCGGTGCCCAGATCGTGTTTTCCTCACGGGCAGATTCCATCGTGATACGTCCCCGCAGCTACCCCTGTGACACAAGGATACTGTCGTGCGGATTTTGATGGCCAGCCGACGGTTTCCACCGGATATTTATTCCGGCACAGAAACTGTCTTTCAGGCCCTTTACGAATGTGCTCGATCCAAGCATGAAGTGCGGCTAGTGGCGGGATGGTCCACGGCCAGAGATCGCATTCCGGCTGAGGCGGTGGGGGTGAGGTTACGCGGTTTGACCCGCGCCAATCAGTGGTTGGCCATGGCCAAGGCGATTCGGGCTGAAGTCAAGCGGTGGAAACCCGATGTCGTGTTGAGCAACAACATTGAAGTGCCTCCCAGCGGATGCCCGACGGTTTGTGTGGTTCATGACGTTAATTTCGGAGATCCGGGCGGCCGTCCACTGGGGGCCAGCGAGGAGTCTTGGTCGGGTCGAGTGCGTCGAACATTTTATGCTGTCCGGAGTCGAGGCCTGCACCGCATCGTGACGGTGAGTGAGGCGTCGCGACTGGCGCTATTGGATGCGGGTGTTGCTGATGCGCGGATTGTCGTGATCCCCAATGGTGTGGATACGGAGCGTTTTAGTCCCTGGGTAAAGGACGAGGAAAGTGACGTTGTTTCCTTTGCCTACCCCTCTCGAATCTTGCCTGGGAAAGGGCAACATCTTGCCATAGACGCGATCGCTCGACTTCCACGTTTCCACAAGCGTGAAGCGGAGTTGCATATCGTGGGTGCGAGTTCGGATTCAGTTTATCTGGACCAAGTGCGGGTCCAGGCCTTCGATCAGCCGGTACGATTTACTGTTGATGTACCGGATATTGCGCCCCACATCCAAGCGGCGGATGTGGTGCTGTTTCCTTCTGTCATGGCTGAAGGTTTTGGATTGACCGCTGTGGAGGCGATGTCTTGCGGTAAACCGGTGATCTGGTCTGAGCAGCCTGCTATACGCGAGGCTACCGGAGGTATTGGGATACCGGTTCCGCCGGGGGACGTGGATGCTCTTCGTAAGGCGATGATGCATCTGATGGATAATCCAGACGAGCGCGAGAACCTGGGCCAAATGGGTCGTGAATGGGTGGAACAGAATCGCAGTTGGGACGGCGTATGGACCCTCTATGAGCGGGTGTTGGCCTCTGCGATGGGTCGGAGGAAATCCTGAGGCTCGGGAAATGGGTCGTGAGCACCCCTCTGTAGTGCGCTCCGGATGAAATCCAGGCATACTGGAAGAGTGGAGGTGACATGACTGCATTTTTTGACGCGACCCGGCGTCGATTCGTGGCCCTTGTTGGAACGGGACTTGTGGGCCTGGTGGCTTCCTGCTCAAAACAGAAGTCGGATAGTTCGGACAATATCGATGCCGGTTGGGATGCGGATGCAGACGCCGATGCCGACGCTGACGCCGATGCCGATGCCGACGCTGACGCCGACGCCGACGCCGACGCCGACGCCGACGCCGACGCCGACGCCGACGCCGACGCCGACGCGGATGCCGATGCGGATGCCGATGCGGACGGGGATGCGGACGGGGATGCGGACGGGGATGCGGACGGGGATGCGGACGGGGATGCCGACGCCGACGCCGACGCCGACGCCGACGCCGACGCCGACGCGGATGCGGACGCCGATGCGGATGCGGATTCCGACTCTGATGTGGATCCGCCTGAGGAATGCACGGAGACCACAAGCGATATTGAGGGCCCATACCACCTCGATGGCATTCCGATCCGATCCGACTTCGACTTGTATGGCGATGCCGGCGAGTCGCTCACACTGACCGGCTTCGTCACCGATGACGACTGCAACCCGCTCCCGGGCGTCGTGATCGAGATGTGGCATGCGGATCCGACCACGGTAGCGGCCGAGGATCTCGCTCCTTCCGATACCGTAGGCTACGACACGACGTCTTCTGAAATGCGGTACTACGGGCAATTCTCGACGGATTCAGATGGCCAGTACACCTTTCATACCAAGAAGCCGGGCTGGTACCTGAACGGCCCCAAGTTCCGGCCGAGCCATATTCACGTGAAGTTGTACATCGGAGGCGTAGAACAACTCACGACTCAACTGTATTTTGCAGGAGATCCCTTTATTGATGACGATTCTTGGGCGGGTGATCCATCGGCCGCTGGTCGAATCGTATCGTTGTCATCCGACTCGGCTGGGGCCTTGTCTGGTGTCATGAACTTTACGATTTAGCAGAGTGGGTCAGACCGGTCTTGTCGGGCAGTCTAGTGGGAGAACCCGGCCCCGTAGATGGTGTACACCCCCGACATCCTGCTTTCGCTATTGTTGAAATCGAGGGTGCCCGTGGACTCTTTGAGTTTCGATACGAGCAGGTTGACTTGACGCCCTGTCGGCCAGGATACCCATGCGCTGGCGGGAATCGTGAAGGACCCAGAATCGGGGACGACGCAGATGACGTGCTGTTCCGTTTCGATGCCAACGCTATCGAGAAGGCCCAACTCGATCATGACCATATCGGACGAACCGGCGCTCCATTGGATCAGTTGAGACCGAGAAATATAGGGCGGCGTGCTGCCGTCTATACTTGGGGTGTTGACTGTAAACGCCCCAGGAGTTTGGATAAACAAACTTGTTTCACCGACGGGAGTCTCGCCTCCAGGTAAGGCTTCGAGGGTGTAGCTTCGGTTGGTTTCGAAGTCGCTGGCCGCCAATTCGTCCCGGAGAAAACCGAGCTTTGAACTGTCCCATGACACGGTGGTACGCGTGGCACTGGGTGATTTCAGCGTGACGCTGCTGACATCAAAATCGTATGCCGAAAAGGTCAGGCTGGAGCTATAGGTCGTACCGACGCAAGAGCCGACGCTATCGGTAAAAAAGTCCCAGACATGGAGGTCTTGAGGCTGGAGGAAAAATATGGAGGCACTTCCAAAACCGGCAGGATCGGGTTCGGACCAATAGCTGCCGACGATGTTGATCCACCGGTACATTCCCACCGCACCCGCGAGGCCTGTTCCGTCCATCCAAAAGTGAAAGCCATTGGTGATCTCGGCTCGACCCCCATCGGGGTTCACCACGCTGACAGATGCCCAACCTTCTCCGCTAAAGGACGATGTTTCGACGACGATACGGGTGCTTTCGTTCGAGACGATTGAAACGGCAGCGCCACCAAAAGTGACCGTCGCGCCTGGAGAAAACGGTCCGCCGGAAATTTCCACCAATTCGCCGCCTGAGTTCACCCCATGCTGAGGAGAAATATCGAAAATGTCGATACTCTCGCCTGGGCCGGCGTCGGCGTCGGCGTCGGCGTCTGAATCGGCGTCGGCGTCGGCATCTGCATCGGCGTCGGCGTCTGAATCGCCATCGGCGTCGGAGTCCGAATCTGAATCGGCGTCGGCATCGCCATCGGCATCGACGTCTGAATCGGCGTCGACGTCCGTATCCGTATCCGTGTCCGCATCGGCGTCGGCATCGGCGTCGGCGTCGGCGTCGGCATCACCGTCCGCGTCACCGTCCGCGTCACTGTCGATACTAATGGCACCGCCGCTAGCATCGCCGCTGTCCCACAGGTCTCCGTACCTTTCACCATCGTCATCTTTGGATTGCAAGCCCACACCACACCCCATCGAGTGGATGAGCATGACGAAGAAGAACAGCGGTATAGGACGCGATACGAGCCTCATACCTCCAAGGGTAGACGCAGATGCGGTCACTCTCAAGGTGTCAATCGGAACTTCGATTGGAAATGACGCCGTGCTGACAAACTCGGTATCGCGTGCTGGAACAGCGATCTCCAAAGGGAATCTCGATCGCCCCGACCCCCACCAGGGCTGGGTGTTCAACCGGAACGAACCGTCCGCTGGTTCAAGGTGATGCGATTGACTGGGTTCACCCATTGCCTATGGACTATCGGCTCTTTAGTCCAAGGCGGTTGGGGTTTGGTCTCCGTTCAGGCCAGGGCTCTTTGTTATATCGAGTGACAAACCGAGCGATGGGTCGACTGCAACGGCTTGATCCGATACGGGGCCGGCCTCGGCGTTGGAGGTGAAGCTTGGTAAAGCATATCGGACTTGGATTGGCTGGTGGTTTGCTGGCTGGAGCACTGGTTGGCTTGGCTGAAGCCATGTACATCCTTGGGGGTGCGCCCACCGGTGAATATGGCGCATTGATCTACGCCACCATTTTGTATGGTGTGCTGGGTGCGGGCGGTGGTGCCGGCATGGGAGGCGCCCTGTGGGTGGCCTCGCTGGTGAAACTCAAGTTCGCCGAACACAGAGTGTACACCCTCTGCTTTTTGGGAATCCTCTGTGGTTTAGGGTTGGTCATCACCCGGTACGTCGCGAATAAGGCGATCTATTTGGAACAAGGCGTGCCCATGAAAGGCATGCTGATCATCCTCGCTGTGTACGGAATTTTGGGTCTCCTGGGTTTGTGGCTTGGGCGGATCATGCTTCTGCAGACACCGTTCAAGATTCTCCTCACTCTGAGAGGGACTTCGGCGGCCTATGGCGGACTCGTATTGTTGACCGCTGTATTTTCTTTTTCCCCAGATAAAGGGGGTAGGGAAGGGGTGTTGGCACCGGTTCGGCCAGCTGATGAAGCGCTTTTAGAACGTCCGAATATGCTGCTGATTATGATCGATACGCTGCGCGCGGATCACTTGGGTAGTTATGGCTTTCCCGGTCCCATTTCGCCTCAGATGGATGCGCTCGCCTCGGAATCCGTACTCTTTGAAGAAGCCTTTACTTCGGCGTCTTGGACCCGAGCATCGATCGCATCGCTCTTCACCTCGATGACTCCGAGCGGTCACAGTTGTGATGTCAAAGTAGCGATGCTCCCGGATGATGTGACGACCATTGCCGAGGTGCTTCAAGACAAGGGATATGTGACCGGCGGTTTGCCCAACAACATTAACGTCACTCGGTCCTTCAATTTCCAGCAGGGTTTTGATTGGTTCCAGTATCAGGCGCCCGCATACATCGCCGGAGCGACAGAGTCCTCCAGTCAGTTGTCCATGTACAACGTCGTTCGAAAAATTCGCGACCGGCTGACCGGCGGTAAGAAAAGAATAGAAGACTACTACCAGCCGGCGGATGTGGTTTTAGGGAACGCAAAACGCTTCATATCGGCGAATAAAGCGCAACGGTGGTTCAGTTTTGTCCATCTGATGGAGCCGCACGATCCTTACTTCGAGCGCCCGTTCACCGGAAAAGGCGTTGGTCGGGCAGAAATGGAGTTTCCGCCCAAAGAGCTGGAAGCCTCCATTCGAAAGGCCTATCAGCAAGAGATCACCGCCATGGATGGCGACTTGGGTCGCTTTTTTGAATGGCTTAAGGCCGAAGATCTTTACGACAACACTACCATCGTCATCACTTCAGACCATGGCGAAGAGTTCCTCGAACACGGGGGCTGGTGGCATGGAACCACGCTTTATGACGAGCAACTTCATGTTCCGCTGATCGTGAAGCTGCCCAATGGGAAATGGGGCGGGACGCGAGTGCCTTGGCAGGTTCGTCAGATGGATACAGCCGCAACACTGGCCGTTTTGGGAGGCGCTGTCGTGCCGATGGAATGGCAGGGCGATGATTTGTTTGAAGAAGATTTTGAACGCCTCATTCCCGTATTGAATAAGGCCAATGCGCCGGCTGCCGACACAGGGGAAGACCCGACAGCACCGGAGGGTGATCCGGTGGACGATATCGATGCGATCCCCACGGCATCCTCCAAGGCGGAGTTGATCGATCATCGAGAACGAACCGTTTTGTCGGAAGAGAATTTTGAGGGCAATATCCTCTCCAGTGTGCGAGCGGATGGATTCAAATACATCCGCGCCAATGAAGGCAATCCTCGCGGATTACAGCCAGAAGAGCTGTATGACATGGCTGCCGATCCAGGAGAGCAGAAGAATCAGGTGGGTAAGAACGGTCGTGTTCAATCCACGATGTCTTCGATGTTGCGGGATGAACTGGCCGCGTCCATGAGCGTGAAGGTGGAGGCCCAACAGGCTGAAATCTCGGCGGACGACTGCGAGCGCATGCGTGCATTGGGATACATCGAAGGCGATTGTTCCGAGTTGTCGGGTGGACCGGTTTCCACCGGCGCCAGTCCGGAAGCGCAGTAGATGAGCCGGGGGGCGCGAACCCTCATTGTTGGGCTGGATGGCGCAACCTGGGACTTAGCAGATCGCTTTATGGCCGAGGGCGATATGCCCAATTTGGCTCGGCTGGTTGAAGATGGGGCGCGTGCTCCTTTAAACAGCACTTCGCCGCCGATGACCCTCCCATCATGGTCGAGCATGCTGACGGGATGCAACCCGGGACGCCACGGTATCTTCGACTTTGTGCGAAAGATAGAAGGGGAGTGGAAGCTAGAGTTCACCAATGCCACGCATCGGGCTGTACCCACCATCATGCGTGTCCTCAGCGATAGAGGGCTGCGGGTCGGCAGTATTGCGGTGCCAACCACCTGGCCTCCAGAGGACCTCAACGGTGTTGTTGTGAGTGGTTTTGACGGGCCGGTTTCGACGGGGATTGATGCCAGTTTCTGCTCGCCGCGGTCCCTGTACGATGAGATTAAGCGTCGGTTTGGTGGGATGAAATTTGCGGACTTTCAGGAGTCTGTGATCGACGACCAATGGCACGAACACGCGCTCAACGCATTGTTGCGCGAGGTGCCCAGGAAGACAGCGATTGCCGAGTGGTTGATGGAGAACGAACGCTTCGACTGCTTCATGTTGCTGTTCGGAGAGTCTGACACTGTGAGCCATCACTTCTGGATGTTTCATGATGAACGAAGTCCTCGATATCAGTCGGACGCGTCGGCCCGTCTCAAAGGGGCCATACAGTCCGTTTATGCTGTACTGGACCAAGCGCTCGGCCGATTGATCGATGTGGCCGGACCGGAGCACGTTTGCGTGGTGTCGGATCATGGGTTTGGCGGTGCATCGGTTTACGCGCTGTACCTCAACCGATTTTTGGAAGAGAAAGGGTGGCTTCACTACAAACGTGACATTCATGTCTCCGGAATGGGTACGGGTTCTGGCCTGGCCAGCAAGATTCGAGAAGCCGCGAGTACAAAACTTCCGGCCGATTGGCAAGGCAAGGTGTATCGGGCAGTCCCAGATGCCATCCTCGGAAGCGTAGAATCGAAGACCCGATATGGGGATATCGACTTTCGCAAGACTCGGGCCGTATCGGATGAGATGAACTACGCCGCCACGCTTCGGTTGAATTTGCCGAATGCATCGGCGGCGGAACGTTTGACGGCAGTCCAAGAACTGGAAGCCTTGCTCCTGGAGTGGGAGGTCGATGGGCATCGTCCTATTTCGGGAGTCTCGACCCGAGAGAGCCTTTATGAAGGCTCGTGTGTCAAAGACTCCCCAGAACTCATCATTGAGCTCAATTTGAGGGATGGCTACAGCTATACACTTTTGCCATCCGCTCGAGTACCGAAGGGCACCACTTGGAGGAAGTTGAAACCGGAAGAGTACCCGGGTGGTAAAGGATTGGGAATGAACGGCACCCACCGACAATATGGTGTGCTGAGCCTGTGGGGGGCCGGCGTCGCTCCAGGCGTCGTTGTCGAAGCCGGTATGCCCGACATCGCGCCGACCTTGCTCCATTTGATGGGCGAGTCGATTCCTTCGCACATGGATGGCCAAGTTCTTGTCGATGCGTTTCGAGATACCCAAGAGCCTGTTCTGGCGGCTTCGTCACCGCATCGGCGCACGCCTGCTTCCGCAAGCGATAGTGAAGCCGCGGCCATTCGCGATCGCCTCGAGCGTTTGGGGTATCTGTGAACCCCACCTTGGATAGGCCGCTTCGGATTGTTCAAACGGCGGCATTTCCGTTTCCTTCCGCGCAAGGTTCACAGGTGTTTGTCCGGGGAATGGCGCGTGCGCTCGGTCGACGCGGGCACGAAGTCAGTGTGGTTTGCTACGCGCATGGCCAAGGGTCTGTGGATCCGGATTATCGGGTCATCCGGACGCCGCGAGTACCGGGCTATTCCAATCTGCGCGCAGGGCCTGACTTGGTGAAGCCCATGTTGGATTTGGCGCTCGCCTACAAAATTGCATCGATTCCTGCGGATATCGTACATGCTCACAATTACGAGGCGCCCATCGCTGCGGCGATGGCGCGTCGATTCACGGGCACGCCCATTGTGTACAACGCGCACAACACCATGACTGAGGAATTACCGAGCTATTTTGAAGGCAATATGGCTCGTCGCGCGGCACGTCGAATGGGCGGCTGGTTAGATAAAACGGTCCCCCAACTGGCCGACCATGCGGTCGTTCTGAGTTCTCGTTCGGCTCCCACCTTGAAGCGTCTCGGGTGTGCGGACGTGTCGGTCGTACCTCCCGGTGTCGATATGGCGGAGCTATCCGAAGTGAAAGCCGCCGAAATTCCCGAGGGTCCGTGGGTGGTTTATGCGGGAAATCCCGATCGGTATCAGGACTTGGATGTGTTGGTGGAGGCCATCCGGCAACTGGAGGGCGTCGGTCTGTTGATGGTGAGTGCATCGCCCCTGGATGAATGGGCCTCCGCAGGGCTTCCCAAGTTTTTGGCGGTTCAGACTTCGGATTTTGCGCGGGTCAAGTCGTTGATGGCGGCGTCGGACCTGGCGGCCATCCCTCGCACCGTTTGCAGTGGATACCCGATCAAGCTGTTGAATACATTGGGGATGGGTTTGCCGACGGTGATTGCTGAAGGATCGGCTCAAGGTATGCCGGGAGAGGTACCGGTTGCCAATGGAGATGCCAGTGCGATGGCTCGGGCCATTTCTGATTTACTGAACGACCGACAGCATTGCATTGAACTCGGGCGTCTGGCGCGCGCACACGTGCGGGGCGCATGCACCTGGGATGCGCGCGCGCGCGAACTGGAGTCTGTCTATGCTCGCGTGCTTTCCCCGTCGCAGCACACCGATTCGGTGAACGGGGCTATCGGTTGAGCGTTATCGGGGGCTATACTGCGACCCAGGCACGGATAAGTACAGATCGGCACGTTAGCCGATCGGCGAAGAGGTGAGTTCATGAACGGATGGAAAACCTGGTTGATTCTCTCGGCTACGGCTCTGGGAACAGGTTGTGGGGACGGCGCTAAGCCCATGTTTAGCAGCTATACCTCCTCTGGTGATTCTGGTGTTGCGTCGGATGCAGATGCGGATGCGGATGCGGATGCGGATGCGGATGCGGATGCGGATGCGGATGCGGATGCCGATGTGGATGCGGATTCGGATGCGGATGTCGACGATAGTGGCGAACCGCCCGATACCGGTGAAGAGGGCGATGAAGCCTTCGACAACCCTGGCGATACACGAACCATGGAGCAAAACGACGACGGAGGTCTGGAGATGGATCTGACCGATGCGTCAGGCGACTCCAACCAGGACCATGAGTTCTATTTGGTTTTGGTGAATACCGGTTCTGATGAGGCCACGTACACGCTTCGGTACATCCCGACCATGGAAGAAGACGAGGATGAGGAAGGCGGAGACGAAGACGAAGGTCCCCCTCCGGATGAAGGTGGAGACGAAGGTCCCCCTCCGGATGAAGGTGGAGACGAAGGTCCCCCTCCGGAAATGTTTTCGCATTCGACTAAGTCCGATGGCACGATGACATTCACGGTGGGGCCAAAACACCCCTCATTTAAGGCTGCCAGTGCTGCAGACTCGGCGCTGAGTAAAGCGGTGGCAGGCTATACGCTATCGACGAGCAAGTCAGCAGCTAAAGCGCCGCCACCCCCGTCAGAAGGCGCGCTGAGTGATGCCGATATCGGGCTCGCACGACGTGTGTTCCGGGTTCGAAAAGACCTAAACGAGACCGATGCCTGCGAAATCGTCGATGCCACCCTGTGGGCGCTTGGCGATTACGCCGCGATTTGGGTTGATGGCGACGTGCAGATCGATCAGTACCGGGACTGCAGCGATACGGAGGCCTGTGCAGAGGACACCAGTTGCTACGAGGAATCCGATTACCCGGCCTATGGCTTTGACAACTGCGACTTGGAGACGATCGTCAACATCGTCGACACCAACATCATGCCGAACGTGACAGCGCTGCTGGGTGATCCGTCGGATGAGGACGAAAACGAACGGGTCAGCATTGTCATTTCACCGGTCCTGAATGCGATTTCATTGACGAGCGATGACGAGGACGATTGGGAGACATTGGTGGAGGCGTATACCGATCCTTCCACTGACCTCGATAGTTTTAGTGCAGAGGAAAACCCTTGTTCTGATGAGCAAGAGGTGATCTACGTCTACGCTCCTGATCCTTACGGCTACTACAACCCGCACGCGACGGTGACCGTTGACGAGTACACCGGTATGGACTTGGCGGGACGCATTGTGCAGGGCATGGTGGGGCTCATTTCCTACAACCAGCATGTTCTCATCAATGAATCCGATGCGGAAGAGTCATGGGTCACCAAGGGAATCGCGGCTGTTGTGGCGGACTTGGTTGGCTTCGGCGCCATCTACTACGATGATGCATGGGACTACATGGACGCACCTCACCTCAGCGCCTTGACCGACGGTAAGGAAGAGGACGCGGAATGCGGCGATGGAGGGGATACGGGATCTGCAGAGGGCGAGCCCGAGGGCGAACCCGATGGCGAAGGTGGTGAAGGACCTCCTCCGAGCAAGAGTGAAGGGGAAGACGACGATGTCATCAGCACCGATAAACGGGGTGCTCAGTATCTGTTCTTCCGCTGGCTCGTCGATAAGTACGGTACGGACATTCTGGCTACTTTGATCCAGACCGACCAGACGGGCCTTTGCAACATCGAAGAAGCCACCGAAGAGGAACTCAAGGATCTCGCCGTCGCATGGCAGGTGGCGCTGTTGACCACGGGTAAAGAAAACATCGATGGCGATGTTCTCATGGACACGGATGAGTGGGATTTGTACCGCAGCCCATCGCTGTTGTCTGCGGCTACCACGGATCCGGAACCGGGAGACTATTATGGAGCCAACGGCTACCAGAGTGGTCTCGATGTCGCCGGGACGAATCTGTACATGGATGCAGGAACGACAGATGAGCCCTCGGAGATCGAGGAGAATGCAGTTCTGTTGTCGAACACGGACTACTTCACGTTCGTCGCAGCTCTACCTTTCCATGGGTACGTCGCCGGCGCATACGGCGCTCATGTCGTTCGGATCGCCGATATTCCGTATCGGGAAGCCACCCTGGAAGTGCAGTCCTCTTCTTCAGACCTAAAGGGCGTTCTGATTCGATGGAATGACCCCGAACGGGTCGATTACAAAGTCGAGAACGTTTTCTCGCCGACCGATTCGAACAATATGAAGTTGCCGAGTTTGCTGGATGATGGTTCAGAAATCACCGGAATGGGAACCATTTCGGAAGCGGGCACGACGATTACCGTCAGCGAGGAAGGCGATACGCCCACCTACGTTTACGATACGGACCGGTGGATGTTGGATTTGACGGATCGCGATGCGAGCGAGGACATCACCGTAACGATTACGGTGGATCGTCGGTATGACGAGGACGGCGATATCGCGCCTTATGATTTGTGGGCCGCAGTTGTTCCTGCGAATCTCGTTCCCTCCCCAACCGTTGAGGGAACTCGACGAGGGGATTGCGAAGAAGGACTGGATTTCGGATACCCATCATCGATGTTGGACTATTTGGTCTATCAAATGTTCTTGTCTTATGAGGCTGGAACGACGGGTGTGACCGCGGACTTTGATCCATGTGGAAGCATTCAAGAACCGGATACGGGATCGGAAGATACAGATTGGGAAGGCCCTACCTGTGGAGCGGACTGGGATCGTGATGAAGTTCTCGATATCGATGAGCCACGTCCACAATCGTTCCTTGAGCAGGTCATGGTCATGCAGTGTGCCCTTGCTGGGGGTGATTTCAGTGACGTCGAGGCCTATGAGGCCGAAGATATCATCGACTCTGACTCCATAGATGAGGACGACAATCCTTATGTGGACCGAACCCGTAATCTGGGCGGTCAGTCCGGCGACTCGGAAGAAGAGGCCTACATGGAAACCACGCTTGCGGGTGGTGCTCGGTATGTCATCGTCGTGGGTGCTGGGACGGAGACGGGCGCCTATGAGTTGAGGATCAAGCAGATTGACTGATCCAGGGTCGGCGCCCTCAATCCACGAAAACCAGAAAGAGAAGCGCCGCTCAACGCTGCTCTTTCTGGCTACCTTTGTCTGCGTCTTTCTTGTCTATGGTTTCCAATGGACAGCTGGAAATCCGCTCACTGAATGGGACTCTGCAAAAGCCTCGCTTCAGTTTGCGGGTGCCTTGATGGCCATTCTTTTGGCGCATGAAATGGCCCACTACTGGGTGGCTCGCCTCCATGGCTTTGCCTTGTCCTTGCCCTATTTTCTCCCTTTTCCGGCTGCCTTCGGTACCTTCGGGGCCATTATTCGTCTTCGTTCCTTACCCAAAACCCGTACGGGCTTGTTGGAGATGGGCGCGGCAGGTCCGATTGCGGGTTTTGCTGTGGCTGCTTTGGCCATTGCACTGGGCTTGCCTGAAACGGTGGAGCATGCGGCACCTCAGTTGGTGTGGGATCCGGCAGTCTTGGAGGCGTTGCGTGCGCCTATTCCGGAGCCCAGCGCTGTGGACGATGCCCTCGGTTCGATCATGGCCTTCCTGGGCACCGAAGTGGGGCCCACTGAGGTGCCCCTCATGATTCTCGCCAATCCTCCCATCATGGACGTGTTGGGGGAGTGGGTGCTGGGGGCTGCTCCTTCCCGCTATGCGACGCTCGATCCTTTAGCCACGGCGGGTTGGGTCGGATGTTTATTGACGGCCATCAACTTGGTGCCGATTGGGCAACTCGATGGGGGTCATATCCTCAACAGCATCGCGCCTCGCTATGCGGGTTTTGTCTCGAAGGCCCTTTTAGTATTGGCCTTGGCTGCTGGGCTGGTTTGGAGTGGTTGGGCCTTTTGGGCGGTACTTTTGTTTTTTATGGGGGCCTCTGTCAGCCTGCCTGTTCCTGAAGAGCCGCCATTGACGAAACGTGCTGTCTGGATTGCGTTGGCCACGCTTGTGACCTTCTGGTTGAGCTTTATGCCTGTGCCCATCGAACTGGAAGGGTTTGCCATAGAAGATCTGGATTGGATCACGGAAACCGGCGAGCCAATTGATACGGAAGTCCGGGCTCAGTTGCAACAAGCTCTCAAAGAGCGGTTGGCCCAGAAGCCCTAAGAGAGGTAGTAAGGCCGGATGATACGGCTTTGGCTACAACTGATGCTTCTCATTTGGAGTGCACCCGTGTGGGGTGCCACCTTTTTTTTGGAGCTGTCCGAGCACGAAAACAAGGAAGCTGCAGAGGCTGCTCTGGTATCCCATGGACCGGAAGGTGAGGGGATACGCGTGTCTCGCCGATATGTGCGAGGCAGTGGATGGCGCTACATCCTTCGTTTGGACGGCTTTGATGATCGAAACAAGGCCATCGCTACAGCCAAAGGGTTGGTGACGAACGGCAATGTCATCATCGTCTACGAGGGTATGGGCTACAAGCGGACGGTGGTTGAGCGCGTGGGGGGTGAGGCGAAACCGGCCCAAACCGCTGCCGCGGCACCGAGCATCGAGGGTGGGATTCCTGCTGCATCCCAGATTTTAAGGGATGCGGTGAAAGCCCATGGTGGGCGCGGTGGCGGTGCGCGGATTTTGACCAAATCGAAGACCCTCAAGTTCAGTTTTCTGTCTCGGACGGTGGTGGCCGAAAAAGAATGGAAGATCCGTCACCACTTTTATCGCTCGGGACAGCGATCTCGTCTTGAGGTCGATATGGTCAAAGGCGATGGTGTTTCCAATACCGTGGTTGTGGGACAAGATGGGAAGTCTTGGGTCGCTACCCATGACTTGGTCCGCGAGCGCGACACCGCTCAAGCGGTAGAAATGATGGCTCGATTTGCCCCCGAAACCGGCTTGCTCTCCATCCCTTTAGGGTTGGTGGGTGATCTTAAAGAAGCCGCTGAATGGCAGGGGTTGAAGACCAGCGGCAGAGTCAGCTATCGCGGCGTGCCCCATTACCGCGTGGTGCCTGATCGGAAAGGCGATGGTGAGATGAATCCGCTGGAAGCGGCCTTGTTTCATGAGGAATCTGGCCTATTGACACAATTGACTTGGGTCACCCGCGGGGGTCGGGTCACATTTACGTACCAAGACTATCGATCAGTTCTGGATGATTTGTTGATCCCCTACACCATACGGGTGGAACGCAATGGAGGGCTGGTCGAAGCCGTTGAAGTCACAGAGTTTACGGTGGACTCAACGTTGCCGGAGGGCCTCTTTTCGGAGCCCTCAAAGATCAGGGGCCGTAAGCACTAAGTTCCTGTTTCAGCCGGTGAATCGAGGGTAACAACTTTACCTTCAAACCCTTGTCAGAAGATCTCGGCTTTGCGCGAGGCTCCGGACTGGTTAAACCGGCGGGACCCTTTAGCGTAGAGGTGCTTGTGCACAGCGTTTAGGGGGTTTGCTGGTGTAGCTCAATTGGTAGAGCAACGGTTTTGTAAACCGTCGGTTGCGGGTTCAAGTCCCATCACCAGCACCATTCGCTCTCTTTCAGCATTGAATTTATAGCGTCCCCAGAATCCAAGGGGACGCTGCCGAAGATACGTGGGGGTGTGCCCGAGCGGTCAAAGGGAGCGGGCTGTAAACCCGCCGGCTTTCGCCTACAGTGGTTCAAATCCACTCGCCCCCACCATCTTTAGCAACACACGCGGGAATAGCTCAGTTGGTAGAGCATCAGCCTTCCAAGCTGAGGGTCGCGGGTTCGAATCCCGTTTCCCGCTCCATTTTTTGTCCGGTGGATCCTCCACCATAAACCGGCCCATGTAGCTCAGCGGTAGAGCACCTCCTTGGTAAGGAGGAGGTCACCAGTTCAAGTCTGGTCATGGGCTCCATTTCAAACCAATCAATCGCGGCCAGGAGGCCGCAAAGGCAATCCGACATGGCCAAGGAAAAGTTTGACCGCAGCAAACCACACGTGAACATCGGGACCATTGGTCACGTTGATCATGGAAAGACCACTCTGACCGCAGCGATCACGAAGGTGCTTGCTGAGACTCAGGGCTCGACCTTCATGGATTACGCCGACATCGACAAGGCGCCGGAAGAGAAGGCACGTGGGATCACGATCAACACCGCACACGTAGAGTACGAGACAGAGAACCGTCACTACGCTCACGTGGATTGTCCTGGACACGCCGACTACGTGAAGAACATGATCACGGG
>Ga0163180_10000559_pt1 | contig 21666 bp, 18 predicted proteins | sample AtlANTMetagenome_2_FD_109647 | JGI IMG/M metagenome (GOLD analysis project Ga0163180, IMG submission 109647) | Marine eukaryotic phytoplankton communities from the Atlantic Ocean - Atlantic ANT 4 Metagenome | ecosystem: Environmental > Aquatic > Marine > Oceanic | place: North Atlantic Ocean...
CATCCGCATCCGCATCCGCGTCCGCGTCCGCGTCCGCATCGGGTTCCGCCGTATCGTCGGTCGGGCCCACATCCGCATCCGCATCCGCATCCGTATCCGCGTCGGCATCCGCATCCGCATCAACATCCGAATCCACATCTGCATCCGAATCTTCCGGGGGATCGCCCTGAGGCCCTTCACCCAAATATCGCTCAGGCAACGGTTTCGAACGACAGGACCAAGACCAAATCAATGCAAGTGCTAACCAGCGCACAGCGCCTCCAGGTCCAAAGCATAGCCGATGACCGCGGGGTCTGCTCAATCCGCACCTGCGGTTCCCAACAAGGAGTGAGATTCGCTGGCTCTAACCAAGTTTGTATAGGCCCCATTTGCAGCCAGTAAGGTCTGATGATCGCCTTGTTCTACAATCTGACCGCGGTCCATCACAAAAATTCGATCGGCCTTTTGAATCGTAGACAGCCGATGCGCAATCACAATCGCCGTTTTCTCCTCCATGATGGCCTCTATCGCTTCTTGGATTCGAACTTCGGTGACCGAATCAATCGATGCGGTGGCTTCGTCCATGATGACCACCGAGGGGTCATGGGCCATCGCACGAGCAAAGGTGACCAACTGCCCCTCCCCTACACTCAGGTCCGACCCTCTTTCCTTCAACAGGTGAGGCCAACCCAACCGCTCCACTATCTGACCCGCTTTCACGAGACTCGCTGCACTGTGTCTCTGGTCGGCCGAGATTCGCTCATTGCTGAGGTCCACATTGAAGCCCAAAGACGCGCTAAACAACTGTATGTCCTGCCGAACTGCCGACACCTTGTCGCGCAACACATCTGTTTTCAAGTCTCGGAGCTCTTCCCCATCCAATAGAATGGAGCCCCTGTAGCCTTCATAGGATTTATCAAGGACCCGTCCAAGCGTGGTCTTGCCTGACCCCGTCGCCCCGACAATAGCCACCACTTCACCGGGCCGAACCTCCATATTGATACCCCTCAAGACATCGTCGGTGTCATCCCGATATCGAAACCACAGATCCCGAATCTGAATATGCCCATGAATAGCCTCGGGCACTCGAACGCCAGGCGAAGCCGGTTCAGCATCAGCAAAAAGTTCATCGATTTTAGCCAGTGAGGCCGCAGCCCGTTGGATCACGGCAATCTTGCCCGACGCATCGCGGAGAGGACGAAACAACCTCTGCATGTAATCGATAAAGGCGACCAACAAGCCCGCACTCCGAGGTTCAACTCCAAAGGCCTCCAAACCCAACTTCTGCGCAGCCAATCCAGCGCCCACGCCCAACACGACAGCCATAAACACTGCACCCATGCCATCCACGACCGCATACATCAACGAGTCATACACATTTGAACGCGAAGTCAGGTTTCGAAATTGGCGGTTGCGACCTTCAAATGCATTCCGCATCGCCGACCCGGCATCGAAGAGCTGAATAACCGCGACACCATCGATTCGTTCAGCCAAATAGGCATTGATCGATGCGAGGGCATCTCGGATCTCGAGATACAGCACTTTCATGCGACGCCTCAGGAATTCAAGCAGCCCCATGAGAATCGGCGCGAGGAGGAGGATGATGAGACTTAAGCGCCAATCCATCCAGAACATCACAGCGATAGTGCCGATAATCATCAGCATATCCAACACAATAGTGACGATACCGGCACTCAAAGCATCGCCCAAACTGTCGAGGTCACTGGTCAATCGAGTGAGGAGTTTACCCGCTGGCTGCCGATCAAAAAATCGTTGTCGCAAGGTCAGCGCATGAGCGAAAAGCGCTCGACGCAACCGTAGAATCAACCGAGTCCCACCCCATGCGATGGCCAATGTATAGGCCGCTTCGATCAAATAGGCGGAACAAACGGCAGCCAAATAGAACCCTGCCAGACCCACCAAGCCATTGAGTTCACCTGCAATCACATGATCATCAATGATCCGCTTGATCAACCAAGGCTGAGCGAGACTCAAAGCCGCGATGGCCGGGGTAGCCACCAAGGCAAAGAGAAATACCCACGCATCCGGACGGGCATGCGGCCACAAGTTCAAAATCAATCGCAGGTCACGCTTCATGTGCGTTGAACCTCGCAGATGTCTCGGTAAAAGCCATCGCGCTGGGAAAGCTCGGCGTGAGTGCCTTGATCCACAATCATTCCATCATCGAGGACCACGATAGAATCGGCGTGCCGGAGAGCAGACACTCGATTGCTCACAATGACCACCGTGGGCGGGATCGTCCGACCCTCTCCAGCGGTTTGCAGAGAGCCGACCAAGCGGCGCTCCGTCGCATGGTCGACCGCCGACAAAACATCATCGAGCAACACCAGATCTGCGCGCCGAATCAGGGCTCTCGCAAGAGCCACACGTTGCCGCTGCCCTCCGGACAGCATGATTCCCCGCTGACCCACCACGGTCTCCAACCCATTCGGTAATGCCTCTAAATCAGGGTCCAAAGCCGCCAAGGATGCCGCGATAGCCACATCCTCGCCGGGTTCGTCCAGCCCCAAACCGATGTTGTACTCAATGGTCTCAGAAAAGAGAAACGGCCGTTGAGGGGCCATCCCAATGCGCCCTCGCCAGGACTGTCTATCCAGAGTGGTCAAGTCCACTCCGTCGACAAAGATTGAGTCCGGAGCCGGGTCATACAACCGTGCCAAAAGTCGCAGCAAAGAAGTCTTTCCAGACCCTGTTTTTCCCACCACACCCAGAACCGTCCCAGGGGCGACTTCAAGCTGAATATCTCTCAATACCGGCCTGTCGGGTTCATCGGGGTAGGCGAAATCCAAACCATTAATGTGAATCTTGGGCCCATTACCGGACTTTGGACTCAAACCCTCGTCTCCTTCGGGACGAACAATCGGCTCGTCAATCAACTCAAAGATACGCTCCAAGGCAGCCCGACCTCGCTGAAGCACGCTCAACATCCAACCCAACGATCGGAGCGGAGGCAGCAAGGCAGCAATCAACGTCGCGAAAGCCGCCAGGTCGCCTACCGACAAATCTCCAGCTACCGCCTGGGGCCCTCCGATATATAGCAAAATAGCAATCCCGATACCGCCGGATAGACCCAGCAATGGAAAGCCTACGGAACGAATCAGAGCCAGCTTCATATTGGTCTCGAACCAGGCCTGATTCCGAACATCCAATCGATCAGTGAAGGCATCTTCGGCCGCAAAGCCTTGAACCGTCGCTATGCCTTGGAAGCTCCCCAAAACGTGGTCGCTAATCTCGCCCAACTGCTCCTGACTCTGCTTCTGAAGGTCGAAGAGTTGAATCAGCATAAAATGGACGACCGTCATCGCCAGAACGATCGGAACCAGAGCGGCAAGCGTGAGCTCCCAGGAGACTCCTACCATCCGCCAACCCGTCATCGAAATCGCCACAGTCGTGTTGACTGTCTGCATCAGGCCAAAGCCCACCATCGCTCGAGTCCACGAAATATCGTTGCTGGCTCGACTGACGATGTCCCCCGTCCGATGCCGAGCATAAAACTCCGGCTGCAACTGCATCAGGTGTGTAAACAGGTCGCGTCGGAGACGATACTCCATGTCTCGACCCGGATTAAAGAAGAGCACGCGACTGAGGGTTCTCACAACGATGACCGCCAACCCCATCAGCGCAATCATCTCGACTGCTGGCTGGATATCGCCCCCTGCTGTGAGCGAATCGATACCCCGGCCCAACTCGATGGGAATGGTCACCGTCAGCCAGTTGGTCAACAAAAGGCACACTGAACCCGCAGCAAACGCCCACCGATGCGGCCAAGCATAAAGCAGGCCAAAGCGTCTCAATGGCCCGCTATTCTTCATGCGGTACCGCACTCGTGTCCGAGTTCCAGGTGTCCTCATCCAATTCTGCCGGCCACACCTCATCCGGTTGTCGCGTGGTTTTTTTGGGCCATGGAGTGGCCTTCGGCTCGGCGTTGGATTCTGATTCATTCATAGATGTCGACCTTATCCCGGCTCGGACCGGATACCATGCATGTGAGTACTTCTAAGGATCGAACACTGTGAATCGTCTTGTGCATCAACTCAGTTCTAGGGTCGTGCGACGGCTACGACCCAAGCGGGTGGCGTTCTCGACACATACGATTCAATTCACTTCTACTGCTGGTTACCGAATCCATGCCAGAGTGCTGATACCCGAGAGTTCCGAACCCACACCTGCCGTCGTATTGTGCCCAGGGGGTGGGCAAGATCACGAGGTCTTCTTCAACGAAGTCGCCCCCATCCAGGCTGAAGCTCTCGTCCAGATGGGCATCGCTGTGCTGTGTCATGACCCCAGCGGTAGAGGCCAAAGCTGGGGCCCAGAAGACTGGGGAGGCACAGAACATCAAGACAATGTCGTACAGGCCGTTCGATGGCTTCGTGAAAACACCCACTTCGAGCCTAGCCAGGTGGGCTTACTGAGCATATCCCTAGGAGTGGCGAGTGCGATCGGTGCCGCCAAGGCCCTCGCTCAATCGGACCAACCCGTGTCGTGGGTCATCGACTGGAACGGCCCATGCGATCAAGCCTCCATCACCCAAAATGGCACCCAAATGGGCCCGGCGATGGGCCATAAGCCGGATGACCTGTCTTATTGGGAACCCAGAGAAGCCATCCGAACTGTGAGCCAAATTGACGCGGGCTATTGGCGCCTCGAAGTGCAGCCCGATCACTCCAGCACAAACGATTTACCCCGAGTTCCTCAGGCCATGCTCGATGCCGCCCAACGCGGCAATCTTCCGTGGTTTAAGCTCAATGACCATCCTGTAGGCCGCATTCCATCTCGAATCGTTTGGATACGACCAGACCCCGGCATAGCAAGCCGCGCGCTCAGAAAGGCCGTCAAGAACGCGTTCAATCGGGACTGAACAACAGCCGAGCAGAGCGACTATGCTCTTCCCACTCTGGCCAACCGCTGGCGAGCCGCCCACCATTCTCTTCCACCCGAGTATGAGAACTGTCCATCGCTGGCGAACAGGTCCGAGGATCGAGAATACGTACACCCTGTTCGTGCCACTGGTCGCTAAGCACTTTCAAGGTCCGCCGAAAACCGTCCTGTATGGCGCCTGGGGCCGCCGACAAATCGGTCGCGCCTTCCAAGATGCGTAGGATTCCTTCCTTGAGGTGTAAGTCCACGACGGCTAAACGTTGTTCAGAAGCGGCCTCAAGCTTTCCTTCGCGAAGATGCTTCAGCCTCCCACCAGAACGCGAGGCTCGATAACGCATAAGGACGAGTTCACCCGGAACCACCATCCATGGCGGTTCATTGACGGGCACTCCTTCTTCTCGCTTGGTGAGGGCATGGAGGTCCCCCAACCAATCCTCAACGACCAAAGAGCGGACACCGTTAGAAAAGGACGACAGAAGTCGGGCGGGACCCGAGCGCAGGAGGTCGCCTCGCTCCGTCACCACCGCTTTGATATTGAGCTGCTCTTGGAGGGTGGCAGCGAACGCTATTAAACGGTCTGGGTCGTCGGCTCGCATGGCGACACGAGGTTGCCGAGCGATCGCCAACATCCGAGCCGTGACACCATCCAACCCCAGCGCCTCGACCAACTCTCCATGGCGTTCAACATCACCCAGACCCTCCATGACCAAGGCATACGCGCGACGCACCTTCGTCAACATGATCGTCGGAGTCTGGACCGTTTCCTTTTCGATGTCGGGAACGTCACATTGCCCGACGACTGTCTTGATTTCACTCAAAGCGAGTGAAAGGCCGTGATTGTTCCCATCCGTATGCGCCTGGAGGGCCCGATTCGATGCCTCCTGCAAGCGGCGAAGCAGGTCCGTGAGGTCGACAGAGCCCGTGACCTCACCTTCATCCGACGCGTCTGTGTTTTGTGATTCCGCTTCCTCACGGTGAGCCTTCAAAGCACGACTCAAGTTGGCTGTGGTTCCCAAGCTCATCGCTTGTCTCACGAGCTGATCAATGTCCGCAGGAAGATCGGGTTCCGCGGGCGCCACCCCCACAGGTTCCGGCAATTCCTCCCCACAATATATGCAGGCAGTTTTGTGGGCCGCATTGGGTCGGCGACAAGCCGGACAATCAACAGTCATCTATGCACCCTACAGCATTCATATGGGTATTCTCCCAGTTCACGCTTACCCACACGGAAAAAATACACTTCCAACGTTCAGTGTCACCTTTCTTTCACTTGACACTGTGTCATTGTGGAGTGACCTTATCAGGGAAAAATAGCGATACTTTTTTGTACCCGCCGCTCGCTATGGGAAATGCTCCGAAATGGCGCCAGACCACTTACCAACGCCCAGCACAAACAAACCGGATCCCGGTTCGCGTCGCAGTTTATCTCCGGGCATCCTAGTGGCGACGATTTTTGTCGGTATTTTCGTGCCTGGAATGGAAGACGGTGGCTGGCCTTGGGTCCGGTTGATCAACCATATCGTTGCAGCCATGTGCGCATGCAGCTTGATCCATTCCTTCGAACATGGAGTCCATCACAGATTCAGCCGACACGGGACCGCCCTTCGGTTGATGATTCAGCTCACGCTTATTGTCACCGTATTTTGTGGCGGATTAGCAGCACTCTACCTCATCGGTGTACCCCTTCGATCCATCGGCGATGGCGGCACCGCCCTCATTGCCATTGTCTGCGCCACCCTTTGGTTAATGAGCGCTGGAATGGGCTCTTTACTGGTTTTGCTGTTGGAACGCGTCATTCGACCTCTGTTCAAAGACTTCAAAAGCAGAATGAATGCCGCCATGCTGGCCCTGGTCGGCATGACTGCATTTGTGGCCTACTGGGCGGCTCAGATTGGGTATCAAGCCCTACACACAACCGACACGACGTTACCCACCATCTTCCATTTGGATTTGGGGTTCGGTCCAGTGTGGAGCCTCGATCCGGCTCAGGCTCAGGCCTGGGCTGAATCCACAGACATCATGGCTCAGACCTATTTCATATTTTTCGTCATGTCGGCCACGCCTGCCGTCATGAGCGCCAGCGCGAAAATGGCCACAGCCTTGATGTCCAACCTCGATCCACTCCGCCGAGGCTTTGAAGCCGTCGCGCGCGGTGAACTTGATTTTCGGATTCCTGAGGAAGGCACCGAAGACTTCTCCCGTCTGAATCGAACGTTCAACCAGATGGTGAAATCGCTCAACCTTGCCAAAAGGATGGAGCATGCGTTTGGCGCTTACGTCAGTGGCGAAATCCTCGAACAGATTCGAAACCAGCACGGGGAAGCCAACCTGGAACCGACCTTGAGGATGGCCACCGTATTTTTCGCCGATATTCGCGGTTTCACATCCATGTCTGAGCGGATCAACCCGAAACAGCTCCTTGCCGTACTCAATCGGTTCTATGAAGAGGTGGCCACCGTCGTTCATGCGCATCAAGGATTCTTGGTCCAATACATTGGCGATGCCGTGGTTGTGGTCTTTAACGGACCTTTAGATCAACCCAACCACGCGGACATGGCCGCGGCATGTGCCATCGATGTCCAGCGAGCAGTCACAAAGCTCAACGAGCAGAAGCTGTTCCCGGAGTCAGGGGATCTCGCGATTGGAATTGGTGTGGCCACAGGTCCAATGGTGGCAGGAAACCTCGGAGACTCTGCTCATCTCTTGCAGTACACGGTATTGGGCGACACCGTTAATCAAGCCTCTCGAATCACTGGCCTGACGCCGCCCGGTGCCATCTACGTGAATCAACGTAACGCCGAAATGATCGATCCGATTCACGATCCACAGGCGCTAGAGCCGGTGAAAGTCAAAGGCCGAGCCCGGAAGCTCATTCCTCATCAGATCTGGCCCCGTTCCGAATACACCGACGTCACCGAAGTGCACACGCGGAACCTTCCCGGATTCCCCATCGGCGAAGCTTAAAAGCTCAGCGCTTTTAGCGTCTCCACCAAACCCTGGCGCGGCCGATCCGACATGGGGACCAACGGCAACCTTAAACCGTCCTGTAGCAAACCCATATGGGCTAATGCCGCCTTTACCGGTATCGGATTTGACTCTAAAAAGAGGTCCCGAAACAAGGGAAAGAGAGTCTCATTTAGGGGCCCTGCTTGGTCCAACTGGCCATTTCGGGACGCATCGACCAATGCTCGCATTTTACCGGGCACCACATTTGACGCCACAGAGATGACTCCATCACCACCTTGGGTCAAAAACGGTAGGGTCGTAAAATCGTCTCCCGAGAGCAGCGCGATGGAATCGCCACACCGTCTCCGCACATCGACAGCATTCGCCATGTCACCCGTTGCATCCTTGAGCGCGGTGATGTTGTCGATTTCTGCCAATCGAGCCACCGTACGGGGAGCGATGTGCACCACCGAACGGCCGGGCACATCGTATAGACAAACCTCCACCTGTACCGCCTCCGCTATCGCTCGGAAATGCTGATACAGGCCTTCCTGGGGCGGCTTGTTGTAGTAAGGAGCCGTCGCCAAAACACCCTGGACGCCCAAACTCTCCATACGTTTCGCATTGGCCATCGCCACGGATGTGCTGTTGCTGCCGATTCCCGCCAAAACGGGCACCGACCCAGCAGCCTCTTCCAGTGTCCAACGAACGACTTCAGCCTGTTCGTCTGGAGTCAGGGTTGGCGCTTCACCTGTGGTACCGCACGGGACCAAACCCTGAACCCCAGCGGCAAGTTGCCGGCGAACAAGTGAACGAAAGGCATTTTCGTCGAGTGCATTCCCGGTAAAGGGTGTCACCAGCGCCGTGAGCAAACCGTGGAAGGTCATCATATTCTCCTTGGGTACCCTCTATCCGTGATGCTATTCGGCTGCATCAAGGCGCGCTCTAACGTCGGATAGAATGCTCACATCACCATCGGCGACGACGTGACCTTTTTGCATGAGTACGATGCGATCCGCGACCTTTTCAAGGGTATCAAGAATGTGGGTGGAAAGAACCACCGTCGCTCCGTCTTGCCGCAACTCATTCAGCACTCCAACCACCCGAGTTGCACTCGCGGGATCGAGACCATTGAGTGCCTCATCCAGTACCAGCACAGGAGGCCTCGACACCAGCGCACACGCCAGCGCGGTCTTGCGACGCATTCCTTGCGAATATTCGCGAATCAACCGATCGGCGTCAGCCCCTAAACCGGCCACTTTCAACGCCCACTCAATGTCTCCGCCTCCTCGAATATCGGTGACGAATTCGATCATTTCCCGCGCGGATAAATAGTCATAGAGGGCGGGGTGCTCGGGCACGGTTCCCAATCGGCTTCGCGCCTGTTCAGGGTTCTCCACCACATCCACACCGGACACCACGACAGAACCTGCTGTGGGGCTCAACTGTGCCGTCAACATTCTCAAGGTCGTGGTCTTTCCAGCACCATTATGGCCAACCAAGCCGACAAAGGCCCCGGAAGGAATGCTGAGGTCGATGCCGTCAACAGCAACGACAGCCCCGTATTCCTTCCTTAGATTTTTTATTTCAATCGCCATGTCACTCATCCCATCACCCTTACAAATCCGGCCCAAGCCACCAGCGCTACCGCTCCATACGCCCAGACTGCAGAGGTCCTAAAGAGCATTGCCGCTGCGGCGGAAAGGCCTGAACCCAACAAACCCAGTCCGACCAACGCCAACCCGTGTATCCAATATCCATGCTGCAGCATCAGGAGTACAGAGACCGGTGCCACCACTGCCAAGCCATATACCCAGGCGACTAACCCGCGGGACAGCATGGTTTTATTCGCATTGACACCCAAAGCCCGATCGAGCCAGATGGGGTCCTTTGATGGCATCATCGCTGCGACCGTACTGACCCACACCGTGGCCAGCCCTCCCCAAAAAATGGCTCTTTCTGGGCTGGACCAGCTGAAGATGGCCACAACCACGCCCGCAACCCAGCCTCCAGTGGCGTAGATCCTCAGCGAACGCCACCCCAAACGCAGGGCTCTCAGCGTTTCGGGTTTTCCGTTCCCCAAACGCTGCAAATACACTTCGCTCGCCGTCTCTACTTGCTCCACCTGCCCCCATGCACCATCGACTTCCGCCAACAACAAGCTGGCTTTGACGTAGTAGCGTTCAGCCAGCCGCCCAACGGTAGACCAGGCCACGAATCCGACAATGGCGGGAATACCGAGCCAAAGAAAGCCGACGGTCCACCCTGAAAGCGCCGCCCCAAGACCAATGGCTGCGATTTCCACCGAGATGCCCACAATCGCCAGGGCCACTCCGGGAGCGTAAATCAGGGCCGCCTGCATACGGGGGTTGTCTCCTCGCAATGCATCCAAGAGGGACGCTAAGGTCGGACTGTACGCCGCCCAGACCCCACCAAGATGCACCATAAATCCAACACCCAGGCCTGCCAGCCAACCGCTAAGCACCAACCCCACGGCGCCCAAATACGGCGGCCACCCGCCTGCTATGGCCACAGGAAGCAGCAAAATCGCACCCATGGCCGGTAAATACAGACGAGAGCGAAGCGTATGGCGAGCTATCGCCGCAACGAGCTCTTTTGAACGAATGGGGTGAACATCCAATACTGCCCGGTCGGGACCGCGCACTAAATCAGAATAGCTATGGAGAATTACTGCGGCCGCGACAAGATTGGCAATTCGGCTCGCGACTGCCGTCAGGCTGGTGGACCATTGAGCCACGGGGACGGCATCACCCTCACCAGGCAAGAAACCGAACAGAGCCTCTTTGACCAGCGGTAGCATCACCACCGTAGCCAGGACCGGTATCCACTGATGCCAGCGTATTCCCTGGTGTCGCCGCATTCTGCGATGCGCCTTCAAATAAGGATTAGGCACCCCAAGACTCCGAATTGGTAAGGCTCCTTCACGTCCCAAGGCGCGGATGGCAAGCCAATCTTCTTGACAGTCGGCTCTTTGACCGTAATTTGTGGGGTTCAAACCTCGTGGAGTTCTCTATGTTTTCGCTCGCACTCTCCTTGATTGCCCTGTCCCCAGTGGTCCAGGCCAACGATGCCGGAGACGAGTTTAGCTTCATCGAAGAAGGCGAAAAGAATCGCGCTCTCAATGAAGCGGACCGCGCACCCGACGCCAGTCTTTTCCTTGAAGAAGAAGATGAAGACCAGGCCTGGTCATCAGCACCGACGCCATCCACTTCGTCTATCGATAGCAATGAAGCCATCGATGGTGCACTCGGCCAACTGAGCTTTGAAAGGTCAGACCCAGAGGAAGACACGGGAGAATTCGGCCCTGACATGACAGGCCTCGCGCCACTCGGGGATCATTTCCCCATCACCATCGATCGTTCTCCATTGGGAATCATCGTCGCCGAGCTTCCCGTTTTAGTCGCTCGAAACCAAGGTGATATTGGGGGAGACCTTTGGATCGTCGCCGATATCTACTCTGATGGTGTCAAAGTGTCGGAGTCTCGCCACTTCGTCAGTCAGAATTCGGTAAGCGAGGTAGACCCGAGCTACGTGTGGATCAAGACATCCATCCCCACTCAAGCTCCGGCGGGTCAGGTGGAGATGCGGGTTTTTGCGGCCCCTCCGGGCAAGAAAGAGGTCCAAATTTTCGCGCGCAAGACGTCATACCGCCTGTAAAACAGGCTTCTACAAATGCGCTTCACCGCGCAGTGAGTTCGTAAAGCCAGCAATAATATCGACCGGGACAGTCTGGCCGACCAAATCGAGCCCACCGGGAAAATTGACCATTTGGAAGCCACTGGTTCGACCACAGACCACCCCATCGTCGTAACGACTGGGTCCTTCGACCAGCACATCAAGGGTCATACCCGCCATCGCTGCATTGAGGGCCTTTGAGATCTCGCGTTGTCGCTGCTGAAGCCGTACTAGCCTGGCTTGAGCCACTTCCGGAGGCACCTCATCCTTAAGAAGCTTGAGCGCTGGGGTGTCAGGCCGCTGCGAGTACTTGAACGAGAACGAGGAGGCAAAGCCAACCTCATCCAAAAGCGTCATGGTTTCTTCAAAATCCTCGTCCGTCTCACCCGGGAAACCCACAATAAAATCGGTGGAAAGAATGATGTCCGGGCGTGCCGAACGGAGTTGTTCGACCACTTCGAGATAGCGTTCTCGTGTATAGAAACGTTTCATTCTACGCAGAACACGGCTGCTTCCCGATTGCACGGGAAGATGAAGATGACTCGTGAGTGTCGGAATGTCTCGATAGGCCTGAATCACATCGGGGCCCATGTCTCGAGGGTGGCTGGTCGTGTAGCGAATGCGCTCCACGCCGTCCACATCCGCCACGGCATAGAGCAGTTCAGCGAAAGTTCGCTCTCCAGCAACCTTCAGCCCATAGCTGTTTACATTTTGGCCAATGAGTGTGATCTCGCGGACACCGGTGGCAACCAATGCCCGGACCTCAGCCAAAATCTCGTCAGATGGGCGGGTCACTTCAGGACCTCGAGTGGCGGGGACGATGCAGAAGGTACATTTGTTGTCACACCCCTTCTGAATAGTCACAAACGACCCGACCTGGCCCTCTGCCTCTGGATCAATGTCCGAGGCAAACGCATAAGTCTCGAGATCCAAAAACTCTGTATCCAGAACCTGGCGAGTCGCCCCAGGCGACTCCGATTTGGCCGCCTTGACCAATTCGCGGACACGTGGAACCGCATCCGGTCCAAAAACAAGATCGAGTTCGCGATACCGTTTGAGAAGCTTATCGCCCTCCTGCTGAGCCACACATCCCGCAACAGCCACGGTCACCGGAGCGTCCTTTGTACGCTTAATCTTGAGTGCCTCACCCAAGAAAGAGTGAAGCTTTAACTCTGGTTTTTCGCGAATGGAGCACGTGTTGACGATGATGATATCGGCCTCATCCATCTGAGGCGTCGGAACGTACCCGTCCTTACCCAGCAAGGCATTAATCTTCCCAGTGTCATAAACGTTCATCTGACACCCGAAGGTCTGAACAAACACCTTTTTCATCGTGAAACCACTCCAATTCCCTCGGCTGATAGTCCGATCGATAGGCATTGGGCAAGTGACACCCCGGTGAGAAACCGAAAAATCACACTCCTTTGGTGCCCAAAATACTCATTCAAGATGCAACCTGTCTGGACTGAATGCTCGCCACCCACGGGCCAGCCTCGGCGAAAAGCCCAATTGCCGTGCTGAGACTCCAAACGCATCTACGTCCTTGGGATCGAGGTGTCTGCCGATGCTGTAAGGATCGGCCCGACCCTCCACGGCAAGGACGAGCGGCTCAATGAGACAGGCGAATACCTGCGAGGGGCCGTAGCCCGACAAGACATGGTAAAGCCAACCCCAAAAACCCTTGCGCCAATGGGGAGGATAGTCGAGCGCTTCACCCGCGAGCACCTGTACCGTTGAATCGGGACGACCCACGAGAGTTCCTGGAATAGCCACATCGACAACGACAGCACCAGGCGCAATCGCCGCTGCGGGGACTGTCCCGCCTGTCGGGCCTGCCCCCACAATGACTTGGCAGCCTTGCACAGCCTCAACAGGCCCATCGCAGGCTTGAACATCCAGCCCTCGCGCAGCGCGTTTGTGGTCCACTCGAACGGCGACTCCATCCGATACCAAGCAAGCTGCGACTGCCTGACCCACAGGGCTGCGAGCCCCCACAATCGCGACGGGCCCCGGTCGATAGTGGAGCACCTGGCGAACATTTTCCAACAATGCCCAGGCCGTCGCCGCGCCCCCATTGGTCACCGGGACGCTCAACCGGCCGGCAAGCTCCTCTCCTCGACCACCCACAACCGCACATAGGCTGCCCAGCCCAACCGCGTGTACGTCACCCGCAAGTGCCACAGCCTCCACCATGCGATCGACGGCACGCTGTTGATCAGACAGAAGGTCATGGGGAGTCATGGGCACGCCCACAACCTGGCCCTCGCATACGCCGACCAAGTCGAGTGAGCATACGGGCAACACATCCTCAGAAGATGTGCCGTCTCGCCATTGACCGATCAAGCCAAAGCGTGCAGTGGGTACGCCCATCACCCCCCGATGCAAACGACTGAGGGCGTGCACTACGAAGCAGAAACGGCGATCCGCTATCGTTGTGATCGCCACGTCTGACTGACCGCTATACGGCATCCTCTAAACGGTCCTGCTCCATCAAGTGACAGACAAGATTGTAGAAGGTGGCGACCCGAAACAGCTCGGGTACTTCTGTGACCCGGAGCCCTGGGGTGAATTCTTCAGCGGGAACTTCAGGCATGAGTTGGCGAAGCGCCTTGATGCCTTCGTCTGTGAGAATGCCATCGACTTCATAGGTTCCACCGGCTTCTGCTTGAGCTGAACCCTCGATGCCACCGCGTGGAATCTTGATGTCAAACGCACGCTCGAGTCGATAAACGATATCCAAAAAGTCTAGGCTTTCTGCACCGAGGTCCTCAATAAGCTTGGATTCAAGCTCAATTTCGTCTTCTTCCAAGCCCAGTGCCGCAGCAAATGCGTCTTGAACTTTGCTCCAGACCACTGCGTTGAGTTTATAGTGATAGGTCATGTTTCCTCCGCCGCCCCCTTACAATAGCCACGTATTCGGGAACTGTTAGTCATTTCTACGTCAGACAACCTATATTAATCTACTCGCGAGTAGTTGACGACAGAAATTTACCGGGCCGGTGGCTGCACCCAAAAAGCCGAGATCGTCAAACGGCTCATCCCCGAAGCAGGAATCCAGCCTTGGAAAGACGTCGGGGTCTCCCGGCCGCATGACCACAAAGCCTGCTCCATCACCGCATGGGAATCCTTTCAATATCTGTTCAGCCCCCGCCCAAGAATCCGATCCTCCAGCCACCACCAAATCGGCCCGACCCTCTGCTACAGCCAACGCACCCTCTCGAAGCGCAGTCCATCCCCCCAGCACACCATCGCAATAGTTCGAATTGACCCCCTGTAGGTCATGGATCGCAGCAGCAAAACCAATAATGTTGTTGGACAGGCCCCGAACCAACCACAGCGGATGAATCAAGGGATAGCCATCCTTGGCAAACCGCGTCATCTCAAATCCAGAAGGCCCGACGGACGCATCCAACGCCGGCCTTAAATCATCCGGGTCCCCAGTCTGGGGACTCGCACCCACAAAAATACCTCGCCGATCGGGAGGAACAGATTCCCAATCCCCATCGTCATCCAAAGCCATTTGAATGGCAGAAACACCCAATTGAACCGCAGATGTCATCAATTTCAGTGACTTTCGGTCCGCCACATAGTTCCTTGCTTTGAATTCAGGCACCGACCCACCCGGAGAATCGCCTAAGCCTTCTGCACCAATTCCCGCTGGGCAAAACAGCCCCACACCGGTGACCTGTACCGAGCGCCGTTCAACCATTCACCCTCCCAAAAACCAAGGAAGCATTCTGCCCCCCAAAGCCGAAACTGTTCGATACTGCAATGGTCGGCGCCTCACGAATCGGTTGCTCGACCACACGAATTCCCATCACAGGATCTACAGAAGTGAGTCCGGTGGTACCCGGTATAAACCCTCGTTTAAGAGCGGCAATACACGCGGCCGCCTCTATCGCTCCGGCTGCTGCAATCGTATGCCCTACGGACCCCTTGATGGAACTGACATAGGCCTGAGGAGTCACTCTACGAATCGCAGCAGCCTCTGCGGTGTCGCCCACCGGTGTCCCGGTCGCATGCGCGTTGACATAGCTCACGTCTTCCGAATCCACAGAAGCATCGTCTAAAGCAGCACGCATGGCAGCTTCTGCCCCCAGCCCTTCCGGTTGAGGAGCCGTAGCGGCATAGCCATCGACACTCGTCCCTGCACCCAGAAGCCGTGCGTGCGCGGTGGCTCCCCGTCGCGCAGCGTGCTCCGCGCTCTCCAATACCAACATCGCCGCACCTTCACCGATAAGAAATCCATCCCTATTGGCATCAAACGGGCGGCATGCGGTCGGAGACAAGGCCCCCAACACGATGAAGCTCAACAAACCAAAAGGGTGAATCATGCTGTCATGTCCACCCACTATCGCAACATCGGCCTCGCCTCGCCGGATGGTTCGCAACCCTTCTGCGATGGCCTGCGCAGCAGCCGAGCAGGCTGAAAAACTGGTCCCACAGACACCCGTTGCACCCACCCGCTGAGCCACAGCACTGGTGACTCGAGCCGGATCGTGTCGGTACGGAGCCGCTCGTTCGGGATCCAAGTCGCTCAGAATCGAGTTGCGGTCTACGGCATCCCCTTGAGCCGTCAAGTGGGGATAGACATCCTCCTCCAATTCGCCAGGAGTGACACTCGACAAGCCCGTACCCAAAAAGACCGAAACGACAGCGTCACCAAAATCGCCCGCATCCAAAAGTGCTTCCTCTAAAGCATGCATGGCCAGCCATGCCTTCCGGTCATCCTTGTACCCATCGAGTTCCTCAACGGGTCCGGAAACTTGTGCCACAGCCTCCACCGGTAAATGTGTGGCGTGGGCAGTCGCACAGCAGCGCCCTTCAAAGAGTGCATCAGCCAAATCGTCAAAAGACATGCCTGCCGCGCTCACAACCCCCACTCCCGTCACGACCACGTCTCTCATTTCTGCTCACACTCTGGCGCACCATCTACGAAACATTCCCATCGACCCTCGGTCACCACATCCACAATGGCCGTGACACGGCTCTTATCCTCTCTCATGGCGGTGACAGAGCATCGGCTGGCCGCAGACCGGTCGATCCGCGCTTGGGTGTCTCCACCACCGGAGTCTTCCTTACAACGCACACGAATCTTTGTTGTCCCGGACCAACGCGAAACAAAAACAACGCCTCCCTCTTCCGCACCGTCCGCCAAGGACGCTTTTGACGCGTCACCGTCCGCCGGCGGCTCAACCTCCAGCGTAACCCCTGAACCGGAATCGCCTTGAACAAGTGTGCGAATACCTCCCCAATCCTGAACGAAGGCTATGCCTCCAAATAGCAACACAATGATCAACGGAATCGCCGCACCCAGAACCAAAAACATCACGGGTGGTTTTGGAGGAGAGGCGGTCAGTCCATCCATAGTGTCAAAATCGGTATCCAGCTCCGTGAGTGAGTGCTCCGTCTGCTGACGCGGAGATGTCGTCGTGTGGCTGGCCACATCTGGATTGATGACTTCGTCGTAACCGGGCGTACTCACAGACTCTGTGTGAGTCATCGGTTCGGGAACATCGATGGCCGAAGCAGCTGGCAAGACCGAATCCGTCAACTCACCGACCGTCCGATCATCCCATCCATCCCCGTCCGTCCAATCACCCATCTTTCCTCCGCCCCCATCCTTGGGCGCACCGGTGGCCGGAGAAATCTCGATATCAGAGGATTGTTCGAGTTCAGCTAAAGCACCGCGTCGCAGAGCAGCCGCACGAGCAGATTCTCGCGCCGTAACGGGTTCAGGAACCTCTCTGACAGTGTCCATTTCGGCGGTATCTAAATTCCCAGGCCGAGCCATGGAGTCCTCTGACAAAACGGAATTGGCAAGCACTTCGGCATCATCGGCCCGGGATTGTGCAGCCTCCACGACCGCGGGCACCGCCGATTCCGACCAAACAGCCAAGTCATCAGACTGAATGCGTCGCGCTAAATTCCTCGCGTCTTGGCAGAATGTTGCCGCATCCGGTCGCTCCTCATGTTCAAAATGGAGGGTATGCAGCAGGAGTGCCTCCAAGCCCGCCGCCACTTCGCGACTGACATCGATGGAGTCCCTTAAAAAGCTCATCCGTTCGGCTAAATGGGCATCATGTTTGCTCGCCCGTCCTCTCGCTTTGCCAAGCCGCTCAAAAGTCAACAACTCAAAGAACGTGGCGGCCAACGAGTAGACGTCAGACGCGGGAGTCTCAGGCTCAAAAAAGAGTCGCTCCGGCGCCATATAGTCCACAGAACCAAACTGCAGTTCGCTGGTGTTGGCTTCCCGTGAAGCCAAGTCGGACTGCGCCACACCAAAGTCCAACACTTTTGGCAACCCGTGTCCGTCGAGCATAATATTGCTGGGTTTAATGTCGCGATGAATCACGCGAAGGGGCTTTTCACCCTTCATCGGTGGCCGATTGTAGGCCGCATCCAAAGCGTGAGCGACCTGCGACACGATTTCGAGCGCCACCCGGACGGGTATCCGATCTCCTTGAGCCTCAAGGTGGCGGATCAAAAACCGTAAATCAACGGCTTCGAGGTATTCCATGACCACAGCAGAACGCCCACCGAGAATGGTCAGATCATAAACGTCCACAATGTTTCTGTGCTTCAGCAAGCCCAATAGCCGCGCTTCATCACGAATACGTCCACTCAGTTCTTCGCTATCGCTCCATTGCGAATTGAGAAGCTTGACGGCGACAACGCGTGAAAACCCATCCGGGCGTTCCTCTTTCGCCAGGTAAACGGTCCCGAAACCTCCCGACGCGATGGGACGAACGAATCGGAATTGGCGGCCAGAATCAGACATCAGTGAGGACCTTCCGTTCAGCAGAGTAGCACGCCATCGATTCTTCAATGGACAGACCGACAGCGACGGGTGGCTGCCCAAGCTCTTGAGCCGCATAAACCTCTCGACCCGGCCCCTGCTTCACACGCAGCGCCAGCCCCAGAAGAGAATCGGCCGCCTTGCAATCACCCAAACTGCCGTGGTGCACCATTTTCCGACTGGACTCCAGTTCGCTTGAAACATCGACGGTGGCCAGCACCTTCGCTCCCCGCTGTTTCGCAGATGCCAGCGATTCGATAAACACGGCCACCCCAGCCTCTCCTGGGCTTGTGATCCGCTCCCCCTTGGATAGTCTCAGTAGATCTCGAACACAACCCGCAGAAACCCAGCTATCCGCAGCCAAGACCAGCGCCCCGACGGAACGCCTTTCTCGAATCGACCAGATCCCGGCTCGCATCGCCATCAGTCCTGCCGCGGAACCCCCACACCACGTCCCATTGTCTCCGCGAATATCCAAATGAATAGAAACATGAGCCAGGGCCATATTGGGCAAGGTCTTGAGCGGTAGAAGCGGAGGGTACAGGTCTCTACACGGGCCTGCGACCGCTTCCTGATCCAGCCGTCCATCCACCTGCGCAGCCACTAAAGAGGGTTCAGACTCCCCATCATCACCCGGTTCCCGACCCACTCCAACAAACAAGCCCAGAGCATCGGTCGCACCCGACCATTGTTCGAGCGCCATGCCTCCCGCGGCCAAAGCCAATTGAGAGGGCCGAGCCATCAGTTTGCGGTCTTTACGGCGTTTAAGCCACGGCCGAAGGTCAATCCGTTCCACAACCGCTGCTGTCTTGTGTGGCAGTTCCTTGAGATCGTCGGAGTCGTGCACGGCGGTCTCTCCACGGGACATTGCTGCCCATGGGTCGGGACCCAAGCCTGTACAGAACCCAAGCCCCGTAACTACCACAGACGTCGCATCAGTCATGACGAGAAAGTACCAGACTGCCGTTCGATCCCCCAAAACCAAAAGCATTGGTCATCGCATGATCAATCCGCGCGGATTGGGCCACGTTGGCCACATGATTCAATGCACAAACAGGGTCGGGGCGCTCAAGATTAATCGTCGGCGGAAGCTGCTCCGTCCGGATGGCCTGAACACATACAATCGCTTCAACCGCTCCACATGCAGCCACCAGGTGGCCCATACTGCTCTTGGTCGAGCTGACCGGAACGGTGTTTGGGAAGGTCCGTATGATGCCCTTGGCCTCGCTGGGGTCGTTCATCGGCGTCGAGGTCCCATGAGCGTTGATATAGCCGATGTCCTCAGGCTCCAATCCAGCATCTCGCAAGGCCGCCGTCATCGACTGATAGGCACCCCGGCCGTCCGGGGGAGAATCCGTGATCCGGTAGGCATTGCAAGAACAGCCATAGCCCGACAGCTCAGCCAAGATGTGAGCCCCTCTGTCGAGTGCACGCTGCCGATCTTCCAAGATCAAAATCCCAGCTCCTTCGCCGAGAACAAAACCGTCCCTATCGGAATCGAAAGGTCGAGACGCCCCCTTCGGGTCATCATTGCGCTCGGACAGGGCGCCCAGCTTTGCAAAACCAGTAATCATGATGGCATCGACCAACACATCGACACCACCCACGACCATCACATCCACATCGCCTCGACGAATACGAAGCAAACCTTCGCCGACCGCTTGAGACGAGCTGGTACAGGCGGTGGACACCGTGCTCTGAGGACCCTTTGCTCCCGATACGCGTGCCACCAGCCGGGTCGGTGCAGCGGGATCCATCCTTGAGATTTCATCCGCAGTCGGCGGTGTCATATCCGTCAGTCGTTTTGACAAAACTTCAAGAGATGGTCGGCCGATCTCACTGCCCAAACACACACCGGTTCGTTCCCCAGGTACGGGGCCGGATTGTTCCAGAGCCTCCGCTAAAGCAGCCAAGACCAACCGCAACTTGAGATCACCCTCGTCATCCGCGTGAGCAGGGGGCTCACAGGTCTCCGCAGCAAACCGCACGGGCAGTCCGCTCGCGTCAAACCGCTTCACCTCACCCACGCCGGATTCACCCCGACAGACAGCCTGCCAGGTTTTCTCGACACCCAACCCCAGCGGAGTCACCATTCCCATACCGGTAATGACCACCCGCCGCTTCATTCACCCTCCGGGCAATCCGGCCAAAGCTTCTTGAGGTGGGCGCGCTCTAGCGCCTCCACTTTGGCTCGCTCAGCGGGATCTTCGAGGGGAACGGCATTGAACACAAACACCTGTTCGGCTTGAGCCACCAGTTTTCCATCAACCTTGGCCCGGACTTTTACACCGGCCATCTCATCGCGGAGGGAGTCCAGCTTGGCTTCCAGGTGCACCGTCTCTTCCGGTCGTACGAATTTCCGAAATTTGACGCCATTCATCATGCTCAAAATCGGAAACGGCCAATCCCCTCGCTGTTCTCGCACGGTATAGCCGATCAGCTTGCCTGCGATTTGGGCGAGCGCCTCCATCAACAGCACACCCGGCACGACAGGGAAACTCGGAAAATGGTCTTCAAAGAAAACCTCATCCGCATGCCAGGTTTTGGTTCCAGACACACGAGTACCGATCTCCAACGTATCGATGGTATCAACCAAGAGCCAACGCACCGCACCTCCATACACTTGCGCAACGTCCATTTAGCACGACTACAGCCTTACCATGGGGACCATACCCGCATTGGGCAAGGGTGACTTTGGCGCTTTGGTCGCGCTCGACCTATACTCTCCGGGTGAAAAAGCTTCTACCATTACTGATCTGCGGGTGTTTCAAGCTTCCTGACGACATGAGTAAAGTCGACACGCGCTTGATTCCCTTTGACAACAATTTCGTAACCGTGGATGACGCGGTCATTCAGAGTTTTGAAACCTCACTCCTATGTCCCGACGCTACTCCTGCGACCTTCCACATGGTGTACAGCCGCAGCAATGAAGCGCCCGCACCGGTCGTCATACTTCTGCATTCAGGAGCCTTCGATTATGTGATGGACCCAGGAGAAGACGGACCTCTGAGTGGTCGGCACTATCACGCCACATCTCGACTCAATGGAGATTTTGCGATCCGTAAGGTCTGGGAGACTTTGGGCCTCCAAATCGACGATATCGACCTCGCAGAGAACAACTTGGGTACGCTTCCTGCCGCTTTCACCAACCGTGGAGCCGTGCAACTCATCCCAGGAAACTGCTGGGGTGACCTCTGGCACAATGAGGAAGGGGCACAGGGTAACGACTTAAAATTGGACGGCTTCGTCCGGAATGGCCGTACCTTCGCGTCTTGGATGACGCAGTTGCTCACCGACCCCACCTTGGCTGAATTGGAAGGAATATCCTGGCCAACAGATCTAGACGG